>WSSedA1B3DRAFT_1000129_pt1 | contig 21256 bp, 21 predicted proteins | sample WetSurSiteA1Bulk_FD_9468 | JGI IMG/M metagenome (IMG submission 9468)
TTGGCGGTTTCTGACACGGTCTTTTCGACTCAATCGCCTGTTTCACTGCCAATTCTCTAAATCCTGCTGTCTAACTTTGATGTGTTGATTTACTCATTAGGCTGATTCATTCCGCTTGTCCCCAGATTTTAGGTGCAAAAAACCATTTTATACTATTCGATGCTTTAAAATTGGGATAAATAAGTGCATAGATATGATGAGATACGAAGCTCATCAATCGCGTTGGCTAGCTTTTTATATATCCCAATAACTAATCGGATTCTGCCAATTTGCTGTTATTCATTGAATAACCAAAATACACAATCAAGCCTATCACTAACCATACGACAAAGCGCAACCAAGTAATGGCGGGTAAAAATGCCATTAACGCGCCACAAGACAACATCCCTAAGACTGGAAATAACACGCCAAATGGCGCGACAAACGGGCGGTGCATATCAGGTTGTGTAATGCGCAATACGATAACGCCTAAACACACCAGCACGAAAGCGGCTAAGGTGCCGATATTAACCAATTCTGCTAAATCGCCCAGCGGTATAAAACCTGCAATCAGGGCAATAATAATGCCGCACAGCACAATCACGCGCACAGGCGTTTGAGTATTAACGTTTACTTCACTAAAGAACGCCGACAATAAACCATCCCGCGACATAGCAAAAATAATGCGTGTTAAGCCGTAATATAACACCAGCATCACCGTGGTTAGCCCCGCGATAACACCTGTCGCAATTAATGCCGAAGCCCAGTCATAGCCCAACAAAAACAGCGCGTGCGCAACAGGAGATGACACATTTAAATCAGTGTAATGAACAACACCTGTCAGCAATCCAGAAACGATAATGTAAACAATCGTACAAAATACTAATGAAGTCACGATACCAAACGGCAAATCACGTTGTGGATTTTGCGCCTCTTCAGCCGCTGTTGAGACAGCATCAAAGCCCACATAAGCAAAAAATACTAATGATGCGCCCGCTAATACACCTGTCGTTTTACCATCGGGTAAGGTTTGAAACCATCCAAAGGGCATAAATGGATGCCAATTTTCGGGATGTACATTAAAGGCAGCGACCCCGATAAAGATGCTAATCGTGATTAACTTAACCACCACCATTGCATTATTGGCTTTGGCACTGTGTTTTACGCCGATAATCAATAATCCCATTAATAACAAAATAATCACCGAGGCAGGTAAATTAATCAGCCCACCCATTTTAGGTGCTTTCGTTAATACATCAGGTAAGGGAAAACCGATAGCCGTCAGTGCATTACTAAAATAACCCGACCAACCATTGGCAACGGCTGCCACTGAAATACCATATTCCAGCAATAAATCCCAGCCGATAATGAAGGCAATCATCTCACCAAACGCGGCGTAACTATAACCATAGGCACTGCCACAACCTCCGACTGAAGCGGATAATTCCGCATAAGACAAGGCAGCAAAGGCACACGCTAAACCTGCAATAATAAATGACAATATTACCGCAGGACCTGATTGCGTTGCGGCGGCAATGCCCGTTAACACAAAAATACCCGTGCCAATAATCGCGCCAATACCGAGAAACGCTAAATCCCATGCGGATAAGCAACGTTTAAGACCCCGCTCTATATTTTCCTGTTCTGAAGTAACGTGTTTGGTGCGAAATATTTGCAGTGCCATAATGAGAACTCTTGTGTGCCTAAGAAAAAACTGGATTATAACGCACACTTGATAAACAACAACGATAGTCAACAACTTCGGAAATACAGCGAAATTAACGCCATGATTCCCCTGCTTTCTATTAAGTTAAGCACTAGTTTTGTTCGTTAAAATAAACAAATCTAATAAGCTCATGATAAAATTCGTCCATAGCTAGGGTTAATTATTAAACCTAGGCTACACTTAACACATTGTTCTAAGAGAAATTTATCGTAATGAAAATCCGTACTCTACTTGCTTGTTCGCTATTATTGTCTCCTATCGGCAAGGCTTATGCGACCAACTACAACCTACCAACCATAAAAGGCGATACTGTCATTGCTCAGTTTCCTAATGAGGACAGTCATCTGGTTGCAGTGACACGCGAGGATTATCCTGAAGTAACGCCTGATCTACCTATCACCTTGTTAGATGTTGCAAAACGCTATCACTTAGGACAAGAAGAAGTGGTCAGGCTTAATCCAACTGTTGACCGTTGGTTAGTGTTGCCTGCAACGCAAAGCAAAATGGACATAAAAATTGAGACTAAACAGAGTCAAGATGTGCGCATACCAAATAAACGTATTTTGCCAGACACACCACATAATGGTGTTACGCTAAACATTGCCGAATTTCGTATGTATTACTACCCGCCCAATACAGGGCAGGTGATGACGTTTGCACATGGTATCGGCAGACAAGATTGGAAAACACCGCTAGGTCAAACCAAAATTATTCGTAAAATTAAAAATCCTGTCTGGAATCCACCTGAGACTATTAGGCGCGAACACGCCGCAGACGGTGATCCGTTACCCGCTGTTGTGCCAGCAGGTCCTCACAATCCATTGGGTACGCGTGCGTTATATCTCGCTTTACCTGGTGAATATCGCATACATGGCACAGACATAGACAAAGTGTATGGTATTGGTATGCAGATTACCCACGGCTGTGTGCGTATGTATCCGCAAGACGTTGAAGAATTATATGAAGTCGTTGGTGTAGGAACACCTGTTTATATGGTTAAACAACCTATCAAAGTCGGCTGGTTAAACAACGTCCTGTACATCGAAGCGCATCCTGATTTGGAAGGCGAAAACATGGGTAAAGAACGACGCTATCAAGTCGCGTTAGAGCTGATTCGTAAACACAATCGCGGCGAACTACCTGAATTCGATCAAAAAGCTCTAAATGACGCATTGGAAAAACTAGACGGCGAACCTGTCCCACTGTATGAAAGATTACCGCCGATGGAGGGTGAAGTGGAAGCTATGCCAGCAAGCGAGCCGACGTTGCCACCTGCTATTAATGCTGAACCTTTATCGCCTTCACCTGAGCCTGTATCAAAGATTACCCCAAAATCGACAGCCATTAAGGTAGCCATAAAACCCGCACCTAAGGCTGATAGCAAAGTTGCTGTAAAAGCCGCGCCTAAAACTGACACCAAAGTAGCGGCAAAGCCTGCGCCTAAAACTGGTACTAAAGTAGCCGCAAAACCTGCACCTAAAGCTGATACCAAAGTAGCCGCAAAACCCGCGCCTAAAACGGTGACTAAAACAGCTACAAAGCCTGATGTAAAAACCGCGCCAAGAACGGCATCAAAATTCACCATCAAGCCACCTGCAACTCTTTCAGCAGTAGACCATGCACCGTTAGCTCTAGTCGTGTGATGATTTCTGTAGAGACGTTACCCTGTAACGTCTCTACAGCATTTCCAATGCCAGTAACGCCATATTTTTAGACCCACCGCCCTGCCCTAACTGCTGTTTAACAGCTTGCAAATTTTCTTGCATAGTTTCACGATAATCTTGATCCGTTAAAATCCGCCCCACTTCTGTCGCCAAATTATTTGCAGTAGCCTCATGCTGAATGAACTCCCGCACAACCGCCTTACCTGCCACAATATTCGGCAAACCAATAAATGGTGTTTTCACTAATAATCGCCCTAACCAATACGTCAGTGGCGATAGCTTATAACAAATCACCATCGGCACAGTCAGTAACGAAATCTCCAAAGTTGCCGTCCCAGAAGTTGTCATCACCGCATCACAGCACTGCATCACATCATAAGGTTGCTGCTTAATCACCGTCACTTTAACAGGCGAATCATCTAAATATTCAGACAGTAATTCATCACTAATCGAATCCGCTTGTGGCAAAATAAACTGACAATCAGGAAACTTAAACTGTAACAAAGCCGCAGCGGCGAGCATGACAGGTAACAACCGTTTAATCTCATTCGCCCGACTACCCGCCAACAAACCCACCACCCGCTGATTCGCATCCAAGCCAAACCGCGCCATATCTTCCGCTTTACTGTGTTGTGGATGCACCTTATCCACCGACGGATGCCCCACATACCGTACAGGCACATTCTCCGCCTCATAATAAGGAATCTCAAACGGGAAAATCACCGCCATCATATCAATCACTTTACCGTAAGCCTTCACACGTCCTGCTCGCCAAGCCCACACCTGTGGACTGACATAAAACAACACCTTAACTCCCTGTTGTTTGGCAAACCGCGCCAGCTTAAAGTTAAACTCTTTGTAATCCACGCACACCAACAAATCAGGACGTTCGGTGCTAATAATCTGCTCCATCAACTTCAATGCTCGCCGAATCTCGCCATAATGTTTCAGTACCTCCACCACACCAATAACACCAATCCCTGCCGAATCATAACGAATATCTATCCCCGCCTGCGCCATTTTCGCACCACCCATACCGATACCTTTAATATCAGGCTGGTGTTTTTTGATTTCTAAAAACATATTCGCGGCGTGTTGATCGCCAGAGGCTTCGCCCGCGCTGAAAAGAATAGTGGTCATAATGATAGAAAAATAGATAGGTTTTTATTTATTATTTTCATGCGGAGGGATGAAGATAAAGCAAGAATTGCTCTAACTTTTCTGTATTGCAAACTTTTACATTTCCCATCATGCCTGATAATTGCCTTGGTAATTGTTTTCCAAGCTCTTCAAGTATTCGTACATCCGTTCTATTTTTGCAAACAATAAGCAATGTATATTTCGGATCAATATCCATTAATTCATTTGTCTTTCGATATAAACGTTCAATTACTGCAATAGAACCAGACCATTTTTTAATAAATTCATCTGTTAAAGGTCTCCATGCTTCTTTTCTAATTACTTTTCTTGCTGCCTCAGTAAGTTGCGAATTTTCTTGATTTAAACGATTATCGATAATGTATTGCTGGCAGTTTCTAGCAGATTCTTCTAAATCACTAAGTTCTATTAATTGGACATTAATATCTTTTGCCAAGAAATAATCAACCTTATTCACCATTCCTGCATGAAAGCCAATGGATTTAGCAATACCATCATTATCATCAAGTTTAAAAGCGTGGAAATCCGAACTTTCTTGTAATCCTAATTCACAAGATGCGTGCTTAATTTGCTGTAAATAATCCGCCTTATTGATCATAGAGTTTTACAAGCCGCTAAAATAAAGATCAGAATAAGTTGAATTTAATAAACTGATGGCTTCAGTCAATTGTACGTCAACGGCATCGCTATCAAATTTAAGAAGATACCCATCTAAATCAACAAAATGAACTGATAAAAATTCATTGATATTATCAATTTTTCGTTTTTTTAATCCAACTTCTAAAGACTTTAATATATCGGTACTGTGAGTCGTAATCACAATATTAACGCCTTTTTCGGCTAAGGATAATAAGGCATTCATTAAAATCAATTGCCAATCAGGATGTAAATTTGTTTCTGGTTCATCAATAAATACAAATGAACCTTCGGTAATAATATTGTGCTTTAATAAGGCATGAATCATACCTAAATTAGTCATACCAAAAGAAACCAGATGTTTTGATATTTCTCGCCCTGTTTCTTTATCTTTAAAACTTAAATTATCACCCTTAAAAATGAATTCTCCACCTAATGTTTTTTCTAGTGCATCTGCTACCGATTCAAAATCACCTAGTGCTTTAGGTTTGATTTTTAATCTATTATCTAAGTCATAAAAATACTTTGGAACACCTGTTAAAAAGTCTCCCATACTTTGGCTAGATGATAATAAAGCAGACGCTTTTTCTTTAGCCATATTTAAAGCGTCTTTGACTTTCCAATAGGCAGGAGATTCAAAAAAAACTACGCTAGATAAACTAGCAACCTCATCAATAAAATCACTTTCCAAGCTAAAAGAAACTTCTTTCCTAGAAAAACTTATATCTAAAAAATCAGTAGCTAAAATTTCAGTTTTTATTTCTCCAAAGCTGATTAATTCATTAAGTGATGAAATTTGAAAATTATCTTTCAGCTCATTTTCAATATGTTCACTAATAAGATGAGCATAAATATTTTTTGCGTTTGTAAGTTGCCAGATTAAGCTGTTAAAAGTTACATTAATCGTACTGGAAACTTCTATAATATTATCTATTTTTTCAGGTTTATTTTTTAACTCATTAAGATATGATGTGTAATAATTTTGAATTTTTTTTACGTCTGCCAATATTGGTTGAGTAAAATCTAAAAAGACATAAATTTTCCATTCTTTAGCCTCACTAATATCATTTTGTAACTTCATCAAGCTTGACTCTATTTTTTTAATAAAATTTTCATCAACTTTATTTGGATTACTCATCATATTAGTAAAACTTGATAGCTTTAGTTGAAGCTGACGAGTTGTTTTACTAATCGCTTCATAATAAACATTTTTATTAACGACATTTAAAATAGAATAAAGCGATTTAGTAAAAAAGCTTTTACCTGTTCCATTAGAACCAGTTATTACTGTCATTGGGCGAATTTTAAATTCGGCTTCTTTAATCTTGCCCAAATTTTTGACTTTTACGTCAATTTTCATGTCATTCTCTTTAAAATTTCTTTCATTTCATCGTTCCCACATTGCGTGAGAACGATGTGATAGATTCATATAAATACATTCGACGGTATAAATAAACCTGCGAGGTCTTAAAGACCTCGCAGGTTTGAACAACTTGTGCCAGCTGATTTTTACAATCAACTTAAGGATTACCTAGTCAAAGGTCAATGTTGCCGCTTTTTCGCCGTTGATGAAAACGAAGCAATGGGTGGTATCAGTGCCATCGGTTATGCACGAGGCGGTCACTGGTTTTCCTTGATAAATGCCAGTGAATTCACCGTCACGAGTCCAGTCTGAAAGGTCGTGGTTAATAACGATTTCATTGTTTATTTTAATAACGACCATATCATTAAAATCATTGATTTCACCAGATATATCCCAAGCAGGTCCTGGGTAATTGGCGGGTCGATAGGTTTGTGATGGAGCTATTGTTTCGCAGCCTGCCAATAAAACAATCATCGAGGCAATAAGTACGTTTTTCATATTCTTCTCCAGTAGGTCGTGGTGGGTAAAAAATTGTAGGTTAGATTGCTAAAACGGCACATCAATCTGTACTGCTAATCGTCTATATCTTCATAAAACTGTGTTTGAAAACGTGGGGTGCAGAGTGCGAGAAAGATTAAATCGTCTGTGCCTATGTTGGTAATTTTTTGCGCACACAGTGGAGGAATAATGACGACATTACCCGCGCTAATGGTTTGTGCAGGTAAATCAGCCACTTCTACACTGCCTATGCCTGAAAGAATTACATAGCGTTCAATCGTATGGCTTAAGCGGTGTAAGCGAGTGGTCATGCCTACTTTAACTCGCGCTCTGGCAATGGATAGTTGCGGGTCTTGGGCTGAGTTGGATAACTCTAAAATAAAACACCCTTCTTCAAAATAATATTCGTCCGTTTCGGGTGTTGTTATTATTTTCGCTTGCATGACTTGCTCTGTTTTCATTAAAAGACATTACACTGCAACATCTCTACAGGAATTTAATGTAAAAACCCAACGCCCACTCGTTTATTATGAGTTTGATGGTATTAATGTCGCGCTTGGATTTTGCAAGGCTTTATCAGCGGCTTTTTTTTGTTCCGACAAATAAGTACCTGTCATCACAAACGCCATAATTAATAAGTAGACGACGGCGGCTATGCGTCTTGCTTTTTTACTTTCGTGATAGTTATTCATTGCTTAATACTCCCCGAATAACTGCGACTATTTCTCTGATTTGTTCATCGCTTAAATGTGAACAAATCGGCAGCGAGAAACAACGCGCGGCGACTGATTCAGTCACGGGTAATGACACGCCTGCACAGTCTTCTTTAAAAACATTCTGTTGATGTAGTGGGACAGGATAATACACCGCACAGCCGATTTGTTTAGCTTGTAAAGCAACCATCACTTCATCACGACGGTCACACAATAGCGTGTATTGATGATAAACGTGTACACCCAAACCATCTTCATACGGTGTGATTAGTGGTAAATCTGCCATTAATTCTGAATAAAGATGCGCGGCATGGCGACGGGCAGCGTTGTATTGGTCGATACGTTTTAATTTAGGTCTTAAAATAACTGCCTGCATTTCATCAAGGCGGCTGTTGTAGCCGATGATGTCGTGGTAGTAACGGACTTTTGAGCCGTGATTACGCAATTGTTTGATGATTTCGGCGGTTTCGTCTGAGTTGGTGACGACCAAACCACCATCACCAAATGCGCCTAGGTTTTTGCTGGGGAAAAAGCTGTAACCTGCCGAGTGTCCGATAGAACCCGTTTGTTTGCCGTTAATAGACGCGCCAAACGATTGGCAACAATCTTCAATCAGCTTTAAATTATGCTGTCCGCACAATGCCATGATGCTTGCCATATCCGCAGGTTGCCCAAACAAATGCACGGGCATGATGGCTTTAGTTTTAGGGGTAATGGCTTTGGCAATTGCGTCAGGGCAGATGTTGAAGGTTTTTGGGTCAATATCAACAAAGACTGGAATCGCACCAACATATTTGATAGCTTCGGCGGTGGCGATAAAGGTGAATGAAGTGGTGATGACTTCATCGCCCGCGCCTATGCCTTCAGCAATCAATGCTAAATGCAGTGCGTCTGTCCCCGAAGCCACACCAATGGCGTGTTTTACACCTAGATAAGCGGCGGTTTCACGTTCAAAAGCGGCGACGTTTGGTCCAAGAATAAAGGCGCAGTTTTCGATTGTTTCGCTTAAGCCACGCTCGACTTCATCTTTAATTTCAGCGTATTGGGCTTTGAGGTTTACCATTGGTATCATATTTTATTGCCTGTTGTTTGTGTTTAAGTACGGAGTAAAATAGCTTTAGCTGTTTTTATTCAATAGCTGAAGCTATTGAACTCCCGCTATAAATATTATTTGTCGCCTAATAATTGGGTAATTTGTATTGCGGTGGCTAAGGCTCTTCTACCTGCTACGCCTGATACTAACGGATTGTCGCCTGTGTGTATGCAGTTGACGAAGTGTTTAATTTCTTCCAGCAACGCATCGGCACTGTCAAAGGTCGATTCTTCGCTGATAATTTCAGGCACACCAGGAAACATTTCTTTAGTCCCTGTTTGGTATTTGCTCAACACACGATTTTGAAAATCCACGGAAATATAGGAACTGGGTCTAAACAGGCGCATTTTGCGTTCCATTTTCATGCTAATACGGCTGGCGGTAACATTGGCAACGCAACCATTTTTAAACGTTAACCGCGCGTTAGCTATGTCTGTACCTTGTGTCAAAACGGGAGTGCCACTGGCATCAATACGCTCTATTTCAGAATCCACCAACGCCAGAATAATATCAATGTCATGAATCATTAAATCCAACACCACGCTGACATCATTAGCGCGGGGATTAAATGGTGATAAACGGTGCGATTCAATAAACAACGGTTTTTCTTCTTTGTCCAAGCCTAATACGGCTGGATTAAAACGTTCTAAATGCCCGACTTGGAGGATGAGATTTTTTTCTTTTGCAATCGCAATGAGTTCATCAGCTTCGGCAACCGTGACAGTAATGGGTTTTTCCACGAGCACATGAACGCCTGCATTTAAAAAATCTTTAGCGACTTGGTGATGCAAAGTAGTCGGCACAACAATACTGACCGCATCGACCGTGCCAAGTAACGAGGCATAATCCGTTAAGGCATGCGCTCCATATTTTTCGGCAACCGTTTGTGCGGCTTGTTCATTAATATCAACTACGGCGACTAACTCACAGTCGGACAGTGTGGTGTATTTTTCCGCGTGGAATTTACCGAGATAACCCGTCCCGATAACGGCGCATTTTAGTTTTTTCATTAATTAGTATGGCTCGATTGCTTGGTATTGAGAGACATTTTACACAAAATCGCGCTGTTCATCATGACATCGTTCCTGTGCCTAATTTTCTCGTTCCCACACGCTGTGTTGAGTAGCAGCGCGTAACACTGTCTTGCGCACTAGGTAAGCGCGTGGGAACAATAAAAAAAATGCTAGAATCGTATTTTAATCCTATTCCCTACTCAAGATAAACCATGACTGATAACAATTGGAACAATTACTCCTTAGAAACTCAAGCCATACGGACTGGACATCGCCGTACTGATGAAGATGAACACAGTATTCCTATTTTCGCCACCTCTAGTTATGTCTTTAAAAGTGCCGAAGAAGCCTCGCTACGCTTTACGGGCAAAAAAGCAGGCAATATTTATTCGCGCTTTACCAATCCCACTGTTGATGCGTTTCAACAACGACTAGCGGTCATGGAAAAAGGCGAACGCTGTTTAGCATTTGCCTCAGGCATGGCAGCGATTATGGCAGTCGGAATGGGTTTATTAAAAGCAGGCGATCATGTCGTGTGTTCGCGTGGCGTGTTTGGTAACACGGTGATGATATTCACTAATTATTTTGCCAAATTCGGCGTGGAAACTGATTTTGTCGATTTAACCGATATGGCAGCATGGGAAGCAGCCATTAAACCCAACACGCGGTTTTTATTTTTAGAAACACCGTCCAATCCGCTGACTGAAATTGCTGATATTCAAGCACTAGCAGACATTGCCCACGCGCATGATTGTTTATTAATCGTCGATAATTGTTTTTGTACGCCTGTGTTACAAAAACCGTTTGAATTAGGCGCGGATATAGTGGTGCATTCGGCAACTAAATACATTGATGGGCAAGGGCGGTGCGTGGGCGGTGCGGTGATTGCCAGCAATGACATTATCGAACAATACATTTATCCCTATTTGCGCACGGGCGGCGCAACCATGAGTCCATTTAATGCATGGGTGTTTTTATCAGGTTTAGAAACCCTGGCTATTCGTATGAAAGCCCATTGTGATAGCGCGTTTGAATTGGCAAAGTGGTTAGAACAACAGCCCAGCGTCGCAAAAGTGCATTACGCAGGCTTGCCCTCTCACCCGCAACACGAGTTAGCAAAACGCCAACAAAGCCATTTTGGCGGTATCGTCAGTTTTGAATTAACTGGCGGTAAAGACCACGCATGGCGGTTAATTGATGCCACGCAAATGATTTCCATCACCGCTAACTTAGGCGATCTTAAAACCACCATCACCCATCCTGCTACCACCACGCACGGACGTTTAACGCCCGAATTACGCGCTAAAGCAGGTATTAAAGACGGTTTGGTGCGTATTTCAGTGGGCTTGGAAGCTCTTGAAGACATTAAAAACGACTTATTGCGTGGTTTGTAAATTACTCAACGCGGCGCGTTACTGCCCACAGTTAAGCCGTCATTCCAGCATGGATGCTGGACAAACCTGTCAGGAACAGGGTTGCATTTACCCGCAGGGTGCTAGGCTTCCTGCCTAGCATGAATCCAGTCACAGGGATGTGTTTGAGTGTACGCCATCAGTGGCTTCTGGATTGCGGCAATCCCTGCCGCAATGACGTATTTTCCCTTAACTTAATGGCGTGATGCGGCGAGTGGGAACAAGAAGATCGAGAAAAATTATGAATATTGATGTGTTATGTGTGGGTCATGCCTCATTCGATTTAGTATTTTCAGTCGCACGCCACCCTAGTGAAGATGAAAAAATTGTCGCCGATGATTTAATCACCTGTGGTGGGGGACCTGCGGCAAATGCGGCAGTGCAAGTCGCAAAACTGGGTTTTTCTGCTGCATTTGCGGGTTACTTGGGGCGGGATGTGTATGGTGAAGCGCATTATCAAGAGCTAATCGCTCACAACATTCATACTCAGTGCGTAGTGCGCGGCAACTCGCCCACGCCGTTATCAACCGTCATTGTTAAACCAGATGGTGAACGCGCATTAATTAATTACAAAGGTGATACCAAACCGTTAGCCGCCGATGCGCTTGATTTTTCCGCACTTCAGCCCAAGGTGATTTTATTCGACGGACACGAACCACATATTTCTGTGCCTTTAGCTAAACAAGCGCGAGAAGCTGGGATTGCAACGGTATTGGATGCAGGCTCGGTGCATGACGGTACGTTAGCCTTAATGGGTTTAGTCGATTATCTGGTGTGTTCAGAAAAATTCGCGTTGCAACTGAAAGGTGATGAACAAACCGCGTTAGCGTATTTAGCCACGCTCGCGCCTGTTGTTGTCATCACGCTAGGCGAACGTGGTTTAATTTGGCAACAAGGCACACAAAGCGGCGCATTACCCGCACTGGCAATTAACGCCATTGACACAACAGGCGCGGGTGATGCGTTTCATGGCGCGTTTGCGGCAGGTGTAGCCGCAGGGTTAGATTGGTTAACAGTGTTACGTTATGCCAGTGTCGCGGGGTCGTTGTGTTGTACCAAAATGGGTGCGCGGTTGGGATTACCGTCTAAAGAAGAACACGCTGCGGTGTTTACACACTTACCACAGGAGTTTTATTAATGAAAAAAATAGTTTTTGGCTTATTGCTACTGGTGGGAGGAACTTTATTCCTTACTAATTATTTGACGGGTATCGCCACAGATAGCACAGATAAATTAAGTAGTAACGCCCTCAGTCAATTAATCGCGACAGATAATAAGCCTGAACCTGTAAAAAATACTCAGCCAACACAGACTAAACCAAGCGTTGCCGAACAAATGACAAATGCTGTGATGAAACCGCTTGTCGATGATATTCTCGAAATAACGAACAAACAATCACTCAACAATGCAGCGCAAATTGAAAACTCGACACCTAAAAATAGCACTACACCCAAACCACCCATCGCCACCATCAAAATCTACGATAAAAAAACCGCCAAAGAAATCACCATAGAAACACTCGCTCAACTAGAAGCCCAGCATCAACAACCGACTTCACAACAAATCGACGAACAAAGAGACAAGGCGGCAAAATTTCAAGCCTATTATCAAAAGCCTGAAAGATGCGCCTCACCCAGCACTCACGAAATGCGCATTCAATGTGGTAATGAATATATGCGTGCTAAAGCTAAGTTTGAAGAATTATGGCAACAAGGAAAATTTAAAAATTAACTGCTAAACGCACACCGAACAGCCTAGGATCGCTAGGTACACCAGATATATACTGTCGATTTTAGTTCAGCCTTACTGTTTCAATACGGCATCACATAATACGGGTAGGATAGGTTCAACTGGTTCAGTAATCGGTGACGGCGGTGGATTTTTAGCTTCTGCTGAAAACCACCAATCTAATTTGGCATCACAACCATCACCTTGGGGTAAGGGGTCTTGGTTTTGGCAATCTTTACTATCAATTGGGCATTTTAGCCGTACATGAAAATGGTCATCATGTTTCCACCACGGGCGGATTTTGCGTAACCAATCACGCTTGCCACCCGCTTGATTACATAAATGGCGTTTAACACTGGGATTAACAAAAATTCTATCCACTTCTGGCATACGCGAGGCGAGTTCTAATATTTGTTCATTCGCTATCGACCAATGCCTTAAGTCTATGTCGTCTGATTTACCTAGCAATACTGAGGGTGCGCTCCATTTTTCCCGTTCAGTATGTGTTAAAGGACGGGTATTGGCTTCAGGTGATAATAAAAACCACATATCAACGTCTAGCCCTGTTTGATGACTACGGTGTCCGCTCACCATCGGTGCGCCACGCGGCTGCCCTAAATCGCCGATAAGTAACGTACCTAGCTGTTGTGTGTAGGCACTTTGCCCCAGATTTTGAATAAATTGGATTAAATTTGGATGCCCATAATAGCGGTGGCGTGATAAGCGCATGACTTGATAACCTGTCCCGTCAGTGGGTAGTATTGCCGCACCACTTAAACACCCCGCTGTATAAGTACCGATACTTTGCGCGATACCGTATGTTGGTTGGGTGACTTTTGCCCAGCGTTGTGCAACGACACCTGCCTGACAGTCCACAACAGCTCCCGCTAATAGGCAAGCGATTAGAAATTTATTGTTCAATGAATGTACTCCAACATTTGAAAGCCATAAAACGATTATTTTATCGTTAAATACCGTGAGTGTTTCGAGTTTTGGCAGATGGTACTAGCGTACTCTGTATAGCCTAAGTAAAATGCTTTACACTGTACGTTAAAATTTAATTTAATACTTGAGGAATACACCATGCTACAACGCACATTTTTTACTACTGTCATATTAGCCGCTACTGTGTCCGTTTGTTCAGCGGGTACTATCTCGAAAGGTGTTTGGTCACCAAGCGGGTGTGGCGCAGAGCCTACACTACCTGCTATTAATCAAAGCACTGTGGATGCCTATAATAAAAGCGTTAAAATCATTAATGATTGGCAACAAAAAGTTGGCACTTATAATACTTGTGTCGTTAAAGAAGCCAATGATGACAATGCCATTATTGCCAAAGCCGCTAATGAACGACAAACAAAATTACAAAAATTGACTGAAAAAGTCCATGCTGATACTGAAGCGGCTAAAGCTAAGTTGGACAGTAAATAGTCCTTTTATCACCGTAGGTTGGGGTGAGTAAAGCGAACCCCAACAAAACAACTCGCTAAACGTCAATGTTGGGGTTTGTACCTCACCCCAACCTGCGTCACTTTACATCATTAATGAAAAAAAGCCCCTTTCTTGAGCTAGTCGCTAACCATCGCCTACTGTTATGTATTCTGACGGGTTTTTCCTCAGGATTGCCGTTATACATTCTCATCAATTTGTTCGCTGCGTGGTTTCGAGAATCAGGGGTTGATTTAAAAACTATTGGCTTACTGACTCTGATTCAGTTGCCTTATACATGGAAGTTTTTGTGGTCGCCGCTGTGTGATAGATACGCACTTAGTTTAGGACGGCGGCGCACTTGGATGTTATTAACACAACTGGGCTTATTGGCACTGTTACCTGTCTTTGGTTATTTTTCGCCTAAAGAGGATTTGTCTATTATTGTCGTGCTGGCTGTGGTGGTTGCCTTTTTATCAGCCACACAAGACATTGCCATTGATGCGTTTAGACGTGAATTATTACATGAAACTGAACAAGGCTTAGGTAGTGTGATTCATGTCAATGCCTATAAATTATCCAGTTTAGTACCTGGTTCATTATCGCTGATACTCGCCGATCATTTGCCTTGGTCAGTGGTTTATCCCTTCACTGCGTTATTCATGATTCCAGGGGTTTTATTAACTTTATTCGTACAAGAACCACTCTATTCGGCAAACGCGCCCAAAACGTTACGGTCTGCCATCATCGAACCTTTTCATGATTTTTTTCATAGCCAAGGCGTAAAGAGTGCGTTAACCATCCTCGCCTTTATCTTCTTTTATAAATTGGGCGATACTATGGCCAGTGCGTTACTCACGCCGTTTTATTTAGATTTAGGCTTTAGTAAAACTGAAATAGGCATTATTGCTAAAAATGCAGGGCTATGGGCAAGTATCGCAGGTGGTATTTTGGGCGGAGTTTGGATGGTTTATATCGGCATTCATCGCGCGTTATGGGTGTTTGGTGTATTACAAGCGATGGTCATTTTAGGCTTTGCATGGCTCACTACCATAGAACATAGCTTGAGTAGTCTGGCGTTTGTGATTGCCACTGAAAGTTTTGGCATGGGGCTAGGCACAGCAGCATTCGTGGCATTTGTTGCCACCACCACTAATCCCGCTTATGCCGCCACGCAATTTGCCTTATTTACCAGTTTGGCAGCCACGCCGCGTTCAGTCGCCAATGCACTGGCAGGGTATTTTGTCGAAGGCGGCGATATTAGTCTGTTTGATGTGCCGTTGTTGCACATTCCCGCGTTAGGCTGGGCAAATTTTTATTGGCTGTGTTTTGCCTTGACCTTACCTGGTATGTTGCTGTTGTTTAAGGTTGCGCCTTGGAGGGTTAGTAAAGTTGGTATTCCCAAATAGTGAGTGATATTTCATATTTATCGTTCGCCCTGAGCTTGTCGAAGGGCTGTGGTGGTTCGACAAGCAGCTCACCACGAACGGTTCTACTCATTTAACCGCCGACGCAATAACACTTCATCATATTCAGAATGTACTAAGCCTTCGAGTACGCCCACCGTTTGAAAACCTTGCCACTGATAAAACTGCAAAGCGGCTTGATTAAATTCTGAAGCAACTAGCCAAATATTATTGGCTTGTGATTGGGTTTCTTGTTGTAACCAGCTCAATAATTCTGTGCCTATACCCAAACCGCGATACGGCTCAAGCAAACCCAATAACTCAATATACGCGCCGCGTAACCACGGATAACGCAGACAAATTACCCCAGCTGTTTGCTGGTTCACTTGCACCACATAACGGTACAGACTAGCCTCTTCGCGTAACAAATAATTTTTTAAGCCCGAAGCCGACACGCCCAAAGTTAACCAAGGATCACTAACTGCAAAAGCGTTACTTAGTAACTCGGCATCGGTTATTGAGAGCGAACGAGTTAGGGTGCAAGCGTCTAATACAATGCTGGTCTTGCTAAAAGGCTGTTTCATCATAAGGTAGGCTGTGCAGGTGCAGGCGTAACAGTTTCGGGGGCGGGTACTGGCTTAGGTTTGGATTTAGGCTTTTTAACACGCACCATTCCATTGCCGTATTTAGCATCGTAATCGACATTATCACCGCGTCTGAGTTCATAACATTCATTCACAGCTTCTATTGTGCCAGAGGCAAGTAACTCACTCACCGTGACAAACTCAAACCCTTTGGCGCGTAACTCATCAACAATACGCGGCAACGCAGCAGCTGTACCACGTCCACGTCCATTGGCATGAAAAATCACGATAGAACCCGCCCGCGTTTCTTGCACAATTTTATTGGGTTGTACGGTGATGGCAGGATCACCACTGACCACATCCCATTGAATAGCACTTAAACCGAGTGAGTTAGTGGCTTGCAATGATTCTGGACTACAAGTCCCAAACGGAAAACGTAAGCCAGCAGGTTGATGAGGTACATTAGCCATTAAATTCTCTAAACCTGCGGCTTTTGCTTTGCCCTCTAAGTTGTCTCGAATACGTTCATATTCAGCTTGCGTCCAGACAATTTGTTGCTGAACTTCTTCGCCTTGTAACACGCGCAAATTACCGTGTGTCCAGCCGTGATTACCAATTTCAAATAAGTTATCCGCCATCAACTGCATGGTTTGCTCAGGATGCGACTGCATCCATTTACCTCCCGCATAAAAGGTCGCTTTGACTTTTTTATCCCGCAAGGCATTAATCACCCCGCGATCATAACCTGCCACTTCATCGGCGCGTTCGCATAAATCGAACGTTAAAGCGACCCACTTTTTATCGCTAGGTAACTTAACGCGCCGTATGGAATTCATATAGTCAGGCTTAAGTGGCGGTAAGGCTTCATTCGGCTGTGTTCTGCTAGGTGGCAAAAAATCAGGCGAACGTAACCAATGAATTTTTTCATCCCCTGCTTTGCCTTGTAATTGTTCAGGTTGCCATAGCGATAATAAAGAGGGTGTTTGATTGACAGGCGTAGCTGGCGGTTCTGGTTTTGGTTCGTTTGTGGCAATGGGTGCTGGCTTAGCTTCTTTAGGTTTTTCGTCGCTGCGTGCAGGTGGTTCTTTATCGGCTACCGTTTGCAAACTGGAAAAATCCACTTTCCATTGTTTATCCATTTGTTTCAGTATCACCGTTGCCTCAGTGGTCGTTGGTTCAGATGAGGCTTTTGTGTGATACGTCACTTTAAATTTCAGCACCGTCTTATCAGCTTGATCGCTAACAACAGTAATCGACTCACCCAGTTTTAATTTAGCGATATTTTGACATCGCTCCAAACTATATCCTTCTGCCAAAGCCACCGCCTTTTCACACTCATGACTGGCAATTGCCTGATAAAACGCTTTTAACGTACCCACAGCATCATAACAACCCAACGCCGCTATTGGTAACGCTGTACAAATCCACTTCAACATTATTTTCACACTCTTTGTTATTCAAGCATACATTATAAAGCTATCTCTTTTTAACAAACTGTTATCTGTTTTTACAGTAACACAAGTTAGCTTACTTACCTTAAAATGAGCATAACCCTAATAAACCATCGAGTGAATTATTATGTTAATCGGACTCCCCAAAGAAATTAAAGATAATGAAAATCGGGTTGCTATGACTGCTGGTGTGGTCAGGTCATTAACTCGCCAAGGGCATCAAGTGCGTGTACAAAGTGGTGCTGGTCTCGGTAGTTCAATTGCCGATGAGGAATATCAAGCGGCGGGAGCTGAGATTGTTGAAACGGCTGCCGAAGCGTGGGCTGCGCAATTAGTGGTTAAAGTCAAAGAGCCGATTGCATCAGAATACGATTATTTGCGTGAAGATTTAATTTTATTCACTTACCTGCATTTAGCCTCAGATAAAACACTGACTGAAACCTTATTAAAGTCTGGAACAACGGCGATTGCTTACGAAACCGTACAAACCAGTAGCGGACAACTACCGTTATTGATACCGATGAGCGAAGTGGCAGGACGTATGGCGACGCAAGTTGGCGCAATGTGTTTGCAAAAAAATTACGGCGGACGTGGCATATTAATCAGCGGCGTGACAGGTGTTCCACCTGCAAAAGTCGTTATCTTAGGTGGTGGTATTGTCGGTACTAATGCTGCGAGGGTTGCAGTGGGTCTGGGGGCGCAAGTCACCGTGCTGGATGTTAGTCATGAACGCTTAAAGTATTTGGATGATATTTATCGCGGACAATTACAAACCCGTAGTAGTAATGAATACTCGATTGAGGAGTCGATTTATCACGCCGATTTAGTCATCGGTGCGGTGTTGATTACAGGTGGACGCGCCCCTTGTTTGATTAAGCGTGAAATGTTGCAACACATTCGTCAAGGCGGGGTCATTGTGGATGTCGCCGTCGATCAGGGCGGCTGTATAGAAACCACGCGTCCAACTACGCACAGTCATCCTACTTATGAAGTTGATGGTATCGTACATTATGGCGTGACGAATATGCCAGGAGCAGTACCACGTACCAGCACCTTCGCATTAAATAATGAAACAGCTTTATACACGCTATTATTAGCCAACAACGGTTTGAATGCAGTGCGTAATAATCTAGCGTTACAACACGGGCTTAATACCTATCATGGTTTGCTCACTCATCTGGCAGTCGCAAACGCGTTTGCGTTACCTTACACAGCCCCTACGCAAGCATTAGCAAACTAACAGAGATTGCCATGAAAACTGAACTAAGACACCACTACACCGATGTGCTTGAACATCTTAAAACCTATTTTCCCTCCCCCATCTCTGATCCCATCATGGACGGCTATTTCGTGCATTCAATTTCGCGCTTTTTGGATCAAGTCGATAGTCTGAAATCTGCTATGCCTTTATTAGCGACCGACAGCAACGAACAGCATTACGAAAATAGCCAACAAGCCACTTTTCCAGAACACACCCGTTCTATTGAGGAAATAACAGCCATGATTGCTTCATACTGTCAGGGCATGACAATATGGTCGCATCCTAATGCCCAAGTGAATGTTATTCCACCACCGACTATTTCCAGCATCACCGCCTTTATTGCAGGTGCGATGTATAACCCAAATATTATTACTGACGACTATTCTGGACGATTTGCTGAAGCGGAAATTCGTGCTGTAGCTATGCTATCTGATTTAGTCGGTTATGACTCACAACAAGCAGGCGGATTATTTACCTTTGGCGGAACAGGAACGATAATGTACGGCTGTAAATTGGGCATAGAAAAAGCCTTGCACGGGCAAGGAATGCAGGAAGGTGTTCGCGAAGAGTTGAAAATTTTCTCCTCTAATGTTTCGCATTATTCACGACTCAATGTGGTGTCTTGGTTAGGAGTGGGAACAAAAAATTTGATAGCCATTCCATCCACTATTAACAATGAAATGTCATTATCGGCACTGGAAAATTCATTACGCGCCACACTGAATAAAGGCGAAAAAGTAGCCGCCATTATTGCCACGCTAGGCACGACTGATGCCTTTGGTCTCGATGATTTAGCGTCGATTGTGCATTTGCGTGATCAATTAGTCAGTGAATACCAACTAGACTACAGTCCTCATGTTCACGCCGATGCAGTTATTGGTTGGGCGTGGGCAGTGTTTAGAGATTACAACTATGAAGATAACCCTCTAGGTTTTCATGCCCGTACCTTACGCTCATTAATTGACTCACTAGAACGTATCGATAGCTTGCAAATGGCGGACAGTATCGGCATTGATTTTCACAAAACAGGTTATGCACCTTATATTTCTAGCGTATTTTTGCTAAAAAACCGTAACGATCTCACCCTGCTTAGCCGTGTGCCTGAACAAATGCCCTATCTGTATCAAGTCGGTCATTATCATCCAGGTATTTACACGCTGGAATGTTCCCGTGCGGGTACTAGCGCGTTAGCGGCGTTAGCCAGTATGCAGTTATTGGGTAAGCAAGGCTATCGCGTGCTGATTGGTCACACTATCGAAATGACAGAAATGCTCCGTGAACGCCTAGAGCGGCATGATTGTATTAAAGTTTTAAACGATTACAATTATGGTCCTGTGACTTTATTTCGCATCTATCCACCCAATGTTAATGCCGATGCAGCCTTCCATCGTGAATTAAACGACCCAGATTATAGCAAACAACTTTCCGCACATAATCACTACAATCGCCAACTGTTTGATTTGATACACGCCCGCGTCATGCAAGGTGAAGGCGTACTGTTGTCATGGACAATAGGCTATCGTCATGCCAATTATGAAAACGCCTCCACCATCGCCGCCATAAAATCATTTATTATGAGTCCGTGGACAAATCTCGATGCAGTGAATTTAGTCGTGGAGCAAGTGATGGATGCGCGTATGCAGCTCAACAAGCAAAGCCAGTAGCGCGATAATTAACAATGCATTAACTACTTTGCTCATGAATCGTCTACTACAACGCGCCACTTGGCTCAAAGTTCATCTCTATCTCGCGCTGATTATTGGCTTTTTTTTCGCCTTGATGGGCTTAACGGGTAGTGTCAGTGTTTACCGTGAGGCGATAGACGAATTTTTGAATCCACAGTTAGTGATTGAAAATCCACAAGGTCAACGCCAATCGCTGGATAAAATTATGGTAGCCGTACAAGCTGCGCATCCTGATTTAACAGGCGCGTGGACATTAGAAATGCCCCGTACACCGCATAGCATGATGACGGCGTGGTATGACAAACCCAGCAAAACATTTTTTGAGCTATACGCGCCATTAATGGTATCAGTGAATCCTTAGAACCTGTTCAACATCTCCGTAACAGCAAAGCCAAGAAAGCGAGATTGACGAATTGCAAGCTGGTGTTGAGCAAGCGTTCGGTATTTTTCCAAAGTCT
>WSSedA1B3DRAFT_1000131_pt1 | contig 20982 bp, 12 predicted proteins | sample WetSurSiteA1Bulk_FD_9468 | JGI IMG/M metagenome (IMG submission 9468)
TCCTGCCACAAAGAGGATTCCGTTGAATATTCATCCCAGGTCCCAGGATGATATCGGCACCATATTCCAATATGTCATTGCCCATCGCCTGACCAACCATTCCAATCAGTGCAGTATCCCATGAAGAAGCCAGTAAAGTGGCTATCGGAAAGGCTGTACAGTAATAAGTTGCACTGTCATTTTCCCGTTTCGGGCTTATCCTGAGTCCTGCAGGACCATCAGATAAAACCATGGACGGTATTCCTAATCTGGGTATTTCATACGTAGTGCCGGCGGCACCGGGAACCAGTTTCTGGGTTTCGCCTACCACCGGTGCTCCCGGTGTTGGAGCGCTGGTGTCGCCAGGCATATTTAAACCAGGGAAAATCATTCCGGTACCCGTTACGAAAAACGCCTTTTCCTCCAGTGTCATAGCTGCAATCACGTCCTTCACCGGATCCTTGCCCAGTTGAGGCACTTTATTGCTTTTACATTGAACCATAGCCAGTATAACAACCGGCAACATCAAAAAAATGCTGATTTTAGTTGACCTCATTTTTTATTTCGATTTAAATTTTGATAATTGAAAGCTTTGTGTTAATTTGACACAATGATAATTGATTTCAGGTAAATAACAAAAGACAAAACATAATATTATAATACAGAACCTTAAAATCTGATGACAGCGCCTCACACCAATGTGCAAAAGATATCAGAAATGGCCTCGCGGCATCTTTCCAGTTTATCGGTCGACTGTGTCGTCTTCGGCTTTCATAAAAATGAGATGAAAGTGCTGCTTTTAAAAATACCCTACAAAGATGAGTGGGCGTTGCCGGGTGGCTTTATACTCCGGGACGAATCAGCCGAAAACGCGGCCAGCAGGATCCTGAAGGAAAGAACAGGACTTGACGGTGTCTTTCTTCGCCAGTTTCATGTATTCAGCGATCCGGGCAGGGTAAAGCCCCGCGACCACAGAGACAACCTTACCAGGATGAACATCCCGGAGAACGATATCAAATGGCTGTGCAGCCGCTTTGTCACCATCGGGTTCTATGCACTCGTGGATTATACCCGGGCAGTTCCCACACCCGATGAATTTACGACAAGATCGGAATGGCGGGACCTCACGGATCCGGGTATGCTGATGATGGACCATCGGGTAATTGTCAACACGGCCCTGGACACCCTCCGGCTTCAACTGAACAATCTACCGATCGGCTATAACCTGCTTCGGGAAAAATTCACCATGCCCGAGCTGCAAAAACTATATGAAACCATCCTGGGAAGAAAGCTTGACCGCCGGAATTTTCAGCGGAAGATCCTGTCCTATAGAATCCTGTTGAGACTTGATGAGAGAAAGACTGGTGTGGCCCATAAGGCACCAGTCCTGTACAGGTTTGATTATGACGGCTATCACAGGGCACTGGAGGAGGGATTAAAGGGCGGATTTTGATGCCCTGATGGTCTCCAGATGGTAATCACGGAAAACAGCAAGAATTTCATCCTTTGTCACACCCTCTGCAGCTAATTGAGGCCATTGTTCAAAAACACTTGTTTCCGGCGGAAGTACGGTCAGGGAACTGTTTTTATGAAAATACTCCGTTGCATAATCATATGCTTGCTGCAGTCGCATGGTACTATGCTTCCATTGACCCTGATCCATACAAAACCCGCAATGTTCCGCAACGGATAATTCATGTTCGTTCGGTAGGGGACTCCAGGTGTTAACTTTTATCAGGTCGGGCTGCATTCCACTTACATAGTCAAGTGTCCGTGCAACCGACACAGAAGTTTCACCATAATAACCTACCAGTAAAGAAATAACAGTTTTTACCCCGGATCCCTTCAGCCTTTGTATATTTGTGCGAAAAATCTTCAGATCTGTCGGCTTATTCATGTTGTTAAGGATCTCAGGTGAGGCCGATTCTAGTCCCGCCGACACAAAGTCGCAGTTTGAATCTGACAAAGCGGCAATGGTTTTGTCTGTAAGTAAATCCCCTCTCACGAAACAACACCACCGTATTTTTTCCTTGCGCTTTATTAACCTGATAATCTGGATAAACCGATCTGTATTGTGGTTTAAACATTCGTCTGTTATCCTTAAGAAGCGCAATGGCTCCTTCCGGAACCTGGAGGTCAGCTGATCCAGGTTTTCTTTTACTTGTCCGATCGGGAATTCTGTATACTTTTTATGCAGATAGTTATAACAACAAAACGAACATTTATAGGGACACCCTTTGGATGTAGCAAGAGCTGAGTGCCAACTTTGCAATCTCCTGTCATGATGATGAAGGGAATAATCAACCTGCGAGTATCGCGGAGATTCGTCAACAATTACTTCAGGCCGCCTTTTTTGCAGGTGCTGTGGTTTTAATATATCCGGCAGGATATCCATTCCGTTTAAGGAAACTATGCAATAATCAACCGGCAAATTTGTCATTGATCCGAACGAGTCATGTTGACCGGCCTTAAACTGAAGAAAAGTATTATACAGTCCTAATCCGCCAATAATGATTTTTGCCTGACTGCAATTGGACCTGATATAACCGACAGCCTTTTCCAGAAGCAGGTAATAGTTACCTCCTTCAAAGGTCGTAGAGAAAATGAAGAAGTCAAACTTGCGGATGTTATTATTGCAATTGTAAAGCTCTTCCGCCGAATTGTAAATCTGTACTTCATATCCTTTTGACAGCAGGAAATTCCCAAGTACAATCCCATTTAAATAAACATGACGGCTATTACCATCCCCGGCAGCTAATTTACCCTTCCGGATCTGGTAATAATCCATAACATCAATCGGATTCTTGTTATGAAACAAAAGGTTATTCTTCCAGTATGCCTTATGCAAATCTGATAAGGAATGGTACTTTTCCGCGTAACTTTTCTCACCCAGGCATGAAATAACACAAACCCTTTGTTTTGTCATAGCCGATCAGTTTTGTTCACCGCATTTCATCCAGTTTTTATTGTCATGGATAATTCTCAGCTTACAGATAGCTGAGTCGTATAATTCCTTTGCCTTATCTCTAATGACCTTACAATCAGGTGGCGGCGCATTAACTGTACTGCCCGGTTTGTTCCTTTGCCATGCAAGACAAGCGCCACCGCACAGATAGCGGTAATCGCAGTTCCGGCATTTCGGATTGCTGTCTACTGTATAGTTCTTCAAGTCAGCATAAGCCTTGGTTTTAATAACAGCCATCAGGCCATTCGAAATATCTCCCAGTTTAGCCTCAGGCCAGCAGCATGCATAGCATGGGTAACAGTCGCCTCCCGGCTCTATATGCAGTTTCCCCAAAAGACACCTGCGTTTTAATGAGAAGCCCTCCTGAACCAACTCTTCAACAGATTTAATAGCCGGTAAATTCTTTGATACCGGAGGCATGTCTAGATTTGCCGCCCGGCCAATAGGGAGCATTGGAAGTGTCGTCACTTCATAACCTCCCAGTTTTTCTGCAAGGTTACGGACGTCCCGGATAACCTCCTGCTGTCTTTTAACATCGCATTGTCCGATGGTATGCCCGATTCTGATATGGGCGCCCAGGCCTGAAAGCTTTTGCATATTTTCAACCGTCTGCTGATAGGAACCGGCACCACGTCTTTCGTCATGAATACCTTCATTGCCGTCAATACTTACACCGATGGTATCAAAGGCTTTGCTGATCGCGGCAAGACAACTATCAGAAAGTGGCTGGGATAAACTTGTAGATAAGAACAAGGATGCTGTGAGCACACCTCCGCTGCGCAACCTCAGAATTTCTTCCGTGAGCCTTTCAAACTGGCTATGTACAAGAGGCTCACCTCCTGTAATGGTTATATTCGATCCCATTTGATCAGCCTCAACAATGAGTTTAATGATACTGTCAAGCTTCATTTCTTCATGCTGATTAGCTGTTTCAGCTGCTGCATAACAATGCGTGCATCGGTTAGGACAACTGTAGGTAATATGCAAAAACAGATCAGAAAGGGAAACAGGTTTATTCCTGAACAATTTGGCTTTGAAACGGATGACCTGAGACCTCGCAATTTCTTTCGTTCCGGTCACACCCAGTTGGAGCATATTGCAGGCCGCCTTGTCAATATCTCCTGTACGGGCCAGTTCAACAGCTGCAACGATGCTCTGGTAAATTCGGGTGATCCGGAGCGGATGAGGATTGTCTTTGGCTATGTTAATCAGTGGTCCGCTTCTGAACAAAGGATGTTCATTTTTCCGGGGTGGTGCCTTATCAATGGCTTGCATGTTTTCCTTGCAGGAGATCTCTAACATCAGTCGCTCCTGAATATAGGAGAAGGCTTTTTTATAAGCTGTGCAGTAAGGATCGTGCCGTGCTTTTTCTCCGGCGTTAAACATGTTGAAATAACATCCTGAATTGCAGTAATCGAAGTGCTCACAATGTCGGTTCCGGCATGTCTGGTAACTTTCAATGATTCTTGCCTGCAGCTCCTTTGCTTTTTGGGTATCATAAAGAGCAGGACCAGGCGGTGCCGTTTCAACATTCCCCAGTTTGTATTCTTCTGACCCACAAGCACGATGACAGGGATAAAGATCCCCGCTGGGTGCAATCGATAAAAAATGTCCGTAACAATCGGTAAAGGTGCAAACATCACCGTGTCCGTAATAAACACTCTTGCACATCTGATCGAGCGCCGCGATCTGAATGGTCGGAGAAAGCTTTATATAGGCCTCGAACATTTCGACCAATGTTTCTCCCCACTTGTCAGGTGATACGGCAAAATTCTTTTTGTCCTCTTTAAGCGAAGGGAGGACAGGACGGATGAGAAAGCTCAGGTCCAGGTCTAAAAAGAAATCAAATACTTCCGGCCACCGATGCAGTTCCTGCGCTGTAAGGGTTGCTATTCCACCTGACAGGATTCCGAAACTACGTGCCAAACGAATACCCTTCATTGTCTTTTCAAAGTATCCTTCACCTCGCTGAGTATCACATATCGACTTAGGACCGTCAATACTCGTTCCAACCTCGACATTGTTATCAGCAAACAGTCTGGCCAACTGATCATTCAATAGCCAAAGATTGCTTTGCATACCCAAATGCTGACGCGACTTGGGAAAACGGATGTCAATTTCCTGGAATGTACGATCCCAGAAAGCAAGACCTCCCAATAGTGGTTCTCCGCCATGAAAAAGAATTTCCACCTGCCGGCTCCCAAGCATTCCCGATGAAGCTTTTATATAATTCAGGGAATTGGTCAACGTGTCCAGGGACATTACCTGGGAATGATGTGGCATAAAGCAATAGCTGCAATTGGCCGGGCAGGCTAAAGTTGGTGTTATAATATATAATTGACTATTTCTTTTCTTCAGCAGCATGTTGTGAATTTCGATAGGGACTATTTACACCTTTGATACTACAAAAATTAGTCCCTGCAAGTCCAGGAACTATCACTATGACTTTCAGAGTAGACAGCGTATTCGGAATAGGTAATCCTGTTTATCTCCGCCTGTGAGTTTTTCGAAATTAGCATTCTCGCATTTTTATCCTTATCCATAATGGATCTCAGGGCTATGGCCGCAACACGCCTTACAGTTCCATCACCATCCTTTAAAGCCCCCAGCAAAGGATGTATTGCGCTGCTCGAATTATAAGTGCCCAAAACCTCAGCCGAAGTCGCACGGAGGGCCGGATTTTCATCCTGCAACATTGTTGTGATTATTTTAAGGACATCACGAATGTTGAAGTTGGCAAAGGATCTGATTATGGCATCTTTTAACTTAATATCAGCGTTATTCTTTAATACACCTGCCATCGGTTCAAGAATGCTTGTATCAGCAGTTTTACCCAATGCTTCCACAATAAATGTACTTGGCTTCTTCTCCAGTGCATTGATCAGGTAGGGCACGGATTTGTTGCCCATTATTTCGACCAAAGTACGTGCAATGCATTCATGGGGCTCCTTCTCAAGAGCAGTGATCAGATATGCTTCGGACCGGATATCCCATATCTCACCTAAAGCCTTACAGGCAGCACAAACAATAACACTATTTTTGCTGTATAAAAAGGACTGTAACTTTTCCAGATTCTTGTTTGTTTTGTATTTGTCAATCAGTTTGGCCAAAGCCTGAGCAACACATTCTCTTGGCTCACTCTCAAGGGCTTTCAACAGATATGGTTCAGATCTTGTATCCTGAATTTCACCAATTGCCTTACAGGCAGCAGTAACGATAATATTACTTTTAATGAGAAGGTAGGCATGAATTTTTTCCAGATTCTTTTCTTCTTTGTACTTTTCTATCAGTTCAGCCAATGCCCTGGCAATGCAATCCATTGAATGTTCTTCCAGGGCCTTAGTAAGATAAGGTTCAGACCTGGTATCCCTTATTTCGCCCAGTGCTTTGCTTGCCTCACAGATTACAGCGTAATTTTTATTCTTTAAATAAGGATATATCTTCCTTAATTTCTTTTTTGTTTTGTACTTGCTGATCAAGCGTGTAACTCTCGACTCATATCTCCTTTCCCTGTTGTACTCACTAAAGTAGTCCTGCAGCCTCTCCTGGATAAATCTAAAAAGCCTGACCATGAATACAATAAAAAGGATTAAGCAGGTTAAGCCTGCCAGCGTAATGATGGTATACCCGAAAACTGACAGTTTAGAATCTGTGTGGATCTCCTTATTATAACCATTTATCTTTTTTAAACTTACTGCCAGCATATAATTCCCTTTTTTATCTTTATTAACTGGAAAAGGCATTACATCCGACTCCTGGTATCCCCACTTTCTTATTTGTATGTAATTGGAATTCCGTATCTTTTTCAATTTGATTTTGCAGGGAGTCTTTACAAAATAGGAACTTCCCTGTACAACTTCCCCATAAATCTTTAAGTCATCCGGATTAGCTCCGACATAGACATAACTATCCTCAGGTGTGGAGGATACAATTAATTTGGCGTTTTTCAGATTTGGAAGAAGTGTCAGAACCCAGATTATAATAATAATTGTGGAAACAACTAAGCCGGTCCAGATCATAGATTTTTCATCATCGTCTAACCCTGCGAATAGAATAATCAAAGAAAAGACTAAGATAATGGCTAAAAACACCGTCAACACTATTGCAAATACTTTTGCTTTCCTGAAGGTGGCAGGAAAGCCACCTGACCTGATATTCTTATGGGCTGCAATCAGAAATGCCGTATCCGAAGCAACTTGAGTTGTATCTGCAGGGATATTAATGTCCGGAGGCACGGATCCTATGGATTCAAGCTTGTATATAACCTTATAGCATGTATCGGAGGTTCTAAGAAAACCAGGAAATTCAATTATATCAGAGGGTACATAGCCTTCCATCCTGAACTGAAGATACTTGCATTTTCTTGGTAATGCTTCAACCGTGGAATAGGGTGTTATTTGTTTGAAGGATTTGAAAGTTTTTCCATCACCCGAATAATAAATCTGGGCTCCAGAGGGACTCGTTTCTAATACTACCGGTTTATCATATGTTTTGCTGATACAAGAGCTAAATACTACAACCAGTCCAAACAAGGCATAAAGAACATACTTCTTTTGAATCATTGTTTTAGTTATTGAAGATTTGGGGTGGATTTCAAGGTGCGTTGACAAACAATCACTTATCTCAGGATAAATATCTTAAACCTGTAATAAAAATAAAGATTTTTTTGTTATTCCGATAACAATTAACAGATATATGTACCAGCATGGTCAAGGCATGATTTACCTGCGATCGTCCTGAATGGTTCTTGGCAAAGAGGTGTGGTTTTTATTTTCAGCAGTGAATTGGTCTTTGCAGGATCATCACCAGCAGGGAAAGGTTACACTCGAAGCAGCATTTCAATCGATAAAATGATATAGGAATACCAAAAGGCCTTCCAGTGCAGGCTTTTTAGAATCCTTTATTTCAAGTATTACCTTGATTCCGGCTTTGGTAATACCCCTCAGATTCGTAATGGAGTGCAGTTTTGCCCTGAGTCTCACCTCACTGTTTACAACAACGGGCTGATTAAACCGGAGATCTTCAATTCCGTAATTTACTAGGAGCTTGGTGTTGTTCACCCTGGTGATTTGCTGCCACAGGTAAGGTAAGATCGAAAGGCTTAAATACCCATGGGCTATTGTGGAACCATACGGACTTTCTGTTTTTGCCCGTTCGGTGTCAACATGTATCCATTGATGATCGATGGTGGCATCGGCAAACTGGTTGATTTGTTGCTGTGTAATCTTGTGATATTCTGATACCCCAAGTTCTTTCCCCGCCAACGCTTCAAAATCTCTGTAACTGTTAATGATTATCATTTCCGTATTGTTCATTCATATTAAAATACCGGACCAAATATTATTCCCGGCCATAAAATTATAAAAATCGGCTTAATTGTTCCGGTATCCATGCAAGAATAAACTGTAATGATCGATCCTTTTGTCAATGGTTCCTATTTTAAGTACTTATCTAATAATAATGTAAGCTGTTCCCTGCTGAAAGGCTTCGTGATATAATCAATAAATCCCTTCTCGATGGCGGTCCCTAGGTCGTCGGGAAAACCGTAGGAAGTCTGCGCGATAATCGGCAGGTGCGGTCGGAATTTATGAATCTCGGATGCAGATTCATAACCATCCTTCAGCGGTAACCGAATATCCATGAGGATCAGGTCTATGTCGGAATTTGCAGAACAGATATCAATAACATCCAATCCATTATATGCCCTAAGTGTTTTGTAGCCAAGGGATTTTAAAAGCTCCCCGATGTAAGCATAATTTGAGTCTTCATCTTCGGCAATCAGTATGGTTCTTCCGGATAAGGGCGTATTCTTGCCGACAGGCTTTTGAAGATCAGTGGGCGGGAGGATGGTTTCCGCTTTGGAATAAGGAACGGAGAGCGTGAATCTGGAACCTTTGCCGGGTGAAGAATCGAGTGATATGTGACCGCCTATCAGTTTAGCGTAGGCGGCAGATATGGAAAGCCCAAGTCCCATGCCCCCATATAATTTTGCGGTAGTTTTGTCGATCTGGTAAAACCGGTCAAATATCCTGGCATGTTCCTCTTCCGGTATGCCAATTCCGGTATCCGACACATAGAATTCGATGAAGTCACCACTGAGGGTACTACCCAGTTCAACAGATCCCTCATGCGTGAACTTGAAAGCATTATTCAGTAGATTGGTAACGATGGCGATAATCTTGTTGTCATCGGTCATAATCACCGCATCCGGGCCGGAATAGGGAACATGTAACCTGAAATCCAGTCCTTTTTTAGCAGCGACCGGATCATATTGCCGGTAAAGGTTTTGAAGAATGACTTGAGCATCAACGATCGTTTTATGAATGACCACCTGATCGGCTTCGATGTGGGAAATGTTCAGAATATCATCAATTATGGACAGCAACTGATTGTTGCTTTGAGAAATGATATTGAGATACTCATTTCTCATGGCGGGAGTGATATCCTGCCGTCCAAGGAAGCTGGAAAAACCGATAATGGCATTCAGCGGTGTTCTGATCTCATGAGATATATTATGCAGGAAAGCAGTTTTAAGTCTGTTGCTTTCTTCAGCTTTGTCTTTGGTAATTTTAAGGTTCTCGAATAAGTACGCGTTCTCAAGAGTCAGTGAGGTAATGTTTGAGAAAGTATTGAAAAGGTCAATTTCATGTTGTTCGAAAACATGCTTGCGGCCTATGGTTCCAAGTATGATTACACCCTCCACCTTTTGCTGGACGAAGAGCGGTATGTATACCAGTGAACCCAGATTCCGTGTTTCAACGATTAGTTTCTCCTCTTCGGAAAGCTTGACCTTTGAGACATCCGTAATGATGACCATTGTCCTGGTATGTATTACTTCCTCGATATGGGGATGATTTCTGAGTCTGGCAATCCTGAATTCATCAGGGAAATTCTCAGGAAGAGGCGGGGAGGTAACTTCAAGCAATACGTTATCTCCTTTTAAAAGATAGATGGCACTGGTATCCGTTCCTACCAGGTCAGCAGCATATTCAGCGATCTTAGGCAGGACTTTCCTGCTGTCAATAGACTCAAGAAGCTGAAGACTCATACTGAAAAGCCTTGAAAGATCCTTGTTTTTACGAAGGAGTTGCTCATCAATCTTCTTGCGGTCGGTGATATCCCAAACTGTACCTGTTAGGTTCCTGGTTTTAAGATTGATGCTGGCGCTGACCTCCAGGAGCTTATCCTTGTAAGCAATCTGGAACGATTTTATTTCCTTACCGCCAATGACACTCCTTAAAAGCGAGACCACAGATTTAGCTTCAGCTGGCTGTAAAAGTTCAGATGCTACTGTCACGATGTTTTTGCCGATAGTCTTTTCCCTTGAAATTTCCAATATTTGTTCAAGGGCATGATTAATCGAGATCACTGTCCCGTTAAGGGTTGTATAAACAATCCCCTCGTGGATGGTGTCAAAGATATCCCTGTAGGTGGCTATCTTTTTCATCGACGACTCTTCCCGGGCTTTCAATTCCCTGTGCCTTTTTCTAAGCTTCAGGATTTTTTCCTTTAATCGGGCAATCTGGTCATCCTTACTTTTCTCGCTGCTTTCTAGTCGTGACATCTTAACGTGATTATCTGATCTGCCAGATCCATGTAGATAAGTCGAATGAAAATTAATGAAATGTTGCCAGAATAGCAACCTACCACATCCAATTTACATTTTAGTTTCATCTGACATGCATAAAAAAAGGGATGTTTTCCGGCATCCCTTTTCTATCATTTATTGACTGACTATTTCTTTGCCTTAGGCTGATTACCTATATAATATGGGTCTTTCATGGCATTTAGAAAAGCGCTGTAGGCTTCCGGGCTCGAGTTTACGCGCCAGTCGAGTTCCTTTTTAATGTTGAACCAGGTAAATATTTTTATACGCGGGTAATCGTTTTTCAACTGGGTAAAGGCTTCCTCAATCCATGTAGCTTTGTTTAAACTGTCAAACGTAAACTCGCCGCTGGCAAACTCGGCAATCATCATGGGCTGAGGGCCAAGAACTGCGCATGAATCGTAAAGCGCTCTGAAACAACTTTTAAATGAATCATATGGGCGGGTACCTCCCCATGGATCTTTAGGATACCAGTTGTAAGCATCTAAACCGAACCAGTCGACATAATCGCTTCCCGGCCAGTAGTTTCTGATATCATTCCATTTTTCCTCCGATCTGTCGGGGCTGGGACCATGCGGGCACCATACCCATTTAACGTTGTAAGCCCCTTCAGCACGAAATATGTCAACCACATATTTCCAAACGGCAACCACCTTGGCAGGACCACCTTTTTCAGCGCCATTTTTTCTGCCTCCCCACATATACCAGTTACCATTAAATTCATGCAGGAAACGAATCATGACCTTGCCGTCATATGCTTTGGCATCCCGGGCAAATTTTCTGATGTAAGCATCATGTTTTCCGGCCAAAACCTCATTCATGGCTGAATAACCGTTAGAATCAACGGATGCGGTGTTGTAAGTTGTTTTAGGCCAGAACAGTTCCCAGGTAATATGCGGTATTGCTCCTGTTTTGGCAATGAGCTGGCATTCCTTGGTAGGAAAACTATCCTCCCAGGTTGGATAGAACAGCACTGAGCCAACCTGGTGCTGTATTAAAGCTTCGAATGCTAAAATGCCTTGTTCGCCATTCCATGGGAAGGAAGCAGTGCTATCGGCAGTAAACATACCGACCATGCAGCCATCCCAATTGCCTTCGACTTCTGCCTTATCGGTATTACAGGCAACTAAACAACTGCATGAAAATAAAATACTTAGAATCAGGTTTCTGTTTTTCATACTATTGGCGTTATCGTTAAAGAATTGTTTCATTGTTCAGGTGAACATATACTTCCTTAATTTTCCCCTCCCGGTTAAAGATGGAATGACTGTTTTCTTTATCAATCGTAAATCCACGAATAGTGGAGGAACTTCCATTGCTAAATTCGAGGACAATTCCCTGCTGATCGTCAAGCAGGTATATTACCGGGACTTTACAATACGTAAAAAACAGGTGCGGTACCGGTTGACCGTGAGAATCCTTTGTTCCTGGCTGAATAAACTCACTCTTTTTCAGAACTACCGGGTCGAATGATATTTGTCCCTTTTTCATCGATCAGGCCAAGCTCAAAGAACCGGCTGATAACATCTTCTTTTACCTGTCCTGTCATACCTGGTTGTTGTACACCCGCCATCCGGGGAGTATGAGAGTATGGATCAATCGGGAATGCTCCGTATTGATCAGGTGTTTTGTGAACCCCTATGCCTTTCTGTACGGCATAATAATGCTTCGCAAGTCTACGGAGTATTTCTGCAGAGGCACCTTTAATCCCGGCCTGTTCAATATTTTCGCCAATGGCCAGCAATAGTTTGGAAACCATATGCCAGTATATCGAACCAAGGCCTTCGTATTTGTAAAATGTACCTGACCTGCCGGTAAACGATTGGTGATCAAATATTTTCTCATAAACAGCCATTGCCGATTGGATGTCATCGTCGCTTACTTTTACTATGGCATCCTTGCTAAGCTTCTGTAAAGCTTTTTTAAGAAATCCTGCATTACGGAAAGTCCCGTTAAAATGATACTGGCCTCTGGCATCTCTGGCAATTACACTGGTATCGTCAATTTCAATCAAACGCGACAATATGGGTGTTTGTGCAACATCCTCAGCCGGGATTATATTCTTTTCAAGGAACCATGGCAACCTCTTGTCAGGATACAAAATGTAGCTTTCCTGATCTTCCCGGTACAATTTGCTACTTCTCATGGTATCGAGCACTTCCAATGCCTCTTCAGACGTAAGTTTACCAGAGCTTAGGACAGAAACCTGTCCTTCGAGCATTTCATATAGATACCTGATCTTGAATTCATTGTCGCTGATTGTTAGTAGATTATAGGCATTATAGAGCTTGTCTGACCTTTTATTTGCTGCAATACTTTGGTCGATGTAAGCTTGTGCCGTTATAAGGAATTCAATAAGATATTGTTTCTCAACCGATGTTCTCTTGCCTGAGAATCCCCTATAAACTTTATTTCTGAAATCGTTTCCTGCATTGCCCAGAAGATCAGTTAATATCTTACGCTGCTTATCGTTGAATCCCGTATTCAGTAAAGATTGATGACTTTTAAAAGCATCATCAATAGCCTTGAGCAGACCTGCCATCTCTTCAGTAATCTCCAGGTTGGTATGAGAAGCCTCTGTAAACAAATCGATCATAAAATGAATAAACCGCCGCATATAATAGAGCGTGACCATGGATACCCCATACCCGACCAGTGCATTGTTGGCATCATTCCATTCCGGCCGTAAAGTATTCATCCAGATTCCGGCTTCGGGAATAAAATTGCTGAGCTTGGATAATAACGGCGCCAGAATTTTTTCAGTGAGGTTAACTTTGAAAACCTTGCCGGATTTGTCAAGAATCAACTTGCCATCGGCACCCATTTCACTGACGAGTTCCTCAATCTTATGATGAGCATCAAAATTGAAGGCAATGGAATCATGCGGATTACTGGTGATCTCGTGATATGATTTTATTCTGTAAGGAATATTGGCGTATGCAAACATATCCTTGATCAGCCAGGAATCAAGGCGGCCCGGATAATATTTATTCGATACTTCCAGCAGTTTGAGCAGATAAATGATCTGATGGTCTCCCCAGTAACCGATATTGGAGAAAGGATTATCAGGTTCCGGCACTTCCCAGTCGATACCGTCCCGTGTAACACGATAAGGATTGTACCCATCGGCCGAGGATGCATTCACAAACTTGGCTATCATACTACTTATGTAGTCGGGATAAGACAATGCCAATGCTTCCCAGTTCTGAAAAATATCACGCCAGTTACCCTGGTAATACAGCAGTTTATGGCCGCCTGCATCTTTGATGTTTATCGAAAACAGGTTCCATGGGCGACTTGGATCGCCATGCCTGCGGCTGAACGTTAGCGGCAGGTACTCGAGAAACAGCCGGTGAAGATCTTCATCACTTTCCTTGATTATCAATTTGTCGAGTGATTCATATTCCAGATTTGCAGGTAAGTGGTCGAAGAATGTCCTGTGATCCTCAAAGATTTTTTTATTAAAATGTTTGATATGTTTCAGGAAATCGGCTTTGTCAATCGTATATCCTTCGCTGAATATGCCGCCTCGCATTACATTGAACAACACGTTCGAGAAGTGCCTTGATACCACAAGCTTATCAGCTGAAAACTGAATGCCATCCGCATCGGCAACAATTCCTTTCAGATTCAGTGTACCTTCCTGTATATTCTTTTCCAGATCACCGGTTTTATCCTTGGTCCTGACCATATAATCTATAAGATTATTTACTTTCACCGAATCCTGGTTGACCTCGGCAGCAAAATACCATGCCCTGCTTCCGTTCACGGCAAGTCTGATGTTGTTGTTAATAAAGAATGCCCCTTTCACTCCTTTCGACTCCTGCTCTTCCAACATGTCTTTGCCTTTTCTGAACCCGCTCAGTTGTCTTGAACTTAACAGATAGGTATTATTTTCGAGTCCGCAGGTCCACACCGTTACAACCTGCAGTGCCTCACTTGGCTCGGCCTTGTCAACGGGAATAGACTCGAGCCGGAATAAGCCGAGCGAATATTCCTTCACCAGCTCAGATTTTTTATAGCCGTCGAGCAGGGTGGAAAACTGGTTTTGCATAAACCTGTCTACCCCGTACGGCAACAGGTTTTGTATTCCGTCAACGAATTCAATTTCAATGGATGATGTCGAATTATTTTCCAGGATACTTTTCTTGATCCATCCGAACTTATCAGAATTCATCCAGCCATAGCGGAAGGTTAATCCCAGATCGAGGTTTTTTTCTTCAAAGATGAGCTTATTGCCGCACGTATTCTTGTAAATGTTTCTTTCGGTTATGTATATGCCATCGTACCGCTCGGTAAAAGGTTCCCACAAATACTTTTTACCTGCGACCAGAACCCTGAAAATTGATTTACTCCCCGTCGTCTCTGCTGATTCCTGCAGTTTGTCATCCGTATAATAGGGGAAAAGCGCACTTTCCGGATTGACCCTGCCAGCTGATAATCCACCGGTACTTGAAATAAACATCCAGTGGTCAGAATCGCTTGCAAGGCTCATAAAAAATGGCAACATCGCGTCATAGTTGCTGATTTCATAGAAATCTTCCCCGTCAATAGTGACAAACCTGCCTTTTACTTCCTTATCTCCTGCCCGGAATAAATTCTTACCTATCAGTAATTCATGATCAGCCATGGGTATCAGTTTAATTCGTTAAATATTTCAAGGTTGCACAACCTGTTAAAGATAAAAGCACTTGTAGCTTCTTTGCCATTTCATGTTTTGTCCGGGTTCGAGATCAATTTTAACGAACAGCTCAGGGCTGATTACATGTTTCCCGCCCCAGACATTCATCATTTCAGGTATGAAATCAGTTTTTTCCTGAATTCCGACACCCATACACGCATGAAAAACTTCCCATTCACCGTTCTTTGTAAGGAACTGGGTCAAAGGGCTATAAAAGAAGTCCCTTTCGGGTGTGGCAGTAAAATTCACGGAATTAGTGCCCAGCATAACCGCCTGCTCAGGGTTTACTGCCTCGGTCATTGATGAAGGTTCAAGTATTTCACAGGGTACCCTGAGGGTATAGTCCTGACCAATAATCGAACTGTTTATGGCTATAAAATTATGACAATATTCATTCGTTCGTATTTTTCGTTTTCCCGTATTTTCCAGCTCATAATCAACAGTAAATGAATTACCCGAGAGCGTGATCTTCTTGATCAGATTTATACTGTACCCCCGGCAATTTTTGGGAAGAACAGCAAATTTCATCCATTCCTCTCCCTTTTCAATTTGCATATCAAATGGATCGATCTCGTATGCCTCAAGAAAATCATAAGGTTCGTCATACTTTTTGGTAAGCAGTCCGACACCAATTTTAGGGAATTTTTCCCCTACAGCACAATCATCATATCCAATAGGTCTTGTAATGCCAAATTCATTATACAAACCCTGACCATGCCGCCTGGAATCAAATTCTCTGGCAGTTTCTACAGAACAGAAACTGAATTTGTCGTCAAATACGATTTGAGAAATATTGCCGGTCCAATCGAACCGTGAATTATTATAAACCTGACCTGGCCCTTCAATAGTCAGGCGCAGCATGCTATTCTCCAAAACTGTTGCCATAGCATTCTGTACAATTCGCTAATGTCTTACCAAAATTGTTTCGAGCTCTTCCAACGACTTACCCTTTGTTTCAGGCACAAATTTCAATACAAACAACAGGGTTAAAAATCCCAGGAAAGCAAAGATAAGATAAGTATTGCCCGATCCGATGACTTCAAGCTCCTTTGGAAATACCGTGGCAACCGAGAAGCTGACTATTGAGTTCCACGTACCGACAATAGAGATCATTACCCCTCTCATCTTATTTGGAAATATCTCTGAAAGCAAAGCCCACATCACCGGACCGAGTGAGATTGCAAACGAGGCAACGTAAAGGATCAACCCAATCAATACCAATACAGCATTCATCGAGATCGAGTTTTCAAGGATTACCGATTTAAAATTGTCATAATTCCCGGCCCCAATCTCCTTTTTAACATCTTTAAAGAAAGCCAGTTCGCTATCATAGGCCTTATTTGCCAAATTGTTCAACCCATTTTCCAAAATTGTAAGATCCGCAGGTACACTTTCCTTATTGCTACTTGCTTCCTGTAAAATTTTTACACGCCCATTGTCCGAGATGCTGTATTTAGCTGATTTAAAGGCAAAACCAGCAATCGAAAGAGATATCATAATTCCAATTGAACCAATAATCAAAAGAGGCTTTCTGCCCAATCTGTCAATCAGGAACATGGCGACAACCGTGAATACCACATTGGTCAGTCCTAAGATTATGGCCTGTGCAAATGCCGAATCCTGACCACCACCAGCCATGCCGAAGATCATGGGAGCATAATAGAAAATAGCATTTATCCCTGTAATCTGTTGAAAGAAGGCAATCCCAAGACCAATGATTAATATCAGGGTCATTTTCTTCTGAAAAACTTCACGGAAGTTGATGCCAGAACTTTCTTCAGATTTCCCGATGCTTTCCTTTATTTCCTTGAACACTTGTGCAGCGTATGCTTCACCCCCAATATTGGACAATGTCTTTCTGGCCTCTTCATCCCTGTTTTTCAATGCAAGCCAGCGGGGGCTCTGGGGAATAATATACAACAACAGGAAATAGAGTATTGCAGGTATTGAACCTACACCCAACATCCATCTCCAGTTAAGATCCGGATCGGTTACCTTTTGTAAAATAAAATAATTGGAAAAATAAGCAGCCGAAATACCCAAAACAATATTTAACTGATTTATTGATACCAAAGTTCCCCTTTTTTCCCGCGGTGCAATTTCTGCTATGTACATTGGCGCCACCAGAATTGACATACCAACGCCCAGGCCTCCGATAATTCTGGCAATAATAAAAAAAGTAAGATTACTTGTCAGGGAAGTAGCCAGGGCACAAAAGGTAAAGAGAGCGGCTGTCATAATAAGAACAAGCTTGCGTCCGAAAATATCGGCCAGAATTCCGCCGATAAAATTACCTCCCATAGCACCAAAAATAATAGCAGAGACGGAGAGACCTAGCAGCAAGGAACCACTTTCTAAACCAAAGACACCCCTGTAAAAGGGAACTGCTCCTGATATAACAGCGCTGTCAAAACCCAGCAGAAATCCACCGAGTGCCACGATTAAGGAAATGAGAACTATAAAAACACTGTGCTTCTTCATAAAATACTAAATTTTAGGTGTGAATAATATTAAACCGACAGCAATTTATTCAAAAATATCCCTCACAGGATACTTTCATATGTTGTTGTAATAATAAGAAAATTAATATTAAAATCATCACAAGTTCCGGAATCGGCATGAAAATGTTTGATTTACCCATGACATTCTGCAAATAGTTAACGGGTTATCGCGTATCAGATCAGTTTGCTCACATCTTGAACAACCTGTGCGAATTAAGAGTCAGCATTGCAACCGGCATTTTTTTTGTTAAACTTTGATTATTGAATCTCCAGCACGGAGTGCCTGAAAGTGAATAGCCACGGGTAAAACCCGTTGCTATTCATATTAAGCACCTTGACCGGGGTTTTACGATCAGTCTCAACCTTTAATTTGCACAACATATTTTGTTTTATGAATACTTTCTTTTCGGGATATTTATGTATATTGCCGTGCCATTAACCCTGTTAATGCCAGAAGCACTATTGTAGTCGGCTTGGTTATTATCTATTTTAACAACCCTTGAAGCTATGAACAGGAATATTTCAGCATTGACTTTTAAAGAAAAGCTAGGATACGGAGTTGGGGACACAGCATCTCATTTCGTTTGGGATATGGTGGGTTTCTGGCTCATGTTTTTCTATACCGACGTTTTTGGAATTTCGGCAATTGCAGCCGGAACCATTATGCTTATAGCCCGGTTTTGGGATATGGCCATCGATCCCATTATCGGTATCTTATCTGATCGTACCAGGACAAAATGGGGAAAATTCAGGCCCTATATTTTGTTTGGAGCGGTACCTTATGCTATTCTGGCCATCCTGACTTTTACAACACCCGATTTTGGAGAAATTGGCAAAATCATATATGCTGGCGCCACTTACGTGCTGCTGATGACAGCTTATGCTTCGGTAAACCTTCCCTATTCGGCATTGGGAGCTGTAATGACTAATGATTCGTATGAGCGGGCCGGATTAAACACCTACAGATTCATTGCCGGTTTTGCCGGGCAGTTTATCGTCACCGGACTTGCCCTTACTTTGGCTAAATTCTTCGGAGGCGGCGACAAAGCCCAGGGCTTCCAATATACAGTGGTATTATTTGCAGTTCTGAGTCTGGTATTCTTTTTTATTACATTCAGATCGACAAAAGAAAGGGTACATCCACCTAAATCACAGGTCAATTCACTCAGTGCTGATATTAAAAACCTTTTTTCCAACAAGGCATGGATCATTTTAGCCATTGTCGGCATCGTATCCTTTGTCATGTTCGCCATTCAAAATGCAGCGGTAGTTTATTACTTTAAGTATTATATTGGTAATGAAGAAAATGTACAGCTGTTTAATGTCATTGGAACGGTGGCTTTGATAGTTGCCCTGCCTTTCTCAAAACCATTGGCTAAGAAATTCGGGAACAGGAATGTTTTTATAGCCAGCTCAATTATTTCCGGTATATTCTTTATCGCCATCTATATACCTGGTGCTCATAATCTTGTTCCGATTTATATATTTAATATTATTGCAAAAATGGCCTATGCACCGGCAGTTCCATTAATATGGACAATGATCGCCGATTCGGCCGATTACGGTGAATGGAAGACCGGACGCAGAGCCACAGGACTTTATTTCTCAGCAGCGGTCTTTGCCCAGAAAGCGGGATGGGGAATTGGCGCTGCATTGGTTGGAGTAATTCTGTCGTTGTTCAATTATGTTGCCAATGAAGTTCAGTCTGCCACTTCAATAACCGGTATAAAACTGCTGGTATCCGTTATCCCCGGTGTTCTGTATATGTCCTGCGCAATTTTTATGTATTTCTATAATATTGATGCCAGGACAACCGATTTGATTAAAAAAGAACTGGATGCACGAAGAGAAAAGGAAAGCTCAGAATCATAGGACTTTTCAACAGCAGAATAAATAGAGTTGGTACCAGGGGTATGTTCATAACAGTCCTTCTGCGTATGTGAGCACAGTTCTTCACCACGCTCAGCATAACAATAAAAGACTTTATACAACCTCTACTTACCTTTTTTTGCGCTCCGTGTTGCCGCCTGGAACCGGTCGATGAAACCCAGCTGTTCCGCGTACGGAAGGCTTATATTCCCGGCTTTTTCGCCAAATTCCATGACCCTTGTATTTTGCGGTGTAAATGCGGGCCATTCCGGCAATCCGGCTCCATTGGGGTTGCCGGTGGCAGCAAAATTCACCCAGTAGGATGACATGATGTCGGCAAGCTGAAAATCCCAATCCACAAATGGTTTATTCCAGTATTTCAGGTTATTCAAGGCATATCCGAATTCAGCCGAGTGAAAAGCTCCGTAATTGGGTTCCCCGGGAGGGACATGCGTGAAAAAATAAAGATATGCCTTGTTTTTCCCTGTTTTAGTTTGCATAGCTGCCCAGCAGTAGTTTTGCCAGCCAAAAGCAAGTACACTCTGCAGTTTTTGAGATTTCCCGGCTTCTTCATCGGAACCTGCCGGGAATAATTTCAGGAATTCACCTGTCATTTCGCCATACTTCTTTTCAGCTTCGGCTTTGAAGGTTTCTGCCTTTGCAGGAGGTCCGAAAGATACTCCGTCATCAGCATTCCAGCCGCTGATCAGGGGAACGTCGTGCTGTTTTCCGGCTTCAAAAGTAGCATAGGAAGGCGGTATGACATATCCGTCGATAACAATGCCCGATCTCCCGCCAGCCTTCATAACCTCCTCGGTGGTTTTTTTCCTGAGTTCAGCCAGCGAAGTAACATTCAACGAAGCAGTAAACTTAAGACCTGCCTGTTCCGCTTCTTCAAGGCTCCGCTCTAACCCAGGCTCCCTGCCAAACATTCCGCCGCTCTGACCGATAGCCCTGTGAAACAGTCCTTTAGCCAGCGGTGATACCATGAGCGCATTCACACTGAATGAACCGGCTGATTGACCTGCAATGGTCACCCGTTTCGGATCACCGCCAAAGGCGGCAACATTGTTCCGGACCCATTGCAGCGCGGCGATCTGATCCAGTATTCCATAGTTCCCGGAAACTTTGTCGGGTGATTCTTTCGACAAATCCGGATGTGCAAGGAAGCCAAAAACTCCGAGGCGATAATTTATGGTGATAAACACCACCCCTTTTCTGGCCATTTCTTCTCCGTCGTAAAGCGGCACTGATCCGGATCCGCCGGTGAAGGCACCTCCGTGGATCCACACGATCACCGGACGCTTTTCATCCGAATTTTTAGCAGCCGTCCACAGATTCAGATAAAGACAGTCCTCGCTCAGGGGTTCTTCGGGCGCCA
>WSSedA1B3DRAFT_1000132_pt1 | contig 20959 bp, 16 predicted proteins | sample WetSurSiteA1Bulk_FD_9468 | JGI IMG/M metagenome (IMG submission 9468)
CCAGGATCATACAAATCCGGTCAATCCCAGGAGCAATTCCACCGTGGGGTGGTGTCCCATATTCGAACGCTTCTAACATATGTCCAAAACGCTCACGAGCGACATCTGGATCAAGGCCTATCAATTTGAAAACCTTCTCCTGTAACAATCGTTCGTGAATTCGTATTGAGCCTCCGCCAACCTCATAGTTATTCAAAACGAGGTCGTATTGTTGACCACGAGCTCTTCCTGGATCTACATCTAAAAGCGGGATATCCTCCGGCATGGGAGAGGTGAATAAATGATGGCTTGGATCCCAGCGTTTTTCTTCCTCGTTCCAAACCACGAAAGGAAAATCAATTACCCAGCAAAATGCCAGAATGTCCTTATCAACAATTCCCATTCTCTCAGCCAGAAATATTCGCAGTCTTCCCAAGACCTCAAATACAATTGCTGGCTTGTCTGCGATGAATAGCAGCAAGTCACCCTGTTTTGCATTCATAGCTTTCAGGATGGATTCGAGCACCTCAGGTTTGGCGAACTTCGCAAACGATGAGCGTTGTTCACCCGTTGTAGTGATAGCAACATATGCCAGTCCTTTTGCACCGTACTTTTTTACATATTCTGTTAAATCATCCAGTTGTTTCCGGCTATAATCACCCAATCCGGGTGCATTAATGCCTCGTATATGCCCTCCGGTGGTCACAGCGTTTTCAAAAACCTGGAATCCAGATTTCCCAGCAAGCTCAGTGATATCTTGTAGTTCCATCCCAAAACGAACATCTGGATTATCCTTTCCAAATCGTTGCATAGCTTCCTTATAGGTGAATCTTGGCCATGGGCTTTGAAAAAGCCTTTTTCCAGGAGCCACCTGATCTACCATTTTGGTGAACATTTCTTCTATCAACTGCATGATGTCTTCACGTTCTACAAAAGACATTTCCAGATCCAATTGGGTAAATTCGGGCTGGCGATCTCCACGCTGGTCTTCATCTCTGAAACAGCGGGCGATCTGGAAATATCGCTCCATTCCAGCCACCATCAGCAGCTGTTTTAACTGCTGAGGAGATTGGGGTAAGGCATAGAACTCACCAGGATAAATCCTCGAGGGCACTAAATAATCCCTTGCTCCTTCTGGCGTGGTCTTGAACAAGATTGGTGTTTCAATTTCCAGGAATCCCTTGTTATCGAGGTAATCACGGATAAATTTAATCACTTGATGTCGCAGGGTGATGTTCTTACGCATTCGTTCACGTCGTAAATCCAGGTAGCGATAGCGAAGACGGATTTCCTCATTTTCATCTTCTTCTTTACTGATCGTGATTGGGGTTGTCTTAGCCTGGTTGAGAACCTTCAAATTATTAGCAAGGACTTCGACCTCACCCGTGGGCATGTTAGGATTGGCTAATCCGACCGGGCGTAATCGAACAGTCCCCTGCACCTGGATAACCCACTCCGACCGAACCATTTCCAGCGCTTGATGGATTTTTGGAAAAACTGCTTGATCTGTTACGATTTGGACCACGCCGAATCGGTCTCGTAAATCTACAAAATTGATCCCACCTTGGACCCTTCGGCGATTCACCCAACCTGCCAGGGTAACTTCAGATCCAACATGACTGGCACGTAATTCACCGCAAGTGTGTGTTTTATACATTCATCACCTCATTGAAAAAACCGCTATACCAGGTGGCAAAATAAATCGCCCTTCGCGATCTGCGTCGGGCGATTAGTGCGGATTGCCAAGGTTTAGTTTCTTTGCAACCTGAAGCCTCTCACCCGACGCAAGATTGAATCATTATTATTATTCACGACGGAAACAGCCCAGGTAATCAATATCATTACAAGCCTCTAGATTTTCAGCATTATACACGAGAATAAGTTAGCATGGAAGGAAAAGTAGTGTAAAATATCACCCTAATATTAATACAATGTTAGTGAGGAGTATGTGTATGTTTCGGAAATGGATCATAACANTTGNTGGTGTTTTTCTNCTTTCCTTCATCTTGGCAGCCTGTGCAGGATCACAAGGAGAAATCGGACCAATCGGCCCAGCTGGACCGGCTGGACCCGAAGGGCCAGCAGGTCCGGTGGGAGAGCCTGGTCCCGTTGGCGAGCCAGGACCTGCCAGCGCTGAATATGTCGGTGAGCAAATATGTTCTGGTTGCCACTATGATTTATACCAAACATACATAAAATCTGGCCACCCATGGAGCCTCACCCCTGTTACTGATGGAGTGATGGCTGATTATCCCTTTAGTCAATTAGCCTCTGTTCCTGAGGGCTATACGCTCAAAGATATCAGCTACATCATTGGTGGTTACAAATGGAAATCGATTTTCCTTGATTCTCAGGGCTACATTATTACTGGTTCACCCGGTTCATCAGATGACCCGACCTATGGTAACCAATTTAACTTTGGAAACCCGGCTCTCGGTTTAAGTTCAGGTTGGGTTTCATTTCATGCAGGCGAATCTGATTTCTCATTCACCTGTGGATCCTGCCATACTACCGGTTACGACAATGGTGGCAATCAGGAAAATCTTCCTGGAATAAGCGGCACCTGGACAGAAGCCGGTGTTCGCTGTGAACGTTGCCATGGTCCCGGTAGTCTCCATGCAAATGATCCAAAGGGAGTTCGTATGCAGATTGAGCGTGATTCCACTTTTTGCCGCGAGTGTCATGCGTACGTTCCCCCTTCTTCGCTCGATGTAAAAAATGGTTTTATCCAACATAGTGACCAGCTGGGGGATCTGTCACAGAGCAAGCATCAAATCTTGGATTGCCTTACCTGCCATGATCCTCATTCAGGGGTCGTCCAATTGCAGCAGGAGGATCAGCAAACCACTCGTCTTTTATGTCAGGATTGCCATTTTAAAGAGGCTCAATATCAGAATAACCCGCGCCACACTGCCATTAATCTGAGTTGCACCCAATGCCATATGCCTTATCTCATCCAGAGCGGTTCTGCAAATCAACAAGGCTTCACTGGTGACATGCCCACGCATGTGGTCGCAATAAACCCAACAAAGGTCACTCAATTCAACGAGGATGGAACATTGACGACAGGTCAAATTAGCCTGGATTATGCATGCCGCCATTGTCACGGCACAACCAAATCGGATCAGGAACTGATAACTGCGGCGAGTGGGTATCACAATATTCCAGCAAACCAGGTAACTCCATAAAGCCTGTCACTAGTCGCTGCGATAATTTTCACCCAAAAAATGCGGTATGTATTTCCGCATTTTATTATTTAATCAACTCAGTTACATATGACAATCATTAAAGATGACATTCCTAACTATATATTTAGTTAGTTCTTTTTATCATTAATAGGGTAAAATAGCCATATTCTCATCTTGTATTAATAGGGTGAATAACCTATATGGAGAAGAATGCGATGAAAATCATCAAGGCAATCCAGAAATACCGTGTCTGGTTAATATTTTGTTTTGTGTTTGGTATCAGTGTAATCCTCGGAGCATTATTGGCAGTGACTCAACCAGTAGCAGCAGCGCCGGTAGAAAAACCGTCGAATCAAGTGCCAGGTTATGCAGGCTCCGAATCTTGCACCCAATGCCATGAGAATATCAACACAGCATGGATGGGTACACGCCACGCACAAGCTTTCTCTGCTCCCATTTTCCAGCGCGATTGGACTCAACAGGGTAACCAGGTTACTTGCCTGGAATGCCATACAACGGGTTATGATCGAGAAACCGGCAATTATGCCGAGGAGGGTGTGACCTGCGAAGCCTGTCATGGTCCCTTCCAACCAGATCATCCTCAATCTCCTATGCCCATTACACCCAATTCTGAATTATGTGGCACCTGCCATAAAACCACCACAGACGAATGGCATGCTTCTGTCCACGGCCAGAAAGGGATACAATGCCAGGCTTGCCATAATCCACATTCACAAACCCCAAAGGCTAATACCGTAACAGAGCTTTGTGTTACCTGTCATCAAGAACGAGGTGATTCCTTTACCCACAGCACGCACGCCAATGCCGGTTTGGAATGCAGTAATTGTCACATGTTCACCAGCCCACGCACGAATGATCCAATTATGGGTTTAGTTCCAACAGGTCACACCTTTACGGTTGGCTCAGATGCCTGTATTGCATGTCATCAAGACACAGTTCATACACGGGATGAGATCGTCAAATTAACTGGCGAAGTCGCTGCGCTTGAGTCTGTCGATGCAGCCACGCTCGAACAAACCGTACAATCACAAGAGCAACAGATCAACGATCTAAAATCCCAGAGCGCTACCCGCCTATATATTGGTCTTGTTCAGGGTGCGATCGTAGGAATAATAACTGGTGGTGCGGTTGCCTGGGTGGTTAGCCGTGGCATTCGTGTCGTAGAGGTTAAAGAAGATGAGAAAAAAGAAAACTAAAATCAAACTTGAGCTTACCAGGCGAGATTTTTTATTTATTGGTAGCGCTGCAGCTGGTTCNGTTGTGGTGTCTCAACTCCTTACCACTGGTCCTCTCTCTCCATTTGCCAGCTTTAAACAAGAACAGGTAGAAGGCCTGGAAGAAACAAGCACGCAAACTTCAGGACACCGTTGGGGAATGCTTATAAATTTGGATAAATGCATTGGTTGTGAGTATTGCCTGAGGGCATGCTCGGCTACCAATGATGTTTGGGTTGATATTCCTACCGAAAACAATGATCCGGAAAATAAGCGTCCAGAGAAACCCTGGAATATTGTCGTGCAAGAGAAGACATCAACAGGTACGCCCTTCTTTTTTAGCAGACCTTGCCTTCATTGCAGTGATGCGCCGTGTGTGGAAGTTTGCCCAGTCCGGGCTACTTATCATCGAGAAGATGGCTTGGTCGTGATGGACTATGACCGCTGCATCGGTTGTCGATATTGCGAAATTGCCTGTCCATATGACGCGCGTAAATTCAATTGGCAGGAGCGTACGGATGTCAATCCCTATATTCCAACCTGGGGGATCGCTGAAGTCGAGCGTCGACCTCGTGGGGTTGTGGAAAAATGTACTTTTTGCATTCATCGAATCGATGCGGGATTAGTCCAAGGCTTTATGCCTGGTGAAGACCTAGAAGCTACACCGGCTTGTGTAAATATTTGCCCAGTAGGCGCGCGGATCTTCGGTGACTTGAATGACCCGAATAGTAAAGTTTCTCAGGCTGTAGCAAGTGAAGCTACGATCCGCTTGCGGGAAGAGCTTGGTACTGAAACAAGTGTTTACTATGTTATTCCAAAGGAAGGCTTGTAACCATGACCACTTCTACAATAAGTGAGCGTAAACGCTTTTATCTCAGTCCAGCAATGATTGCTTGGATTGGATTAATCGGCCTTTGTCTTGTTATCGGTCTGGTTTCTGCCTTTGCTGTGTTTTGGAATGGCTTATACATCACCAACATGTCTGATGCTGTGCCATGGGGGTTGTGGATCACGATCGACCTTTCAGCAATCGCATTGGGTGCAGGCGCTTTTACGCTTTCAGCGGTTGTTTATCTTTTTGGTTTAAAACGATTTCAACCTATTGTCAGGTTTGCAGTTTTCGTGGGCTTTATCGGTTATACCATCGCATTATTAACCTTGGTAATGGATATAGGTCGCCCAGATCGTTTTTGGCATCCGTGGATTTATTGGAATATCCATTCTGTTTTATGGGAAATTACCTGGTGTATCACCATCTATTTAACCATAATGCTGGTGGAATTTGCTCCTGTCATCGCAGAAGCGCGATTTTTCGATCGCTACCCATGGGTCAGGAAGGGTGCAAAATATCTTCATAAATTGGCACCATTGCTTGCCCTTCTGGGTCTCGGGATTTCGTTATTGCACCAATCTTCTTTGGGTGCTACTTATGGTATCGTAAAATCACGTCCTATTTGGTTTAAACCCAGCATGCCAATCATGTTTATCCTTTCAGCAATTGCAGTTGGACCAGCGCTAACGATGGCAATTACTTATATCACTGAATGGGTGACTGGTAAAAAAAGTGTTCCTGATGATGTTTTACGCTCCATCGCTCGTTTTAGCGGTATTATCTTATTGGTTTACGGATATATCCGCTTTTGGGATCTTGCTGCTGTCACCTATTATGGACGAACGCCATCGGTGAGTGAGGCATTCAATTTGCTGAGGCAGCAAACTCCCTACAATTTTTCATTCTGGGTGTTTGAAATCTTTTTAGGCGTAATCCTTCCGGCAATCTTGTTCCTGACTCCACGCTTCAACCGCAATCCAGGATATCTGGTTATCGGAGCGTTGCTATCGGTAAGTGGTATTGTCATCAATAGGTGGAATGTCACTGTCGGTGGCTTGTTTGTGCCACTTAGCTATTCACCTGGTACACTCTACCAGCTTGAGCCCGGAAAATATTTTCCTGGTTTGCCCGAATGGGGAATTGCCATCGGGATAATCGGTTATGGTCTTGCCATGCTTACGCTGGGTATTCGCTATTTACCTTTATTCCCAAATTCAAAGGAAGAGCATTCCTGATAAAAATACTACCTTAGGTTATACTTAATAGTGAAAAATTTCTTTTATCGAAAGTTCATTGCCCTGGGTTTCATCGTCCATGTTTGCCTGGGTGGGTCTGCAAGGATTTATGTTGCATGTGGAGGATATAAAAATGGGTGACGCTTCTGCCAATCCCCTCTATGTCGCCATTCTCTGTATCGCGCGTTGCCTGATACCACTATTGATCTTATTTGGGATATCCTATCTACTTCGCCGTTTTGGAGTGATTGCGAAACCTGCACCACCACCCTCTGAATACGAAAACTCAGAAGATAATGGATATTAAGGAGGACCGGCAAATGTCAAAGCACAATGTTGTAAAAAAATTGCCGGGCGTGTTCCTGGTAGTTGGTTTCCTGATTTTATCAAGTACGCTGTTGTTTACACCCACCCAAGCCAAGGAGCTAGCACAAGAAACCGAGACCTACTGTTTGAGCTGTCACTCAGATCCTAATTTAAAGACTACCCTTCCCAGTGGCGAAACCCTTTCACTCTATATTTCACCAGAACAATTGAAAGATTCCGTGCATAGCCCAAACGGAATCGAATGTGAAGCTTGTCATACTAACATCACCACCTACCCTCATCCTAAAATAGATTACCAGAATGTCCGCGAGTTATCCCGTTCCTATTATTCTGCATGCCAGAAATGCCACCCAGATAATTATACGAAGACAATGGACAGCATGCATGCCCAAGCAGCAGAGGCTGGTAATCTCGACGCACCAATTTGTACTGATTGCCATGGATCCCACTATGTTCATCCCCCAGACCAGCCACGCACATTGATTCCATCGACATGTGGTAATTGCCATTCCGAAGAATATTCAATTTACCAATCCAGTATTCACGGCAATGCGCTGATTCAGGAATCTAATCCGGATGTCCCCGTTTGTACGACCTGTCATGGGGTACATAATATTCAAGATCCGCGAACACAGCAATTTAGGGTGGAAGAACCGGACTTATGCGCTAGCTGTCATGCTAATCAGGAGATGATGAGTAAATATGGACTCTCTGCAGATGTTTATGATCTATACAGTCTCTCCTGGCATGGCGTGGATGTATCAGTTTACGATGCGCGCTGGCCAACCATCCAACATAATTCTGCAGTCTGCACAGATTGCCATGGTATTCATGATATCTTAAATCCCGATGATCCGAATTCGTCGGTTAATCCCAAGAACTTGCTGGTAACCTGCCAAAAGTGCCATCCTGGGGTTGGTCCAAATTGGACAGGTGCCTGGACAGGACATTATGAAATAAGTTTGGAACGAACACCGTTCTTATATTATGTGGATTGGTTTTACTCAATCTTTACTCCAATGATCTTATGGATTTGCGGTATTTATGTAGCATTACAAATAATCCGATTAATCGTTAGCCGGGCGAGGAGGAGTTTAAGATGAACCAGTCGAAACAGTCCCCTACCTCTTCACCTAATCCTGTCAAACTCGTAAGGACTTTCCCACGCTTCAGCGTTAGCCAACGCTGGGAGCATGCTGTCTTACTCGTTTGTATAGCAATCCTTTTACTAACTGGCCTACCCCAAAAATATGCAGCTTCTACTTGGAGCCAGGCGATTATTTCCACACCTGAACGATTGGAAGTGATCCAGCTTATTCATCATATTACCGCACTGGTTCTAACCGGGTTGGTTTTCTATCATCTGGGTAAAACTTTCTACCTAATTATTCGNAGAAAATTACCAGGCGACATGCTCCCAACGATCCAGGATATTAAAGACGCCTGGAATATGCTGTTATACCTGATATACATTAAAAAACAAAAGCCTGCTTTTGGTAAATATAACTTCGAACAAAAAGTAACCTATTGGTTCCTGTTTTTCTCAATCGGGATCATGATGATCTCAGGGTATGTCATGTGGTTCCCAGAAACCATCACCCGAGTTATTCCCGGTGGTGTCATTCCAGCAGCCATCATGGCACATAGTACTGAAGCGATTGCCACCACTATTTTTATCGTCATTTGGCATTTCTACCATGTACATCTTGAACGACTTAACCTCAGTATCTTTTCCGGTTGGCTAAATGAAGAGGACATGAAGAAATATCACACACTCGAATATAACCAACTAGTTCGCAAGCCTCGTAAGAATCAAGATTCAGGAGACAATAATTTATGAGGCAGTTTTTCAAGCAGATACTGATTTTCCTGATTACGACATTCTTGGTATTCACTCTGTTATTAATCTCATCAACAACAGGTGTCAAGGCGGCGTCGAACCTTATAAAGAGCGAAACCCTACCTCAGGTTTCATCTGAATCGTCTTCGGTATCGCCTATTGTTAGCAATGAAGTCTGTCTTGAATGCCATGGCGAACCTGGACTTACCATGACCCTATCAAATGGGGACATTTTGGACCTAAATGTTAATCCGGATCAATACGCTAACTCAATTCATGGAGAGGGTGGATATGCTTGTGTCCAGTGCCATACAAACCTAGGGAATTACCCTCATCCAGCTTTCAGCGCAACAGACTTGCGCGATGTGACCCTACAGCTCAACAAGGTCTGCATCAGGTGCCATTCCGGTGAATACAATCGAACCATGGATAGCGTTCACGCAACAGCACAGGCAAATGGTATACGTGAAGCTGCCGTGTGCACTGACTGTCATGGGGCACATAACACTCGCCAATGGACCGATCCGGAAACGAATGCCCTCCTTCCTGAAGCAAAATTAGACATTCCGACTACCTGCTCCAAGTGTCATTTTGAGATCTATGAAAAATATGAAACCAGTGTGCATGGTGCAGCCCTAACGGATGAATCAAATACCGATGTACCAACCTGTATAGATTGTCATGGAGTTCATAATATCGAAAATCCAACTACAAATGCTTTTCGTATAAATTCTCCCCAGATGTGTGCCAAATGTCACACGGATCCAGCGATTATGGACAAGTATGGGATTTCTACCAAAGTTCTAGATACCTATGTCGCAGATTTCCATGGTACTACGGTAACCTTATTCGAGAAACAATCCCCTGATGCCCCGACAAACAAACCAGTTTGCTATGACTGCCACGGCGTTCATGATATCTCCCGTATCACAGACCCAAAAAGTGGGATCAAGATGCAAGAAAATCTTCTTGTGCGATGTCAGGAATGTCACCCAGACGCATCTACTAGCTTTCCCAGTGCGTGGATGTCGCATTATATCCCCTCAACAAAAAATAATCCTCTTGTTTATTATGTAAATCTATTTTACCTAATCTTCATTCCATTGGTTCTAGGTAGCATGATTGCCTTGGTTGGACTGGATGTAGGTCACTCGATCTATGTGAAAACTCGTCGAGGCAAACATACAACCCATCCACCTTCTGAAGAATCGCNATCCACCTCCATCGATCAGACACCACTTCAACCTCCTCCACCTGAGCAGCTTAACGAGGAGGAACATCATGACTGATACACTCATGGAAACACCCACAAAGGCTACTCCCTCAGACGATAAAATTACCTACCAGCGTTTTGATATTTCGCAACGCGTGGAACACATCACCTTCTTGTTATCTTTTACCATCCTGGGTTTCACAGGACTGATCCAAAAATTCGCTGCCTATCCATTAAGTGACTTCTTTATTTATGGCTTAGGCGGGATTGAAAACGTGCGTACCATCCATCATTACAGTGCGATCCTTATGATGATTGTGAGTGGCTATCACGTTCTCGTCCTATCTTATAAGGTATTTGTCTTGCGCGTTCGTTGGAGTATGATGCCGCTCATCGACGATATTCAACATGTCATCCACGATGTTTTATACTTTCTCGGGTTCCGTAAACATCGGGCATTTTATGGTCGCTATAATTATGCTGAAAAGGCTGAATATTTAGCTGTAGTTTGGGGAACCATTGTGATGGGTTTGACGGGTTTCATGATGTGGAACCCACTCTCAACGACCCAATTATTGCCGGGTGNTGTTATTCCGGCTGCAAAAGCAGCTCATGGAGCCGAGGCAATTTTGGCGGTACTGGCGATCATTGTTTGGCACTTCTACCATGTTCATATTAAGCATTTCAACAAGAGCATGTTTACTGGCAAGCTAACCCGCAAAGAGATGATGCATGAACACCCCGGAGAACTTTCACAGATAGAAGCCGGAAATGTATATAGGAAACCACCCATAAAAGTACTTAGGCACCGACAGCAGGTATTCTTCCCGGTTGCTGTAATTTTTTCCCTTGCTTTTGGATTCGGGATCTATAAATTCGCCAATTATGAAGTCACCGCAATTACCACGATTCCTCAAGGAGAAACTGCGCAGGTCTATGTACCTGTCACCCCTACACCAAGGCCCTCTCCCACACCTCCTCCNACCCAGGTCCCTGGAGTTGCAACAGATACAATGACTTGGGATGGGTATTTCTCAGGGTTATTCAGGAATCGTTGCAGCAGCTGTCATGGGGTGACCAGTGTTGGTGGTTTAAGTCTCTCAACCTATCAGGATGCACTCAAAGGTGGTAATACAGGTCCAGCCATTATCCCAGGTGATCCCGATAATAGCGTTCTTGTCTTAAAGCAATCGGCTGGAAATCACCCAGGGCAACTTACCATCGATGAGTTGGATCAAGTCATTGCATGGATAAGCGCTGGTGCCCCTGAGAAATGATGGAGTTAAACCTATGAAAAAATTCTTCCGACGTATCGGAAAAGCACTACATAATTTCTTTTTCCCTCCTGCTGGTTCAAAAATGTGGGTTCGTGTATTACCATATGCTATTTTAGGTATCCTGACCATCATTGTCTTAATCGGAGCTGCTTATGGATGGCAATACACCAATAGCCCAGAATTCTGTGGCACAACTTGCCATACCATGCCACCCGAATATTCATCCTACCTTGATTCACCACATGCCCGGGTCGACTGTGTTGAATGCCATATTGGACGTGGTTTCATCGGCAATCAATTCACCCGTAAAGCAGGAGATCTTCGTCACGTTACCGCTACATTGTTTCATAATTATGAATATCCGATTTATGCCACCAACATGCGCCCGGCACGCGAAACCTGCGAAAAATGCCACAATCCTGATAAATTTTCCGATGATAGCTTGCGCGAGGATAAGCGTTATCAAGATGATACGGCAAATACCCCATACAGTATTTTTCTCAGCTTAAAAACTGGCGGTGGAACTTCACGCCAGGGTCTTGGTAAGGGCATCCATTGGCATGTGGAAAATCCTGTTCAATATTATGCAACCGACGATTTACAGCAGGATATCCCCTATATTCGTGTCCTAAATGACGATGGTTCTTACACTGAATATACAGACATCGCATCCAGTTTTAATCCCGCGAACCTCAACGAATCGGACTTAAAGGAAATGGACTGTGTGACTTGTCATAATCGGGTCACTCACCTCGTACCAATGCCAGCCGACCAAATTGATACTGCTATCTCGCGTGACTTTATTGATAAATCGATCCCAGATATCCGTGCGAAAGGAATAGAAGTTTTAAGTGTGCCTTACACTTCTCAGGAAGAAGGAATTAATGCCATCGCAGGATTGGATAATTACTATCAGGCATATTACCCAGAATTCTATGCGTCCAACTATGACAGCATTCAAAACACAATTAAATATATCCAGGAGATTTATACATCTTCAGTGAACCTGGATCAAAAATCTGACTGGAATACTCATCCAAATAATGTTGGACATTATTACTTCGCAGGTTGTTTTCGCTGTCATGATGGAAAACATATGGACCCAAATCAACAAGCCATCCGGTTGGAGTGCAATCTATGCCATACCATTCCAGAAGTGGCAGGACCATCTGACTTTGTTGCCAATGTTGAGATTCCAAGAGGACCTGAGCCTCTATCCCACCAGAATGCGAATTGGATCGTGATACACAACCAGGTGTTCGATCAAACTTGTAGTGACTGTCATACGACCAGCAATCCAGGGGGCACGGATAACTCCTCCTTCTGTTCGAATAGTGCATGCCATGGAATTGCTTGGGAGTATGCAGGTTTCGATGCTCCAGCTTTACGCGAAACGATCATAGATACGCTTCCTCCAACACCAACGCCTTCCCCGCTGAATTTATCTGGTGCATTGACATATGATGCCACGATTGGCCCATTATTTCAAAGTCGCTGTGGATCCTGTCATGGTGAGAATGGCATCATGGGTTTGAATTTAACCACATATCAGGGTGTAATGCTTGGTAGTACAAACGGTCCAGTGATTATCCCAGGCGATGCCAATGGAAGCCCATTGGTTCAAAAGCAATCTGGTGAGGAACCTCATTTCAGTCAACTTACCCCCGATGAATTGGCACTTGTTATCGACTGGATTAATGCNGGTGCACCAGAAAAGTAAATATTCACTCCTCTAAGCTAAAGGAGGTATAAAATGGGTGAACAAAATGAACTCAGTCGGCGAAATTTTATGCAATCAGCCATCTGGGGAATTGGGGGATTAATTGGAATAGTATTTGGAGCATCTGCAGTTGCGTATGTAGTAGGACCATCCCTAAAGAAACAACAAACTGAAACCTGGGTGCGACTTGGTCCCACCTCAAAGGTGGAGCTGGGTGTACCTACCCTGTTCACCTTTACAGTTCAAACCCAAACCGGCTGGATTGAAACTACAGAGGAGGTTTCTGTATATGTCCTTACAACGGATGCTCGCACATATATAGCCATGTCAAATATCTGCACCCACTTAGGTTGCCGCGTCCGTTGGATTACCGATCAGGATAAATTCTTTTGTCCCTGTCACAATGGTGAATTTGATATAGAAGGCGATGTTATTGCTGGACCGCCTCCCCGTCCTCTCGACCGATATGATGTTAAGGTTGAGAATGATCAATTGTACGTCCTGATTGGAGGTTGATATGGCTTCGAAAATCACTAATTGGCTTGATGAACGCACCTCCTGGCGGCAGGTCTGGGATGCTATTTTCCTACGTAAAGTTCCCAAAGTTAATTGGCTATTCACCCTGGGGAGTGCTTCCCTGTTTATTGCCCTAAATCAGGCAATTACTGGCATTCTGCTCACAATTTATTACGTTCCAACACCAGATCATGCATATGACAGCGTCCAATATATTACCACGCAGGTTCCATTAGGGTGGTTGATTCGTGGGCTTCATCATTGGGGCGCTAGTTTGATGATTATTGTAGTGGTCCTCCATATGCTTAGAGTCATATTTCTCGGAGCATATAAATTTCCCCGTGAAGTGACCTGGTTTACTGGTGTCGGATTACTTCTGCTCGTAATTGGCTTTGGTTTTACAGGTTATCTCTTACCATGGGATCAGAAAGCATTTTGGGCGACGACCGTTGGAACACGGATTGCCGGTACACCACCAATCATTGGTGACTACCTGCTCCGCATTATCCGTGGAGGCACTGAAATCTCTGCAGTCACCTTGGTGCGTTTCTTTGGTACTCATGTGTGGGTCCTTCCAGCCTTATTAGTCATCCTCATAGGTATTCACCTTTACCTGGTTATCAAAAATGGCATTAGTGCTGTGCCAAAGAAAGGGATGTGAGCCATGAATGAACAGGAAAAGCAAGAATATCTTAAAAAATATCATGAAGACAAAGAGAATGGTGTCCCGTTTTACCCAAACATCATTTTCAAAGATGTAATCGTAGCTCTAATAATTTTTCTTTTATTGATCGGACTGGCATACTTTCTTGGTGCCCCACTTGAAGCGCGTGCCAATCCTGCAGATACTACCTATACTCCACGTCCCGAATGGTACTTCTTATTTCTTTTCCAGTTATTAAAATACTTCCCAGGGAAATTTGAGTTTGTGGGAGTGGTACTGATTCCCACTTTAGCAATCCTCATTCTCTTTTTCTTGCCATTCTTGGACCGTAATACGAGACGCCACTTCCTTGACCGACCGATTGTCACCGTAATCACAGTCCTGGCGGTTGCCGGCATCATCCTATTAACGATATTATCAATTCTTGAAGCTCCACCGCCAGAGCAGGCATCCCAAGGTGATCCAGTTGCCTTGTTATACTCTAAAAATTGTGCTCCCTGTCATGGCTCATCCATCACAGTGCCAGCCGGAACGAATCTTCATAACCTGATTGCCCAAGGATCCCATGCTGGTATGCCTGCCTGGAATGGCGATTTGTCATCAGATCAAATCGATGAGCTTGCTGGCTTTATTCTCTCTCCAGGTGGAAGTGAGCTGTTCAATAAGAATTGCGGTTCATGTCATAAAGTGGAAGACCTGGTAGGTGGCAATCCAATTGACTTGAAAAAATCCATTAATGAGGGGCTCGATTTTTCTCCACACGCCGGTTTGGAAGATGTATCCTGGTCAACCAGTTTAACGCCTGGTGAAAAAACAACCTTATTAAATTTTTTGATAGCTCCTGATGGTCAAAGATTATTTACCATTTACTGTTCCTCCTGTCACGGACAATCAGTGGCTTACTCAGGTGACGAAGCCCAGTTAAAACAAACCATTATTGAGGGTGGGCAACATATTACCATGCCTCCCTGGCAAAATACCCTTACCGCAGAACAGATTGTTACCCTGGCACAATATGTTGTGGATCCTACCTCCGTGCCACAAGGACAGGAATTATTCAAGCAATATTGCTCCACATGCCATGGTGAACGCGTTCCGACAGCATCAGACATAGATCAAGCCCGCCAGATTATAGCTACTGGAGGTGCACATCAAACCATGCCCGTTTGGGGCAATGTTCTCACCCAGGAGCAAATAGATGCATTAGTGAATTACATAATTAATTCTTCGCAAGGTACATCTGTCCAGCGAGGGCAGACCCTGTTTGCACAAAATTGCGCTCCTTGCCACGGAGATTTTGGCGAGGGAGGTCCAAATCCTGCCAATCCAAATCAAATCATTGCCCCTATTGGAACTGCGGATTTCCTTAACACCCGCGATGATACTACCCTTTTCCAGATAATTTCCCAGGGTCAACCGAATCAGGGAATGTCACCCTTTGGTTCTGCAAATGGGGGCAATTTAGAAGATGATCAGATCAATTCGATCGTTGCATATCTGCGTTCGTGGCAGGCTAATCCGCCGGTAACTACACCTCCAGAATTTACAGTCCCTACATTATCCTTATCAGCTGCAGAAATTAATACTCAGATATGCGCCCAATGTCATGGACAGAATGGTGAAGGGACCAAGATTGGGCCACCATTAAATGACTTGTCTGATGACACAGATCAGGAGATACATGATGTGATCAGTCAGGGTATAGCAAAATCACCCATGCTTGCATTTGGAAGTATTTTGTCAGACAGCCAGATACAGGAGTTGGTAGCCTTGATTCGCCAGTTCCCTCCCCCTCAAACATCTACAGAACCAACTCCAACCCCTGTACCAGCTCCATCAAATCCAACATTCAATGCAGATATTTCACCCATCTTTCAAAAGAGTTGTACGATGTGTCATGGAAGTATGGGAGGCTGGGATGGCACAAGCTATCAGTCGGTGATGACAACCGGTGACAACGGACCTGTGGTGATTCCAGGAGATACTGCCAACAGCGTCTTGGCTCAAAAAATCATGGGGACTTCCACCTTCGGGGGCATTATGCCTCCTGGTGGAAAATTGCCCGATGCGACCATTCAGATGATCCTCGACTGGATTGAGGCAGGTGCACCTGAGAAGTAATTTGAATGTCTGAGTTCTTTACCCAAAATATTATCATCGTCTACTTTTTTTATGGTTTGTCCTTCTTTGTCATGGGGCTGGCAGTCCTCATTGAAGTTGGACATGCTTCAGAGTTAGATTTTTCGCGTGCGCTTCGGCCGTTAATTGGCTTTGGGTTGATCCATGGATGCCATGAGTGGTTCGAAATGTCTCTCATTATTCACGCTCGTTTATATGGCCCCACTGACGCTGGTTGGGTTTTACCTGTTCGGTTAATTGCTTTAGCGACCTCTTTTCTATTTTTAATCGCCTTTGGTGCACGCCTCATTACAGGAGTAGAAAAACGTAAACTATATTTAACCATGTTATCCACGATTACTGCCATTTGGGTGATAGGCTTGGTTGGAGTTCTATTGAACCAGTCAAACAGCCAAACACGCGCCATCGCTGCTGATGTGTACACTCGTTATGCGTTAGCAATTCCAGGTGCTATCCTGACGGTTTGGGGCCTATTGATCCAACGCCGTAAATTCATCAAGATAGGTATGCCCGGAATTGGTCGCGATTTGTTGTTCGCTGCCATCGCATTTGGCTTATATGGTGTGATAGGACAATTATTTACCAGCCCAAGTATTATCTTCCCATCGGAATATTTAAACTCTGAAGTATTCCTTCGTTGGTTTGGATTTCCAGTTCAAGTTTTTCGAGCTGCGACAGCTATGATGGCAGCAATTTTCATCACCCGCTCCCTGCGGGCCTTTGAGGTAGAAAGTAACCGGCGTATTACAGATCTCCGTGATGCTCAGCTAGCAGAGCAGCAGCGCTTGGACGAATTACGGGCCGAATTGCTTCATCGCACGGTTATTGCCCAGGAATCGGAGAGACAGCGCATTGCTCGTGAATTGCATGATGAAACAGGTCAAACGCTGACGGCATTGGGTATGGGTCTTCGCGGAATGTCTGAGATGATTTCAACCAATCGGAACCGGGCTGTTGAACAAGCAAACCAGCTTGAAAAGCTTGCCATGCACGGTGTAGAAGAGCTGCAAAGGATGGTTGCCGGTTTACATCCACCTCAATTGGATGACTTGGGTCTGCTTGCCGCCTTACGGTGGTATGCAAGCGATACCAGCAGTCGTTTTGGAATTCGTATAAATATCGTCAATCATGGTATCAAACCATCATTATCTTCCGATGTAAGGGCAGTGGTATTCAGGATTGCCCAGGAAGCCATTACGAATGTTGTACGCCATGCCAATGCCAGTAATATCGACCTTCAGCTCGATTATTCGTCTGACAATATTTATCTCCGAGTTGAGGATAACGGCCAGGGTTTTAATACCGATGAAGTATTGAAAAAGAAACCTGGAAAACCAACCGCATGGGGATTACTAGGAATGGTCGAACGTGCTTCTCTTGTTGGTGGAACATGTAATATATTTTCTCATCCAGGAAAAGGCACCCTGATAGAGGTGAATGTACCGATTATTGGAGAAACTAGCGATGACTGATATTAACCTTTTACTCGTTGACGATCATCAAGTTGTACGGACTGGTTTACGGATGCTGTTGGAAGGCCAACCGGACATGAAAATTATCGGTGAAGCCGATAGTGGTCTTCAAGCATTGGAGAAAGCCAGAGAGCTTCTGCCCAATGTGATTGTGATGGACATCACTCTACCAGACATCTCCGGTATTGAAGCTACAAAATTAATCAAAGAGGAATTTCCAGATATTGCTGTGGTAGCCCTAACGATCCACGAAGATGAACAATATTTTTTTGAGATGCTCCAGGCAGGTGCTTCCGGTTATGTCCCGAAACGTGCTGCTCCTGAAGATTTGATAACTTCCATACGGGCCGCATTTGCTGGCGAGATTTATATTTATCCATCCCTGGCAAAAGCTCTGGTCGCAGATTTCCTGGGTCGTCCAACTCAAGGGAATGAAAAAGCATCGCTCGATGGTCTTACCACCCGTGAGCAAGAAGTATTAAGTCTCCTTGCTGAAGGCCTGAGTAATGATGAAATTGGAGAAACGCTACAAATTAGCAAGCATACGGTCGCACGTCACCGCGAAAATTTAATGCGTAAGCTTGAATTACACTCACGCAGTGAATTGGTAAAATATGCCATCCGCAAGGGATTAATTGCTCCTTGATGATGGTATTATTTCACTATTAAAAATGCCATGATACCCCTATTGACGTAAAGGGGTATTTTTTTTATCATATGATTGTCAATCAAAAATTATCTCAGCATTAGACGGAGACTATTATGCGGAAGGTACAATTTTTTGCCGGATTTTGGACAATTGTCATCGCAATCCCCTTCACAATATTGGCACTTATCGGTACGGCTTACATAACTGAACACCTGACTCAAATATTTGCACTACTTTCAGAGGTTAGTCGTAAAATTTCTGTTGGGGGGCGTGGATTGGTATTGGAATTTTCCGCTCGCTGGCCTGAGGTTGCAGGCATGGTTATTGGTATGATTGTGATACTAACCATCTTTCTGTTTGCCCAGAACGCGAATAAAGAACAGGATCCAAAGAATCTTAATTAATATTTCGTAGACAGTTATCTGCGCTAACCTTGTACTGGATTATTTGTGATATGTCGGTGCAAGGTTTTTGTTTACCCAATAGCCTGTAAGAAGCGCCAACCTTATTACTTTTGTTTGTTATTTTTCATACAAACTACTCATTTAACCCTAATTTTATGGTAGAATTATATAGGATGTTTAGCCTATTATTAATGGTATATTCAATTATTGTAGGAAAGCTTACATACACGCCTCATTAGGAATCACCTACAGAATAGCCAATAAAAGGAGGAGCCATATCCGAAATAAACATATATACCAACTATTGACTTTAGTAATATCTAAATTCTCATGAGGAGAAATCTATGAATTACAAGAAATACCTATTTATCGGTTTGCTTCTGATAGGCCTGGCGCTTGCAGTGGCAGCTTGCTCTTCAACGCCGACGCCTACTGCGGTTGTTCCAACTGCCCAGGCATGTCCAACCTGTCCAGAAGCACCTGCCTGCCCAGAAGCACCTGCATGCCCTACTCCGGTGGTAGCTGTTGTGCCATTTGAGGAAGCCTGGAAAAATTCAGGTCATGCTGATGCGACTGCCGAAGCATTCCGCCATTGGGACGCAGATGACCCTCAGGAAGTTCCAACCAGCTGTGCCAAATGCCACACTCCTACAGGGTACATGGATTACCTTGGAGCTGATGGTTCCGCGGCTGGGGTCGTCGATGTTGCCCAACCAGTCAGCAATGGCATCACCTGCGAAGCGTGCCATAGTGACGCTGCCGTGGCACTCACCGAAGTCACTTTCCCCTCTGGTGCTGTCGTCACAGACCTTGGTCCAGAAGCTCGCTGCATGGTTTGCCATCAGGGTCGTGCCTCAGGTTCCTCCATCGATAGCGCCATCGCCACCAATGTTCTTACAGATACCTTGGATACGGTCAGCACTGAGTTAAGCTTTATCAACATTCACTACTTCGCTGCAGCTGCAACACAGTATGGTAGCGTCACAGGTGGTGGATACCAATATGCCGGGAATGACTATGACGGAAAGTTCCTGCATGCTGGTGGCTTCGACACCTGCATCAGCTGCCATGACCAGCATACCCTGGAAATCAAAGTCGAAGTATGCCAGGAATGCCACGCCAATGTCGCATCTGAAGCCGACCTGGTTAACATCCGCATGAATGGCTCCCTAGAAGACTACAATGGCAATGGTGATGTTACTGAAGGCATCGCAGCCGAAATTTCAGGTCTACAGGGATTCCTGTTAACGGGTATACAGGCTTATGCCAAGCAAGTTGCTGGAGCACCTGTCGCTTATGATCCTGCCACTTATCCATACTTCATTAATGACACCAATGATAATGGCGTAGTCGATGCTGAAGAGGCAAGTTCTGATACTGCTGCCTATGCTTCNTGGACTGCCCGCCTGTTGAAGGCTGCGTATAACTACCAGCTTTCTGTTAAGGATCCAGGCGCTTTTGCTCATAATTCCAAGTATGTCATCGAGCTNCTCTACGATTCAATCGCCGATCTGAATTCACAGCTCACCACACCGGTTGACATGAGCGCTCTACACCGCATCGATGCCGGTCACTTTGCCGCCACTGAGATGGCTTTCCGCGATTGGGATGCAGAGGGTGAAGTTCCTGCCACTTGTTCCAAGTGTCACTCGGCCACTGGTCTCCCACTATTCATTAAAGAAGCTGCTGCTTCCAGTGATGGTGTTACTGGTGTAACCATTGCACAACCTGTCTCACAGGGTTTCCAATGCTCCACGTGCCACGACGTCACTCAATTCCCAGCCACCTATGCTGTGAACGAAGTTAAATTCCCCAGTGGTGCAAAACTCACCTTTGGTGAAGCTGCTCCTGCTAACATATGTATCGAATGCCACCAGGGTCGCCAATCAACTGTTAGTGTTAATGCTGCCATCGGTGACGCTGCACCCGATACAGTCGTCGAGGGATTGAGTTTCCGCAATCCACACTACTTTGGTGCTGGAGCTACCCTGTTTGGCACAGAAGCTAAAGGTGCCTATGAGTATGATGGTCAGACCTATCTGGGTCATCACCCCCACGTTGATTCAGGTCAATCCTGCGTTACGTGCCACAATACCCATGAATTAGGTGTCAACACGGAACTTTGTGCTGCCTGCCATGGTGGTGCAACTGATCCATCAACCATCCGCATGGGAACCACCGACTACGATGGTGATGGTGATACCTCTGAAGGTATGGCCGGTGAAGTAAGCACGGTTGCTGAGAGGCTCTATCCTGCAATCCAGAAATA
>WSSedA1B3DRAFT_1000133_pt1 | contig 20775 bp, 22 predicted proteins | sample WetSurSiteA1Bulk_FD_9468 | JGI IMG/M metagenome (IMG submission 9468)
TGCCGTTGGGCGGCTGCTTTCTCTTATCATTATTTGCCAACTTTCTTTGGCTTCGGTGCGTTCAAAATACATAGCCTACACCCTCTGTCAATGCGTAACTTCTAAACTGGTATTTACCTTCAGATAATGAAGCCTATCATTCACCAATAGACCTATTACCTTCAGTCTCTTTCCAACAGTCGCCGCCTTTATACACTGTCCAAGGTTAAAAATATTCTTCAACGGATTATTAATGGTTTCGATGCTGCTGCGTTTTCTGAGGATTAGTTTGTCAAAAGCCGCCATGACGCTGGGTTTCATGTTTTTTTAAGGTAGTAATCAACTCGACATCCTGAGTAGCAAGTAACTGGGTGAGTTTTTGTGAGATATACCATCGATCGCCAAATAGTTTGCCAATCAACATGTTAGCCAAATACGATACCAAGACACAATCATCGCCATTGCCGCGTGTTAGACAAAAGGACAAGATGTCACCACAATCATTAACGGTAAAATGCAACTTGAAACCATAAAACCAACCCGTTGACGATTTACTTCGTCTTGCCTGTTCAGCAAAGGTTTTATGACGGGGAATGCGGATATTTTCACACACGAGCCGCCCATACACTACCAGGTACTGGACATAAAACTACTTGAAGGTTTGATAAACACTCATTGGGTAGCAAACTACGAGAGTCATATCTTACTTTTACATAAGCATTTGCTTTTGTTACACCTTTTATCAACCTTTTGTAAACGGGTTCGATGCCATTCTGGCAGATATTGTGTACAAAAATCATCAGCATCATAGAATAGTTGATGTGAAATCATGTTAGGTAGCCTTTTGGAAAGAATTTGGGGGTGAATAATTTCTATTCTTTCAGCTTTTTAAAAAGGTTGCTTCTTTATGTCGAACTCAGGCTAGTTTACTGTATTGTTTGAGATAAAATTCCTTGGAATCATTATGATTTTAGGTTCGATATGGTCGCCAGTTCAGTGCCATTTCAGTATGGATACTGAAATACAGTCACAGGAATGTGAATAAGTACGCCATCCCCTGTTCTGGATTGCCATAATGACTGAAACACTCAGTTTCTTATATCGAACTCAGGTTAAAGTAGAGTTTGTATTGATACTCATGCTAAGTCGCAGGCTTGCCCCATTACCAATCATGTATTGAACAGTATACCAGCCAGTATTCACAAACCAACCCATCTTGCCTAGTGAATGCTCTTATACATCGTAATCGTACATTTAAAGCTAAGCAGCAAGACTAGCAACAACGCGCATTTGTTTATATTTCTGCCGCCTTACAGCTATGAGTTTAACCTTATCGAACTACTCTGGCGTAAGGTTAAATATCAATGGCTAACATTAGATGCCAATCAAAGCTTCAGCCATCTGAAAAATCAGATACTTGATATTTTAAAATGTACTGATAAAAAATCTCACATAATTTTTACATAATTACTTATAGGGCTGTCAACTTCAAATATTTCTGATACAACGTTTCTTGTTCTTCCACATGATCTGGGTCTTTAGTGATGCAATCGACAGGACAGACTTCGATACATTGCGGTGTGCCGTGATGACCGACACATTCGGTACATAATTCGGGATCAATGATATAAATATCTTCACCTTGGCTAATTGCACCATTGGGGCATTCTGGCTCACACACATCACAGTTGATGCACTCTTCATGAATAATTAATGACATGGGGTCTCCTAAAAAGGGTTAATAAATGGGATTTATTGTCCACGAAAAGCACGAAACTCACGAAAATACTGTACAGGCGAGGCAGCCAAACAAAAAATTTTCGGGCTTTTGGTGTTTTTCGTGAATAGAAATTATTGAATCGAACGAAACCAGCCTAAACTATCGGCAGTCGTTCCAATGGGTTTATATTCCGCACCTAGCCAACCTGTATAACTTGATTGTTCAATCACTTTAAACAGTTCTGAAAAATCAATCTGCCCTGTACTAGGTTGCCCACGATTAGGGCAATCGGCAAATTGAATATGCCCGATTTTATTCGCGTATTGCTGAATAAACTGGGCAGGATTTTCGCCCATGCGGCTAGCATGATAAATATCGTACTGCATAAATAAATTGGAATGTTTGAGTTCGTTTAATACTGCCAGCATTTGTTCGCCGCTGTGAATAATAAACTGCGGCATATCGTGAGTGTTAATCGCTTCAAACACGGTTTTAATACCCAGCCGTGCAAAAGTATTCGAGGCAAGTAATAAGTTATCTTTGAAGGTTTGCAAATACTCCGCTTGACGGCTGTTATCAAAACACCGCCCCGCTAGTATATTAATGGCCTCGGGCTTTAAAAAACGCGCATAGCTTACGGCTTGCATGAGCGCGTGGCGGAATTGCTCACACTTTTCAGGCACACACGCCAAGCCTTCGCCGCCCTGCATTAAATCATCGGCAGCCACATTAAACAGCACCAGTTTTAACCCCGTCTCTTGCAACACTTGGTCTACAATTGTGGGCGGCAAACTGTACGGAAACTGGATTTCCACCGCCTTAAATCCGTGTTGTTGTGCGGCATAAAAACGGTCGATAAGCTCTAGTTCAGTAAACAGCAGACTTAAATTAGCAGTAAATTTCAACATTCTTTTTTATCGTATAATTTAATCAACGTGGCAGGGTCTTGTTCTAAATAGCCATGACTACCATGCAACTGCATGATTTGCGCGGCTAAGCCTGACATCGGAATCGCTGTACCTAAATTCGCCGCTAAATCTCCCGCCATCGTTAAATCTTTTAACAAAGTTTTCACCCGCCATTTCACAGGTTCAAAGGTTGCCGTTGCCATTTCAGGTGCAACAATTTGTAACGGTTTAGAATCGGCAAACCCGCCTTTTAACGCCACAGGGATTTGTTCGGCATTCACACCCGCTTGTTGTGCTAAAGCAATCATTTCGGCAATCACCAACACATTACAGCTCACAATCATTTGATTACAGATTTTTGTCACCTGCCCTGCCCCGACTTCGCCCATGTGCGTAAGTTGCGCATATAACGGAGCTAATACTTCTCGTGCTATAGCAATATGTTCAGCGTGTCCGCCTGCCATAATCGCTAACGTGCCTTGCTGTGCGCCAGCAACGCCACCCGAAACAGGCGCGTCTACCCAGCCCATACCGTATTCAGCTAATAATGCAGCTAGCTCGCGTGTTATATCGGGGCGAATACTGGATAAATCAATGACCAATTTATTAGCGGTAGCGGATGGTGCAATTTGCTCACGCACTACTTGCTCTACGACGGAAGTATCAGCAAGGCATAATAAAATGACATCGGCGGCTTGTAATACATCGGCAATAGTCGGTGATGCAATTGCCCCAGCCTCAATAACCGTTGTTAATTTTTCAACGCTACGATTCCAAACATTAACGCTAAAACCTGCGTCCAATAAACGCAACGTTAACGGCTGCCCCATTAAACCAATACCAATAAAACCTAGGGTGTGTTTTTGCTTTGACATGATGATAAATTTTCGTGGAGTGGACAAGCGTCTTTTTACTTGCTCACCGATGTTGATAGTTATTAGGTTTAGACAGTGAGGCAACGAGCAACTTTACCGCCTTAATAATTGATTAATCCAGTGCGTTTTTCAATATATCGCGTATATCACGCCGAGCAAACGTCTCGAAACCTACGTTTTCAAGCTCAGTTCTCATAGCTTCGTTATCAATTAATTGTCGGCAATCATTCACTAACGTTTCCATCGTAGACAGTTTTATAGCTGATTTCATATCCTCTTCCACAATGGTTTTCTCATCTAAAATGGATACGACCGCTTTTTTGTTGGCTAATAGATAAGACACTCTGACTATCTCAAATTGTTGGCACATTTGAAATAACGTAGCATTCAGAATAATTTTTGCGCGAGCAATAAGAGAGTCTCTCGATTCACCGTAAAACCCGCACGCAAAGACCACCGATAGACCCGCATTTGCAAGTAGATCAAACGCCTTAAGACGGTTTTCTGCTGGCATTCCATAAATAAGCACATCAATATCTTGCGGGACTGGCTTAGCAAGCCTGGTCAAAATGGGTGCATATCCAATAGGAACAAATTTAATGTTGCGTGTATTTTCAATACTTGCCCATGATTCTAAATTTTCTTGCTTATAGTCCCAAATTTCAAAATTTTTGGCATAAAAGTGCATCTCATCGCGAATATAATCGCCTGTTATTCCCCTCATCTGCTCTACATTATAAATAATAGTGTCCTCAGGAAAATGACTCATAAAATCAATAGGCAGAACTTGAGCCCCAAAAATTATATTTCTACAGCCCAGCTCATAACTATTAACAGCAATTACTAACCTCGTACCCTAGTTGTTCAAGCCCCCACTTAAATGTCTCAATAAGTTCGTTACAACCCACTAGCTGGTGACGATGAGGTGGCACGACCTGCATTAAATGAAATTTTTTCATATCTACCTTTCATAGTTCCCACACTTCCGCGTGGCATTTATCTGGATAACGAATGATGTGACGCTGGAACGCCAACAGTGAAGATTTTCATATCATAACGTAGGAACGATGTGTACCGCGCCATTATTAAACTATTTAATAATCAACGCTCGCCCTTTGCCTAAATCAAGTTCTAATGAGCAAGGCTCTTTGCCACAAAAGCTATCGTTATAATTAAATTGTCGTTGTGACTGACTTCCTTCGCTAGAAAAACTCACCGCAATACTTTTATAGTTACGTCCATGATCATTGGCATCAAAATAATTATTTAGATTGTCCGCTAATGCCTTTGCCGCTTTGTCATAAACAACACCCATTTGAGACTTACCCTTGCTGATTAATTGTTCAGAAATAGCCTGTTTTAATTGTTCAAGCAGAGCTTTACTATTAGGTGCAAACAAAAATTCTTGCTGACTTTCTCGCACTGTGGAAAATTCAAACGCGACAGGCGTAGATAAATACAACGTCGGAACATGAACGAAGATAACGCCATTTTTGACATAATGCGTTAATTCAGCGAGTTTAACGTAATACTTGTAATGGGCAACCAATGACAGTTTTACACTGGTATCACCAACAGGCAATCCCATCACATAGTTATATTTTTCTGTACTAAATTCTTCATTGCTGATTAATTGAGCAACCACATATTCATCAGACCCTTTCAGTTCAATAAACTGACTAAAATTCTTATTCACTTCCTGAGTATTCACCAGTGATACTTTGCCCGTAACAATCAGCCAACCTAAAGTGATTATGATAAGAATTATTGTGGCTAGAAAGATTAGTTTTGATAACACGGTTTATCCCAATGAGTCGTAGGCTAGGATTATATAAGTAATCGTGGCAACTTTAACAGGATGGCTGCGTTTTTTGTAGACGTGGATGAGGCAAGGAAAAAACGATTGAATTATTTACCGACAAGATTCATAGTTCCCATCGCTCCTGCGTGGGAACTCATCCTGCAACGCTCCAGCGTCTTCTTCACCACTAAGCACAAAACCAGATGGTTAGAAGTCGCTACACCATCACCAAAACCGATAAATCACATTTCATCATGCGAACTTGGACGAGTTGATATATAGACACTTGGTGAAGACGCTGGAGCGTCTTTAGCTGCATTCCAACGCTGGAGCGTTGGAACGATATATAATGCACCATTCAGGAGGTCAGGCTTTGCCTGATCTCCAAATAAATACCATAACCTCTCACTTAAAACCCCATGCTAAATTTTAAAAATATCGCCCTGCGCCGTGGTGCGCGGGTTTTGTTTGCTAATTCTTCTTTTACGATACACAAAGGTCAAAAAGTTGGTTTTACGGGCGCGAATGGCGCGGGTAAATCCAGCTTTTTCGCGCTGGTTAAAAACGAACTGCATTTGGATGAAGGCGAATTTACTCTGCCGCCTAATCTGGCGATTGCTCATGTCTCGCAAGAAATGCCTGCAACTAGCCGCGCTGCGATTGATTATATTATTGATGGCGATACCGAGCTTCGACGTTTACAACAGCAATTGCTAGAAGCCGAACAAGCGGATGATGGTTTAAAACAGGCGGAACTTCATGCCGCATTGGATATTATCGGCGGTTATACCGCGCAAACTCGCGCCGCTCGACTCATGAATGGCTTAGGGTTTAATGATAACCAACAACAAAATCCCGTCAGTTCGTTTTCAGGCGGTTGGCGGATGCGGCTGAATTTGGCGCAAGCGTTGATGTGTCGTTCCGATGTGTTGCTATTGGACGAACCAACCAACCATTTAGATTTAGATGCGGTGATTTGGCTGCAAGATTGGCTGTGTAAATATGAAGGCACGTTGTTATTGGTGTCGCATGATAGAGATTTTCTCGACACGATTACCGATCACATCGTGCATATTGAACAAGGCAAAGCGGAGATTTATACGGGCAATTATTCTGCCTTTGAACGTATGAGAGCGGAAAAACTCGCGCAACAACAATCTGCATACCTTAAGCAACAGCGAGAAATTGTTCATATTCAAAGTTTTATCAACCGCTTCAAAGCCCAAGCCACCAAAGCACGGCAAGCACAAAGCCGTATTAAAGCCTTGGAACGTATGGAATTGATAGCCTTGGCGCATATCGATTCGCCGTTTGATTTTAGTTTTCCACCGCCGTTAAAAATGCCCAATCCGTTGTTGACCTTGGATAAAGTCGATATTGGCTACGGCGATAAGTGCATCATTAAACAAAGTAGTTTAACCATTGCCGCTGGCGATAGAATCGGTTTATTAGGACCAAACGGCGCGGGTAAATCGAGTTTAATTAAAGTGTTAGCGGGTGATATGCTGCCATTGACTGGAACGCGGCGCGAAGCTGAAGGTTTAAAAATCGGTTATTTTGCTCAGCATCAATTGGAGCAATTACACCTTGATGAAAGTCCGTTATGGCACGTTCAACAACTCGATAAAACCGCCACGGAAAAAGACTTACGCAATTTTTTAGGCGGGTTTGATTTTCGCGGCGACAAAGTGTTGGAAGAAGTTAAACCGTTTTCAGGCGGCGAAAAAGCCCGTTTGGTGTTGGCGTTGCTGGTGTATCAAAATCCCAATTTATTATTATTGGACGAACCAACCAATCATTTAGATTTAGAAATGCGTCATGCACTAAGCGTGGCGTTGCAAGATTTTCAAGGCGCGATGGTGGTGGTATCGCATGATAGGCATTTATTACGCTCCGTGACTGACCAATTATTATTAGTCTCGCATGGCAAAGTGCAACCGTTTGATGGTGATTTAGACGATTATCGGCTGTGGCTTGCTGAACAGAAAAAAGCCGAAGAAAAACCCGTTGAAACAGTTGATACAACGGTATCACGCAAAGACCAACGCAAACTGGATGCTGAAAATCGCCGTAAATATAAGCCACTGTATGACGCACTGAAAAAAGCCGAAGATGAGGTGGAAAAATATCACACTGAGCAAAAGCAATTGGAACAACAATTGGCTGATACGGCTATTTATGAAGACAGCGAAAAAGCCCGTTTAAGACAGGTGCTAGATAGAAAAATTCAAGTAGATAAACTGTTGGAAGATGCCGAATTGGCGTGGATGGATGCGGAAGAACAGGTGGCGGGGATAGCAGATTAAATTTATAGCCGATGTTCACAAGAAGCACGAAAAACTAATGACTTTTTTCGTGCTTTTCGTGCTTTTCGTGTCTTTCGTGGACAATGACATTAGCAATCGTTTTATCTGCTACTAACGCAGTACACATCCCTGCCTCTACCGCTAAGTCTCGACACTGCCAAATACGCGCAGCATCACATTCAGCGGGAACGCTCAAAAACGTCTGTGGATTTTCTGGATTTAGTACGCAATGCTTTAAACCTAAGGCAATACCCAAACCTGTTGCCTTAACAAAGGCTTCTTTGCGTGTCCAAAACTGGTAAAATTGGCGGTTTTGTTCTGCTTCGGGCAGTTGATGCCAATAAGTAGCCTCTTCAACACCAAAGCATTTTTGTACGAAAGCGGCTAAATTATTGCGCGGTTTACATTGTTCAATATCAACACCCAACTGACAATTTTGCGCTACTGCGATTAGTAAAGAATCGCCTGTGTGGGATAAATTAAACGCTAATTCAGGGTAATCGACTAGATAGGGTTTACCTTGCGCGGCATTTTGAATGCGTATGCTTTCAGGCGAAACACTCAGATACTCCGCGAGTATATGTCTCAAACGACCATGTGCGGCGACATAACGCTGTTGTAGTTGGAGCGTTTTAAATTTTTCCGCACGCATCTTTTCATGGCTATCGAGAACGCGCCAGTCTTGTAAATATTGGGCATGGTCTGTTGTTAATGAATCATGCCACACATCAATCGTCAACAGTGCCTTATCCTTCCTGACCATCCACTCTTGCCGTGGTCAACATAGGCGCGTACACAAACACGAATAACGCAAACGCGGCTAGCCAAGATAGCGTGGCGGCATAGACTAAGTCGTTATACCAAGCGGGTAATGCCATCGGTAATAACACGCGGAAGACAGCGGCTAAATTCAATAACACAAACGCCAATGCAATCGCATTAGAGGCTTTTAGTATGCGTCCCGTATGTCCGAGAGAAACTCGCGCCATCATGCCTAAGGTCAATATACCGATACCACCCAACGTAAATGCGTGTAATGCTAATGAAGTCGATACCACTGTGTATGCCGATAATACGGTGAACAGAAAACCTAAAATAAGCCAGCCGTAACCAACATATAACACCCATAACAATGGGACATACCAGATTTTGCGATTATACCAACCTGCAACTCTGGCGATATTGATAACACCTGCGGCTAATGCTGCTATCGCTAATATTGTGCCTGAGATACCAAACAGCTGTAAGGTAAATACTAACGCGGCAGAGCCAATGGCTAATTGGTCTAACAACTGATTTTTAATAATTAACACGCCTGTTAAGCCACGTTCGGTAAAAAAGGGAAATACCCGTCCTGCAATCACCAGTATCAACAGAATAATAGTCGCAACCACCAGTTGCAGACCTGTCGCCGCACTGTTTTCCATTAGCCCCAGTTTTTCAGCATGAATCAAACCGTTACCCAGTGTTAATAGCAATAAAATACCGATAAAAATCAGGTTACGGTAATTTTTCGCTTTCATAATCGGCTGAATGACTTGATAGGCGAGTACCGGTAAAAACGCAAAATCCACCAAGGCAATCAACGCATCAGGCAGTAAACCTGAGTAAAACGGCACAAGTCGTCCATATAGCCACAATAAACACAGTCCTGCCAGTTTATCGCCTGTTGCGGTGGGTTGACCTGTCCAGTTTTTCACTGCCGTTAATAAAAATCCTGCCATGACTGCAACGGAATATCCCAATAACATCTCATGAGCGTGCCATTCATTAGGGGCAAAATAGTTACTCAAACTGAGCGAGCCTTTAAACATCGCATTCCATAACATAATCAGTAGCAATGCGGACACGCCAGCTAAGGCGAAAAAGGCTCTAAAGCCTAAATTAAACAGTGGGGTAGCAAAGATTTTTTGTGTTTTCATGGGAGTTCTAGCCAATCTAGTTCAGCAGTCGAGAAGCCCGCAATTATACGCATTTCTCTATTAAAAGGGCCTTTTGGCTTGCCGCCAATGTAGTATTGTTTAATTAGCTGTTGATATTTCGCTTCAATGTCATCAACGCCTTGTTGCTGACAAACGTACTTAAACCAATACGAACCACGTTCTACATGACCGACTTCATCAGTCAGTATACGGGTTAATAATTTAACACTGGTTACATCCCCCATGCTGTTAAATTTTTCAATAATAGCAGGCGTAACATCTAAACCTCGTGCTTCCATACAGCGTGGCACCATTGCCAAACGCGCTAGTAAATCATGTGCCGTGTCTTTGGCATGATCCCATAAACCACCGTGTGCAGGTAAATCACCATAATCAACATCCATAGCCTGTAAATGCGCTCTGATTAATTCAAAATGCTGCGCCTCTTCATCAGCAACGCGTAACCAATTCTGATAAAATTGCTGAGGCATTCCTCGAAAACGATAAATAATATCCCACGCTAAATAGATAGCGACAAATTCAACGTGGGCAATCGCATGAAAAAAAGCCGCTTTGCCTTCGGGACTGGTCACTTTACGTTTAGGCATATCACGCGGTGCGAGTAACACGGGCTTATCGGGAAATCGTACTTCAGCAATCGCTAGCACAGGCACATCGTCGCTAAAACTAAGTTCATCATTGACTAAGCGTTGCCACGCTAAATGCGTTAATGCCAATTTTTCATCGATAGCGGTGTTATGCAAACAAGTGGCTGCACAAACAAATAGATTTTTCATTACAGGTTCACAAGCATGAGTAAAGTTTTAGATTTTTTAGGTTTATTGTTTTATTGCGCATTAATTTACTGGTTATCAGATCAAGAAACATTACCAACCCCACATTTATTTGACAGTGAAGACAAATTGATTCACTTCGGCGCGTATTTTGTCATGGGGCTATTGGCATGGCGTAGTTTTAGACATTTAATCAGTTCGTCTATTATACTGACCTTACTCAGTATCGTTTTTTGCAGTTTATATGGTGCGTTCGATGAATGGCATCAATCATTTGTAATGGGGCGTTTTTCTGACGCGCTTGATTGGCTAGCGGATACTAGCGGTGCGATTGCGGGCGTTTTTTTACTGCATAAACTACGAAAACACCAATAACTCCAGTAAAATGTTACTCTGTTACCCTTTTCATTATTATTGTCATGTCTAAAAATATTCGTATTGAACGTTGGAGCGGTGCGGCTCTTGAGCAATATATTCCAGACCTTGCTCGCCTTAGAATTGAAGTATTTCGTGATTTTCCTTATCTATACGATGGCGATTATGACTATGAAAAAAAATATTTGCAAACCCATATCGACTGCCCTGAAAGCGTTATCGTATTAGCGTTTGATGGCAATAAAGTGGTTGGTGCATCAACGGCTATGCCCATGCGTCATGAAACTGGCGAGATGAAACAGCCGTTTTTAGAACACGGCTATAACCTTGATGATGTGTTTTATTGCAGTGAATCCGTATTGGATAAAAATTATCGCGGCTTAGGTTTAGGGGTTAAGTTTTTTGAACAACGCGAAGCACACGCCGCTGATTTAGGTGGTTTTAAATATATTACCTTTTGTTGTGTAGAACGCCCTATCGATCATCCACGCCGTCCTGCTGATTATGTGCCATTAGATGCGTTTTGGACTAAACGCGGCTATGTAAAGCACCCTGAACTGAAAACCAGCTACAGTTGGCGAGACCTTGATGATACGGAAGAGACTCCTAAACCCATGACTTTTTGGCTTAAACATGAACGTTAATATTGCCTCTGCGCAATACAATATTAGTTTTTTGACAACGTGGCAGGATTACGAAGATAAAGTCGCTATTTGGGTCGAAGAAGCGGCTCAACAAGATGCTAAGATTTTGCTGTTTCCTGAATATGCCAGTATGGAATTGGCTTCGTTGTTTAGTATGGATATTTATTCTTCGTTAAGCAAGCAACTGGAAGCTATGCAAACCCTGCATAATGATTATGTAGCGTTGTATCAATCGTTAGCTGAACAATACCAATGTTATATTCAGGCGGGTACATTTCCTGTGCGTATTGACTCTGGTGCGTATCGTAACCGTGCGTATTTGTTTATGCCCGATGGTAGTGTGGATTATCAAGATAAATTAATGATGACGCGTTTTGAAAACGAACAATGGTTTATTGAAAGCGGCACGGAAATTAAAACGTTTGATACTGAGTACGGTAGAATCGGTATTAATGTCTGTTATGACAGTGAGTTTCCATTGTTAGCAAGACAACAAGTGGAAGCAGGTTGTGTGTTGATTTTAGTCCCTAGCTGCACCGATACCGTCGCAGGTTATCATCGGGTTAAAATTGGTTGTCAGGCAAGAGCCTTAGAAAATCAGTGTTATGTGGTGCAGTCAGCCCTAGTGGGCGATGCGGTATGGTCAGAAGCTGTGGATGTTAATGTCGGTGCGTCTGCTATTTATACGCCTGTTGATCGCGGTTTTCCTGATAATGGTATTCTTAATGTTGGCACGTTCAATGCCGTACAGTGGGTGATTGCGGAAATTTGTTTGGCTGATGTTGAAACTGTCAGGCAGCAAGGGCAAGTATTTAATTATCGAGACTGGCCGTTACAAACACGCTTTCGTTAAGAAAGCTATGCAAACGATGACTATGCCTACCTAGCATAGTCATTCGTTGCTAGCGTTCTTGTTCAATGTACATTCCTTTAGTTAAAGATGGCTTCAAACGAATAGCCATGTGACTTAAGGATTTCTTTTAATTGTTTTAATGCGTCCATCTGAATTTGTCGAACTCGCTCACGCGTCACGCCTAATTCTTGCGCAACTTGTTCTAACGTGGCATCTTCATAACCGCATAAGCCATAACGACGGCAAATCACTTCACGTTGTTTTTCAGGCAGTTCAAACACCCAACCAGTAATATTTTGTTTAATGCCGTTTTCCTGCACACGCTCTTCATGCGATAAAATTGCGTCATCGGTGAGCGAATCCAGTAATGGCTTATCAAAATCTTTGCCTCCAGGTATATCAACTGAAGTCACTCGCTCATTGAGCTTAAGCATTTTTTCGACTTTACTGACAGGCTTATCGAGATACTCAGCAATCTCTTGCGCACTAGGCTCATGATCTAGTGTGTTTGTTAAATGACGTTGGGCTTTCAAGTAAGTATTCATTTCCTTAACAATATGTATCGGTAAACGAATAGTACGCGTTTGATTCATTAAAGCGCGTTCGATAGTTTGACGTATCCACCATGTCGCATAAGTTGAAAAACGAAAGCCTTTGTCGGGATCAAATTTTTCCACCGCACGGATTAAACCCAAATTGCCTTCTTCGATTAAATCCAACAGCGGTAAACCTCTGTTTAAATAACGACGGGCAATCTTTACCACGAGGCGTAAATTGCTTTCAATCATGACTTTGCGAGCGGCAGCATCACCTTGCAAAGCTTTTTTGCCATAATGTTTTTCTTGTTCGGCAGTTAATAATTGCGACCGACATAGCTCATTGAGATACACGCGTGTGGCATCAAAATCAGCACTGTTGCGTGACTTAACAATAGCAATATCGTCATTATCATCATTGTTATCAATAGGATTATAACTGTCACCACTCAGCTTTTCGATAATCGCAGAGGCAACATCAAATTCTCCGTCGAAAGACAAATCATCATCTAGTGTCATGACGATTTCATCATCTGACGGTTCAATTAATTCTTCAATCATAATTAACTCCTTAGTTAATTCGTCTTAAGTCGAAGTGGTGTCATCATTGTTTGGTATTACCATTTCTTATTAATACAATGATTTGAAATTTTTTCGACTTATTAGCTTTCTATAACTCGCAGACAAACTATAATTGGTCTGAGATGTTTGTTGTTCTGTAAGGGGTTCACCATAAACTGTATCCATACCGTCTTACTGTTTACTAGCAACTTTAGTTTTAGCCGTTATGCTTGTGTTTTGCTCACAAGCTAGAAAACTTAGTTGATAGTTAAAAGACTATCCTTAGGATTTACTTTAACATCTTTTTATTATCAATTGAAATAATTGATTTTTTTTTATTTAAAGACCTGAATTTTGTTCAAAAAATACGGTACAAAAAAATAAGTGATAGCGGGCTTTAATGCTTGAATTACTTGAAAATTTGCCGAAGATAATGAATTTTGCCAACAAATAACGGAAGTGACTGTTAATCAGTGCATTACGGCTTTTTGAGCGCAGATGTGTCGTTCATTCAGCTAAATAGGCAACGTGTGCCAACTTACCGAAAAAAACAAACGAGCGATTGATTTTTAAGAAAAAGATGTGGTTTATTTTTTCAACAAGGTTTTTTTAGCCAAATTTATTTTTGCCGCTAAATAATCTGAACCGCCACGGTCTGGGTGATTTTTTTGAATTAACTTGCGATGAGCTTCAACAATGTCTGCTTTAGACGCGCCAGCCTTTAAACCTAACACCTCATAAGCCTCTTCCACAGTCATTTTTCCTTTGCTATTAGAGCCGCTGTGTTGCTCTGAGTGACCGTGTTTGCCTGTTATAAAGGCTAACCATTCTGATAAATAACGCGGTATTACCTTGGTAAACAACGCCCGCAAGCCAAAAAATATCACGAGCATTAACACTAAAGTGAAATAAAAACGAATCAAGTGATACTCCAAAACAGGGTAATAGGACTGAAAGACAATAATAGCTTAGAATAGTCCAGTTCACGATAACTGTTCGATAACATACCCATGCAAAACGCCCACATTCCGCTACTGGGTTTTGTTGCCGCTAGTGGCACTGGCAAAACCACCTTATTGACTAAGCTCATTCCGCTATTAAAAAAGCACGGGTTACGCATCGGTTTAATTAAACACAGTCATCATAATTTCGACATTGACCATCAAGGTAAAGACAGTTATCGCTTACGCGAGGCGGGCGCATCACCCGTCATGCTGGTATCACCTTATCGCCGCGCCATCATAACTGAATTAACCAGCGCACAAGAACCGTGTTTAAACGAACAGTTAACACTATTTGACCAATCTGAACTGGATTTAGTCTTGATAGAGGGTTTTAAAGCCGAAGCCTACCCTAAAATTGAAGTTCACAGAGCTGCACTCAAGCATCCATTGTTATATCCAGATGATCCCCATATTATTGCTATAGCGACTGACACACCTTTGCAAATACCCGATTATCTAACACAGCTCGACCTTAACCATCCCCAACATATCGCTGATTTTATTTTGACACTGTTATGATTGATTCTTGTAGCCTAGAAAAAAGCCCCATGCTCACCGTTGATGCCGCTGTTAATCACATTCAAGCGGCGATACGCCCCATTAACGATTCTGAACTTGTCGCGCTAGAAAACGCATTAGGACGCGTATTAGCCGAATCGGTTTATTCACACATCAACCTCCCGCATGAACGTAATTCAGCAATGGACGGCTATGCGTTTTCCAGTCATGACGTGCTAAACGGACAACCTTTCACATTAGCATTAGTCGGCACATCGTGGGCAGGTAAACCGTTTCAAGGTCAACTGCAATGCGGGCAATGTGTACGCATTTTTACAGGTGCAGTGTTGCCTGAACAGACAGACAGCGTGATTATGCAAGAGCATATTCAGCGTAAAGCTGATCATATACATTTCCCCGCTAATACTAAAATACAGCAAAATGTCAGAGCCGTCGGCGAAGATGTACCACAAGGCAGCTTATTATGTGTTCAAGGTAAAAAATTAACGGCTGTAGATTTGGCATTATTAGCATCGGCTGGCATCAATACAGTCAATGTGCTACGCGCTATTAATATCGCCATTTTTTCCACTGGTGATGAATTAGCCGCCGTAGGGCATCCACTGAAGACAGGGCAAATTTACGACAGCAATCGTTATCTACTCACGGGCTTGCTCAATGACCCTTGCTATAACGTCACCGATTTAGGCGTGATTGCCGATAACAAACCAGCTCTCACTGACGCATTCACCACCGCCGCAAAAAATCACGATGTTATTATTAGCACAGGCGGCGCGTCCGTTGGTGATGCTGATTATGTCAAAGAAGTATTAACGGAGTGTGGGCAAATCAACTTCTGGAAACTCGCCATAAAACCAGGTAAGCCGTTAACATTTGGCACGATTGGCGCGTGTTATTTTTTTGGTTTGCCAGGTAATCCCGTCTCCGCACAGGTTACCTTTCAAAAAATCGTTGCCCCTGCACTGCAACAACTGACAGGCGCGGCGATGACTCAGTCATTACAACTCACGGCAATCTGTACCAGTTTGCTGAAAAAATCCGCAGGTCGCCAAGAATTCCAACGTGGCATACTCACCCAAAACGAGCATGGCAAATTCTTTGTCAGCAGCGCAGGGCAACAAGGCTCAAACATACTCAGCGCGTTAAGTTTAGCGAATTGTTACATCATCTTACCTAGCGAATGCCAAGGCGTAGAAGTCGGTGATAAAGTGCTAGTTGAACCGTTTAGTGTAGCCATTTAAGCAAAAAATGGAGTTCAACTCGCTGTTTAGCCAGTGGAGACTTTAATTGTGTTAGTCCTAAAAAATAGAGAGTGCTAAACAAGTAATGTTCAGTAATGTTAGTCGTATTCAATTTATGGATAATGGATGTATTTGAGACTAGGCATAAACAATGAAGGAATTGATTTGTCCTAACTGTGGTTCAAGCGATTGCAAGAAAAAAGGTCATATTTAAAATGGCAAACAAAACCATCGGCGTAAAAAAGTCCGTCTAACAACGTTTTTAGTATCAAGATTGGGCATTTAAGGCTAATTCGGTGCAGAAAAACATCACGGAGGTGTTTCAGGGTAAAAGTAAGCCATTCAAGCCCTTGCCGAGTAGTTAGACTATTCCGACATCATCTATCAAGAAGTCCGTTACACAGGCAAAACCGCTTTCCAAACCGATGTAAAAGCCTACGGCGGTTATCGCTTCAATTTCTGAACACATTAGGCGTGCCATTGATACTTATCAAAGCTTCAGTCACCTGAAAAATTAGGTACTTGATATTTTGAGATGTACTAATGGAAAATTCCGCATGACTTTTGCATGATTACTTAATAACTGTCAGAATCATCTTCAGCATCGGGAGAGTATTTGATAATTAGCTAAATTATTCGTTATATAATTCCCGTTTTCTGCATTAAGAATATCAACAATTTTTCACGGTATACCAGCACAAAAAAAAGCTCCCGTTATTTTCATAACGAGAGCTTTAAAATCCCTTAATTGATAACCGTAGTTATCAACTAACTATTCATTAAATGAATGATGGGATTAATGGAGCGTCAACAGTAATCATTTGACGGTTGCCAGCTTCATCATAGAAGAACAACAAACCAGCAAAACGGCTGTCTGGATCATAGATCAAGTCAGCTAAACGGTAAACTTCCCATGCAGCGTCAGACGCAGTTACTTGAACTGTTCTTGATTGACCTGGAGCTAGTGGGCTGTTATCGCTAACAGTCAAACCTTCTTCAGCCAATAAGTCATCTGGGTAACCAGATTCATCTTGAGAAACTGCTGGATCCATGAAACGTACGCCAGCTGTGTTGAATTCGCCTAAACGAACCGCTGAATCACCATTGTTAGTGATAGTCAGTGTCATTTGCATAGCACGACCTGGTACACGGTATGTAGCATCGTCAACCTTAACGCTAACAGTTCTAGCAGGCATTTCGATTGATTTCATTCCACGCAACAAACCAGCTTGCAAAGGAGTTGTGATAGGGTATTTTTCGTTAGTTGAACCCATAGAGGCAGCAACGATAACTAATGTACCTACAGCAAAACCCAATGCCACTTTTTTATCAGCCGCAGTGATTAAAGCATCACCTTTGCCAGCTTCAACAGCGATAGAACGTGGAACAAACATTGGTTTACGCGCCCAGTAGAACAACCAAGCCAAACCAATAGCATACCATACAGCATGCCAGAAGTAAGTGTTATCCAAGTTATAAGTTTCCAAGTTGATAGTTTCACCAGTCAACGTAGTAATTGGGTTAACAAATGAACTCATAGAGCCAGTGATAGTTACCCATTTACCTGGACCAATGATTGGACCACCGCCTTGTACGTTCATCATAGAGTGAACGTGCCAGTCGCCTGGACGACGTGCTTTCAACAATACTTTAAACTCATAAGTTTCACCCAGTTCCAAAGAAACTGAACGTGGAACTAATTGACCACCGACCCATGATCCTGCACGAATAAATACAGGTCCTGGAATACCAACGTTTAAGAATGATACTTCGGGTTTGTCAACAGTTTCTGGCCACCCTTGGAAAACGAAAAATTTACCAGAGATTGTCATTGTATCATTGACAGCCACTTCTTCTTTTGACCAGTTCATGTCAAACCAGTGAATAGTACGCATACGCATGAAAGCGGCTTGCGATTTTTCACCATGAGCAGATGCAGTTGGTGTGTAAAACATCGCTGCTGTAACAGTTATCAGCAGTGCGACAAAGGACAATTTAGCAACCTTGTCTTTTATTAATTTCATATATCCTCCTCTATAATAGAGAATCTATAGTTTTCAGAGTATCTAGTAGTAAATACCACTAGTCTTTTTTTTTCGAGTAACGATTCTTTATACTGACTCAACGAACGCAGTTGATGCGAACCATTTGCCAAAGAAATGCCACAAGAAGTAAATTAAGATACTCACGAAACCAGAGAAGAACGCTGATACTGGAGCAACGTCTTTACCGAAAGTTCTCAGTGTACCTTTTTCAACCATTCTGATGTACTCAGGTGTACCAGTTCTTACATAGTGGTAACCTTGTAAATCAGCTAAAGTCATCATCATGCCATTGTATTCAACAGGAACATGTAATGGAGCAATGATTGGCCAGTTGCCTGGATAGAACAATAAGCCCCATGCCAAACCACCAATTACAGCAGTTAATGTCATACTTCCAGACAACATCAAAATAACGTCAAGAACGATAGCACCTGGCACTAAGTTTGATGGGAAGCAGAAGTTTACTGGGAAATATGTCCAGCCCCAGAAGTTTAAGTATCTGTTGATCCACTCACCTAAAAGCAGACCTAAAACACAAACGACCGCGCCGAAAGGTAAACGGTAACGCCACCACAAGCAAGCTTGAACAGCAGCAGGAAATGTGATTGAAACGATTGGAGCTACGGTTACCCATAGACGTCTATCTTTCCAGTCAGTCCAGAAATCCCAGTCACCACCAGTTAACATATAGTGAATGTGATAACCACCAAGTACAACGAAGAACAATGTAAACAAAATTAGCCAATCGAACGTGCGAGAAACTTTAACTGCTTCAGCGCGTGAACGTACAGCTGATTGAGATGCGCTCATTAGCTTACCTCCTAAAGGATTTAAATTATTTTTATTAATGACTATCTCTTCTTCCATTTCGCTGTTTCATCGTGAAAAAAGATGAAACAGCGTAAGGAGGTAGATAGTTATTACAACCAAGACTTATATTACGCTAAGTCTTTTTTCAGAAGTTTTGATAAAGCACCAACTTCTGTGTTCACAACACCTAATACACCTAGAGCCGCCCATCCGAAGAATACGAAACCATAGTGTAAAGGAGCAACGAACAATTCTTCCATGAACCAGAAAGTGTGACCCCATTCATTCAAGCCAACGTTTGGCAGAATCATGAAAGGACCAACTACTGACACCAAGTATTGTAATGACAAGCCTTGTTGATAGGTAGGTAATCTTGTTTTTGCATACAAGAAAGCTGCACCACCAGTGATGATATAGATAGGATAGCTCAAATAGAATTCAATGATGTGACTTGGTGTAAAGTCAGTATCACGAACGATAGTTTGATGCCATGTACCATCTTGTTCTGTAAAGTAGCTAGCACCATAATAAATAGCCCAAGCATACATTACTAACCAAGTCCAGTGAGTAAAGTGTCTTCTTAACTCTTCTCTTGGAGTGATTGACATCACTTTACGGTCACGAGTTTTCCAAATATAACCCCACAAGATACCTGCGGTACAAACTTCTAATACGAACTCGATGTACAGGAAGTTCATCCAGTATGTTTCGAATTCAGGCGCGAATGAGTCAAGACCAGCAGACCAGCCGTAGACACCTTCATACCAACGAACCCAAGCGTAGAATACGATGTATACTAACGAACCTAGGATCATATTTCTTTTGTTTAACAGCGGTGCTTCCGCAGCATCAGTTTTCACTGATTCAGTTGTAGCTGCCATTTCTACCTCCTAAAAATTAACAAATTTCCAACCCATTGGGCTAGAACTCTATAGTTACAACTCCATTTCCACATCCCGCCTATAAAAAACGAGATGACACCAAATCTATTTGGTGCGGGCTCAGTTTACCAGTTCAGCTAACCTTGTCAAGTCAAAAATAAGTTTATTGCTATCACATACCAGCAACCGAAATCATTAACTCAAAAAATACCGTATTAACTACTAACATCCAAGCATTATGAAACAGGAAATAAAAAAAGCGTGGTTCACTTAGATAAAAATATCCACCATAGAACGAGGACTGATCGAATAAAGAAAAATTAATGTGTACATTTTAAATGTAGCGTAAAAGTCTAGCCACTCGCCTTCTCTAAAGAAATAGTTACTTCTTTTTTTTAACTGTTTTATCCGCTTTATCAACGGATTCAGTAGTAATAGGTTCACTGGATGGAACGGGAGTAGGAGTATTAGAATCGATAAGGAGAATATCGGCTTTGTTTTTTTCGATAGTTTTAGTACCGATACCAGAGACTTGAGTTAAATCATCAACTGATTTAAAGGCACCGTTTTTAGTGCGGTAGTCAATAATGGCTTCAGCTTTTTTTAGCCCAATGCCGCTTAAAGAATCAGCGATGGTTTTAGCATCAGCGGTGTTAATATTGACGCGGGTTGCAAAGACACTCATAGACACAGAAAAAAACGCTAACAAAATTACTAATTTTTTGATCATAACATTCGCCTAGATGAACTAAAAGAGTCTCTAGTGTCAAATAAAACCTTAGTTTTTGTCAAGAATTAAAATATCTCAAGCAATAGAGAGCAAGCAAACGAAGGCATTAGCGGTTATTATCAGGGTATAAAAATAACTACTGAAACAGTCCGAGTGTTAAAAAAGAAAAAAGTTCATGACCCCCAAATTTTAGGAAAAAAAAAAGCCCAGTTCATGTCTGAGCTGGGCTTTTTAGTAATAAGAGCTTGGCGATTCCCTACTTTCGCATGGC
>WSSedA1B3DRAFT_1000135_pt1 | contig 20681 bp, 15 predicted proteins | sample WetSurSiteA1Bulk_FD_9468 | JGI IMG/M metagenome (IMG submission 9468)
GGTCTTAGGGACAATGATACGGCAAGCAGTATTACGCAGGGGGGTCAAACTGGTGGTAGCAGATCCTCGCCGGATCGATATGGTTGATTTTGCTACCATGCACATGAGGCATAAACCCGGGACAGATATTGCCCTTCTGAACGGCCTCATGAATATCATTCTAGAAAATGGTTGGGAAGATAAATCTTTCATCGAACATCGTACGGAAGGCTTTGAGGAATTCAAGGTTGCTATAGAAAGTTACACTTCTGATATGGTCGCACAAATCACAGGTGTGCCGGTAGGGCAGTTAATCCAGGCTGCAGAAATATTAGCGCTAAACAAACCGATGGCAGTGATCTGGGCAATGGGTATTACCCAGCATATCGTTGGAGTGCGGAATGTGATGGACCTGGCTAATCTCCAAATGTTACTGGGTAACATTGGAATTCCAGGTGGGGGTGTGAACCCCTTGCGTGGGCAAAACAATGTTCAAGGCGCATGCGATATGGGTGGATTGCCCAATGTTTACCCCGGATACCAGGCTGTAACCATTGATGCTGTCAAGCAAAAATTTGAAACCGCCTGGGGAGTGACATTAGCGAATAATGTTGGGAAGACAGTAACTGAGATGATCCCAGCCGCCGGTGAAGATAAAATCAAAGCTCTCTATATCCTGGGCGAAGATCCAATAATGAGTGACCCGGATAGTGCCCATATAAGACATTGCCTTGATACCTGTGAGTTCATCGTCCTTCAGGAAATCTTTCCCTCAGAGACTTCAAAATATGCAGATGTCTTATTGCCAGGAGTGAGTTTTGCAGAGAAAACTGGTACTTACACCAACACAGAACGCAGGTTGCAAATGGTCCACAAGGCGATCGAACCCCTGGGCGATGCTCGTCAAGATTGGTGGATCATTTCAGAGCTAGCGAAAAGAGTGATGGCGGATGGTCAACGACAAGTGAACACGGCTCCTTACTCGGGTTGGAACTACACGGATCCCTCNCAGGTTATGAGTGAAATCGTTTCACTGACTCCTAGTTACGCTGGCATCAGCTACGAAAGATTAGAACGAGGCGATCAATTGCATTGGCCTGTGAGAGATTTAAATCACCCGGGAACACCTGTCCTTCATGTTGGGCAATTTGCGCGGGGTTTAGGGAAATTTACACCCATCGAGCATATCCCACCCGCAGAAATGCCTGATGACAATTATCCGATGATTCTGAGTACTGGTAGGGTGATATACCATTGGCATGGCGGCGAAATGACCCGCAGGTCTAAAGGATTATTGGAAATCTATTCAGAGGCTTTGATAGAGGTAAACCCCGAAGACGCCAGGCACATAGGAGTAGACGGACATAAACGTGTAAGAGTCTCCTCACGAAGAGGTAGCATTGAAGCAGAAGCCTGGATTACTGATCGCGTGCCTCCAGGAATGGTATACGCAAATTTTCATTTCCCTGATGCATCGGTAAATGAGCTTACTATTGCTGCTCTCGATCCAATATCAAAAATACCTGAGTATAAAGTATGTGCGGTTAAGGTCGAAGTTATCTGAAGTACATAGGAAGGTGTGGATGGATATCCGAAAAATTTATGAATATGCGTTGAGTCGAGAATATGAAGGCAAACGCTTTTTTGATGAGAATGCCACAAGGTTAAGCCATGCCGCGGCAGTGAATGCATTTCAACAGCTGGCAATTGAAGAACAAAAGCACATCAACTTCATCCAAAACCAGATCAGTATTTTGGAAGGACAATCAGGAAATCCCGATTATGGATTAATGTTGGAACAGGCAGGCTTTTTCTCACAAAGAGCGCAGTCTGAATATATTGATCAATCCGTTGCAGAAGCAATGGTCCCAGACCTGCCCGTGCTCCGAATGGCTTATCTCATTGAACGCGATTTCGCAGAATTTTACGAGTCAGCGGCCAACCAGGTTGAAGGGGACGCCAGGCAGGTATTAAGGATGCTATCTCAATGGGAACGTGGTCATGAACGTTTGTTTAAACACTATTACGATAAGGCATTTGAAGAATATTCCCAGATGCCTTGGGGTGGATAAAATATCCTATCTTTGATAATTTACCCTGGGTTTTGAGGTTTCATGACAGCTCAAAACTCCGATACGCTATGGTAAACTTCAATGTTGGAGCATTGAAGATAAGTGGCAACACTGAACCCATCGGCAATCGAACAGAACAAAAATTTTCCATTTAATTTCATTGTAAATGTACTTGATGGGGGCTTTTTTGGATTTGCCCTGGGATTTGCCTCATTTTCAACGGTCATACCCCTCTTTGTAAGTACCCTGACTGATTCAGCCATTTTAATCGGGCTGATCCCAGCGATTCACGTGGTTGGATGGCAGTTACCGCAATTATTCACTTCGCATAGGGTTTCTCAGCAAAAACGATATAAACCCATGGTTATGTTTTTTACCGTTCATGAACGCTGGCCTTTTTTAGGGTTGGCAATAGTTTCCTGGTTTGTTCCAAAGATTGGTCCTGAAATTGCCTTAACATTAACATTCATTCTATTAATTTGGCAGGGCTTAGGAGGAGGTCTCACAGCCACTGCCTGGCAAAGTATGATAGGAAAAATCATTCCTGCTGCACGATGGGGTATTTTTTTTGGTTTTCAATCTGGAGCGGCAAATTTATTGGCATTTATAAGTGCTATCACCGCAGGGGTAATATTGACAAATAATGTACCAACCACTGGTTTTACCTTATGTTTTTTTATTGCTAGTATTGCATTTATCATATCGTACGTGGTAATCGCTTTCACCCGCGAAGAGTCATCAATCCCGAAGACCAGACCGATTGAAGGCAAGATATTTTGGAAGGATCTACAAGCGATCCTTAAACGTGATATAAATTTTCGATGGTTTGTGGTTGTGAGGATTCTAGCCCAACTTGGAACTGTCGGTTTTGCATTTTATTCGGTGTATGTGGTACGCTTTTATGGAGTAAATGAAGCAACCGCGGGAATATTGACTGGAATAATGATGGTTACCCAGACGGTATTCAACCTCGTTATGGGTTGGCTTGGCGATCGATGGAGCCATCGAGGTGTTATGGCGATCGGTATGATCGCTGCTGCATTAAGTGCCGGTATTGCAGTATGGGCACCTTCTGTGGCCTGGTTTTATCTTGTGTATGCTCTGGCAGGCATTGCCAATGTGGCTGTATGGACGATTGCCATGGCAATGACTCTAAATTTGGTCTAGAGCACGAGAAACCTGCATACATTGGTATGGCGAATACATTAATTGCCCCAACCGCATTTTTCATCCCTCTTTTTGCTGGCTGGTTAGCTGATTACGCTGGATATAATGCCACGTTCCTTGCCACGTCGATTGGGGCTATTGCAACATTTTTGGTGTTGATCTTTATAATGCAAGATCACCCTAAACATTATCTGGTGAAAGAATAATCCATGGATGATTCCATGGATTATTCTCGCAAATGGGGGATTTTATTAGCTATAGGGGTAGGAACGTTCATGACCGCCCTGGATACAAGTGTGGCAAATACGGTATTACCTGTCATTGGCCAAAGCTTTAATGAATCAATAACCAATGTAGAATGGGTGGTAACGATATACTTATTGGTTCTGAGTGGGTTTTTATTAAGTTTTGGCAGATTGGGGGATATGCGTGGACACAAGGCAATTTATCTTTCGGGTTTTGGGATTTTTATCGCTGGTTCATTATTATCTGGAATAGCACCAAATGTGGAATTGTTAATTGCCTTCCGAGGATTTCAAGCATTAGGGGCTGCTATGCTGGCTGCAAATTCACCTGCTATCTTGACGAAAAATTTTCCCCCACAACAGAGAGGCCAGGCACTCGGTTTGCAAGCGACGATGACTTACCTTGGGTTGACGGTAGGGCCATCTGTAGGTGGTTGGTTAGCTAGTTTATTCGGCTGGCAGGTGGTATTTTATATCAATGTTCCGGTTGGATTGGTGTTCTTCTGGTTGGGTCTACATTTTATTCCGAGGGATACAGTTCATAAAATAGCAGAAAAATTTGATTTCGCAGGAGCGATCACATTCTTGTTGGGATTAGGTGCTTTATTGCTTGGTTTTAATAAAGGTTCAGATTGGGGATGGACGTCAAGTCTCGTTTTACTCCTTATTTTATTTGCAGTCATCTTTCTATCTTTGTTTATTTATATTGAAAAACATGTCGAAAATCCGATGTTGGATCTCAACCTTTTTAAAAAAATTCCGTTTTCTCTGACTACCGCAAGTGCGGTGTTAAATTACATTGGGGTTTATAGCTCTATTTTTCTTATGCCGTTCTACTTGATTCAAGGCAGAGGTTTCACACCCGCCCAAGCAGGATTGATTCTTACTGCCCAACCCCTGATCATGGCAATTGTGGCTCCCATCAGCGGTACCCTGTCAGATCGGATTGGTACCCGCATACCGGCAGTGTTCGGGATGGCAATCCTTACCTTGGGTTTATTCTTATTATCCAGGCTTGGTGCCCAATCAGAGATAATCGTTATAATGTTTTCTTTAGCTATTGTTGGCTTTGGAACTGGGATTTTTATCTCACCCAATAACAGTGCATTAATGGGTTCTGCACCGAAGAGTCGTCAAGGAATTGCAGCAGGAATACTGGCAACTGCACGTAATTTTGGAATGGTCTTAGGAGTAGGTGTCGCTGGGGCTGTATTTACAACCACACTTGCTCATGGAAGCAGCAGTACGATTGTTTCAGGTGGTTTAACTCAAGACTTAATCATATTCAGGGCTCTCCAATTCAGTTTCCTTACCGCATCGATGATCACATTTTTGGGGGTGATCACATCATTAGTACGACCCCAAAAAGCATAATTGTCTTTTACCACTTCTTGGATATCTGATTCGAAATCTGTTCAATAAAAAACGGGAGAAAATAAAAGTACCCCTGGGCAGACTCGAACTGCCGCATTTGGCTCCGGAGGCCAACGCTCTATCCTCTGAGCTACAGGGGCACAAGGATGATTATTTTACCATGAATCGTTTTAACCGATTTTTAGGGATGCAGTACAGTCTCAAGCAGTAAATTGAGAACTTAACCGCCCTAACTCTGCCCGTAAGNGGTCGATTTCGGATGGATTACCCTCATTGTCACCAGGTATCAGACGGTGTTGCTTTTTATAGGCTAATTCAACAGCTATTGAGTAAAAACGATTAATNAAGGTATATTGCCCTGAAAACAGAGCAGCAATCCGCGCGGAAGTCTGTGACCAAGCTGAACATGCCGTTTTATATTGGGCAAGTGTGATTATCTTATTAGTCACTTCCTCACCCAATTGGATTACGATCCAGCGTTGTTCTCTATAAAGTGCCCAAATGATAAAAATTACCATTGCAATCCATCCGGACCAATCAAACAGCAATTCAATGCCGATGCTCGCAAGTCCTTGAAATACTGTGGAGATGGTGTTATGAATCGAGTGCATCATGATTGCTATTCCTAATCCAATGATTGGAATAATCGTAATTATCCATCGATTTCGATTAAGACGGGAAATTGCCAGTCCGATTCCAATAAATGCAGTATAAAACGGATGCTGCCAGCCAACTAATATCACACGGATAAAAAACATCCATAATATCCCTCGTAGGCCGTTTTCCTGAAATCCATAGGTATAAATATAATATACATTTTCAGTGGCAGCAAATCCAAGGGCAGTTATGGCTGCATAAACGATTCCATCCAGGATTGAGTCAAATTCATGGCGGAAGTACAAAAACACCAGAAGGCATGCTATACCCTTCAGGGTTTCTTCGATGACTGGCGCAATGATAGACGACGTTGAGAATTCAGAAAAAGATTGTGATCCGGTAAAAAAATATACACCCAGGCCGAGAAATGAATTGACGATGAATGCTGCACCAGCTGCTACAATTGCACCCCAAATAAATACTCCGCCAAGTAGTAGTTTAGGCTCTTTCTCATAACGGTCTGTCCAATATACTATACCTGCAAATAATAGCATTGGAACGAAACTGAATAATACAGATAGAATTACACCCAGTAATGGCACAGTGAAATGTCATCCGATGAAATTTTTCAATAAAGCATGATTAGATTTAATACGTAATTCTGTTAACAATTAAAAATTATCATTTCACGATAAACACGTGTAGATTCGAATTTTATTCCCATTTCATCGAGTAATTCTTCTGGTCTACCTGTGGCGGATTCCCGTGCGGATAACCGGATGCGTAGTTTCTGATTTCCATCTTCAGAAACTGGTAAGCAAGCCATTTGTTCGATTAATGAACGGAGATCGTAAGTTTTATCCCTGCGTTTGCGTAGCAAATGCTCAGAAGATTCGATCCTGAGCAATCGATCGCATAGATCAGGGATGTTATCCAGAAATGTGATTACGTAGACTGCTGATGCGACCTGGGTTTGTAATGCCGGAAATTGATCATCGATGATCTTCACATCGTGAATCTCTAAACCTGGCGGAAGTACCTCACTGATTTCCCGGTTGATTTGTTGCAGATCGATCACATCCTCCAGCCATACGTCAAGTATTTCGCAATCACTGGTAAAGCCTAATGGAAGAGCACAGGCTAAATTAAGTCGAGGCTGTGGATGGAATCCTTGACTATAAGCCAGGGGTAAACCAGAACGTCTGAATGTTCGTTCCCAAGAACGAAATAAGTCCAGGTGACCTGTAAACCGCATCGCTTCTAATTTTGAAAATGTGATCCTAATTCGCATTTAATCATCCTCGCTCAATAATTGAGATTATTAAACGGGGGTTTTTCTACCCGCTATTTTCGGAGGAGATTTAACCTCCGGGCAAGACCAGGCATCTCCTGGATTCTCCCGTCTTAAATCAGCGTACATTGGAAGGATCCCACATGCATAACATTGTTTACGGCAATCTGAGCGGATTTGGGGCTCCAGGCTTAACTGAAAATCTTGTAGCAGGTATTTCTTGCGTACACCAGTATTGATATGGTCCCATGGAAAGACTTCATCGGATTTTCGCTCACGGTGACTATAAAATGATGGCTCAATTTGGTAAAAAGCAAACGCATTTGTCCAGGCATCGAATTTAAGTTGATCCTGCCAGGCATCAAATTTTGCTCCATTTTGCCAGGCACGGAAAACTACATCTGCAAGTCGTCGATCACCTCGTGAAAGCCAGGCTTCCAATAATGTGACTTTTTGGTCAGTCCAGGAAAGTTTTATCTCCCGATGGCGTAACTCACGTTTTAATATATCTTGTTTTGCCAATATCTGATCAACCGTATCACATGACACCCATTGGAAAGGTGTATGTGCTTTCGGAATAAATGTGGAGATTCCAACGTTTAATTTAGCACGGTGACCGATAGCATGATGCCCTTGTAAGAGGACAGCCTTGCATAAATCGGCTATTGCCTCTACGTCTTGAAGGGTTTCAGAGGGATGACCGATCATAAAGTAAAGCTTTATGGTAGTCCATCCACGCGAGTATATTTGATGTGCAGTTTCAAGCAATTGAGTGGTACTGACGGGTTTGTTGATAATATTGCGCATATGCTCAGTTGCTGCTTCAGGAGCGAGGGTAAAGCCACCATAACGGGAATCTTTAAGGAATTCCATGATGTCTACAGAAAAAGAATCAATTCGTAAAGAGGGAAGGGAAATCCCCAGGTGTTTTCCACAATATTTTTCTGTGACTGTCTTTACGAGCTCCGTGATATGCGTATAGTCAGAGGAGGATAAGGACAAAAGACCAATTTCTTCAAAACCGGTGTTTTTCAGTGATTCGTCTATTGCTTGAATGATCTCATTTACGCTGCGTTCCCGAACCGGTCTTGATACCATCCCAGCGTGGCAGAATCGACAACCACGCGTGCACCCACGCATAATCTCGACAGGTATCCTGTTATGCACTGTCTCAATATTTGGAACAATAAAGTGGGTTGGAGGTGGAGGAAGATGAGGTACTATCCTTTTAATGATTGGATAATTCGCTTGTTCATTGAGTTGTTCATGCCGATCGATCGTCTGATCTGATTTGTATTTTACCTGGTAGAGACTGGGGACATATAAACCGGGTATGGAGGATAAATTTACCAGCAATTCCAGGCGGGAGGATATTGATGATTTCCAAGCCTGGTAAGTATCAATAATTTCATGAATGATCTGTTCGCCTTCACCAATCACAAAGACATCCACAAATTTATACATCGGTTCTGGATTGAATGTGGCATGCCCACCAGCAATTATGAGTGGGTACGTTTCATTGCGATCTTTACTGGCCATCGGAATACCAGCCAAATCAAGGGCATTTAAAACATTGGTATAAAGGGTCTCATATGGGAGAGAAAACCCCAGGATATCGAATGTATTTAAAGGATGCTTGGATTCAAGCGAAAAGAGAGGAATACCTGTTCTACGCATCTCGGCTTCCATATCGATCCATGGAACATAGCCACGTTCAGCAAGCGCATCGGAGCGTTGATTAATTAGTTCATATAGTATTGCCAGCCCGAGATTTGACATACCAATATCATAAATATCTGGAAACACAAGCGCTATGTGAACATCCACAGAGTCCCATGGCTTGATTACCTGGTTTAATTCCCCACCAGTATATCGGCCAGGTTTTTGGACTGTTGGAAGTATTCGCTCAAGTTTAATTTGGATATCGGCTGGGGTAACTACCATTAATGCCTCAAGATTAATACCTGTAGTACTGTTCAAAGGCTTAGATTATATCTTAAAATGTTGCGTGTCTCTTTCCATGGAGCTAACTAAAACGTTTTACAGAAAGAGACACGGCACAGTAAAGTCAAATATTTATAGTTAAAATATACTTCTTATTCCCTTAATCCTCAAACACCCATTGATCGATAGCACGATCCCACACTACAAGCTCATCAGGCTTGAACCATAAAGCAACTTCTTTTTCACCATTTTCTGGTGTATCAGATGCATGTGTTAGATTTCGTCCTATCTCTAGTGCGAAATCATGTCGAATCGAGCCTGGAGCTGCATCCGTTGGGCGTGTAGCTCCCATGGTCTGACGGATCGCATTGATTGCGTTGGGTCCTTCCCAAACCATTGCCATCACAGGTGCTGATGTAATATAACGAATAAGCGCTTCATAAAATGGCTTCCCTTGATGAATGGCATAATGGGTCTTTGCCAATTCATTACTAACGGCGATGAATTTCGCACCAACCAAACGTAGTCCACGCCTTTCAAGCCTGAGGATCACTTCACCAATCAAGCCTCTCTGTACAGCATCTGGTTTAACCAGCACCAATGAACGCTCCATGTTTCCCTCCAGAATATAATGATACGCGCAACGTGAAACGTATTAAGTCACGTTTCACGTAGATTAGATTTCCTGATATATGGCTACCTGACTAAATCCTCTGCCTTGCTATATGCATTTAAGGCGTCTTGTAATTCATCTGTCTGGAGAAATGCATCACCTAATGTCACCCACAGATTAACATCGACGGGATAGCGATAAAGCGCCTCCTGTACGTCTTTGATCACTTCATCAAGCTGATAGTTTTGTTTTATTAATCGTGAATAAACCGCAGCAGCCTGTGAAGGTTGCCCTTGGATTAGGGCAACATGAGCGTCTTCAAGGGAATTTATTTCAGCTTCTTTTATTTCGGTGACAGGTAAAACCGCAGGTTCAGCCGGTAATGCAGCATATTCAATTTCGGGCTCAACAGGTTCTACCAATTCAGGTTGAGTAGGAGCTTCTACTTCAGGAATCCAAGTTGATTCTGCCGGTTCAAGTTCCACTGATTTAACTTCGGAGAACTTAGTGACCGGAGTTTCTTCTGGGGTCCAATCCGAGACCGGCTCCACTGGAAGAGTAGGAAGCGTTGGGGTAACTGCTGGTTCAGTGAGTGTGGGTAATTCTTCACCTGGAGTTGTTTCTGTGATTTCTTTGATCCAATCCGGAAACTCTTCTTCTTTTTCAAGAGTTTCTTGAGATATTTCGGGAGTTTCTTTTACAGCTTTCGCTATTTCTGTACCAATTAACCAGGCGGGAACCTCCTCCGCTTCGGGTGCCAATGGTTCAGAAGAGACTGCTGAAACAGGCTCTTGCGGGACTTCTTCAATTTTCGATGTTTCGCCCAGGCCGACGAGCCAATCAGGGATTTCTTCAGCAGGGATTGCGGCTTGTTCTTCAGATTCCGGCTCCACCTCAGGAGTTGTCTCTTCTGTTATCGCTTCAGCTTCAAGTTTCACCCATTCGGGTGGTGTTGCTTGCTGCACTTCAATAGGTGTAACTTGTTCTTCATTGTTCAAGCTTTCCTGGATTGTCAAACCTGTCAACCAGGCTAAGGCAGGATTTTCAATTAGAGGAGAAGAAGGTTCAGTGCCAGATTCACTTTCTGCGATCGCAGCTTGTTCTAATTGAGTTTGTTCTTCAAAAATCACAGGTTTGACCGGGGTTGGCTCTTCAGCTGAGATGGATGGTTCTTCAACCGAAGGAATTTCTTCACCAGCAGTAGCTGCCTCGGTTAATGGCATCTCTTCATGGAATTCCGGTATTTCTAACCCTGGCTGTTCTTCAGTGATTGGTAACTCTACCTTAGGCTCTTCCATAGAAATGGTAGATGAGGTAGTTTCAGGTGTTTCTCCAGCTAATTCCTTGATCCAGTCAGGTAACTCGTCGGCAAATGCAGCAGGCATTTCTTCAGTTTCAATTGCTTCCGATGTAGCTGGTGTCTCGATAAATCCGGGTACTGGTTCAATGTTCTCAACTTGCCCAGGTTGTTCATCCGATGGCGGTTCTTTAGTCTCTAGTTCCTTAAATGCTTCTGCGATTACAAGCCCTTCAATAAATGCCGGCGTTGCAGATGGAATAGCTGGGCTTTCTTCTACTTTTTGTTCCCCCTGATCTGCTGTCGGATATGCAACATCCAAATCTTTTAACCAATCAGGGACTTCCTCCTCCGATACCTCTGCAGAGGTTTCTTCTGGTGTGGGAGGGGTGACCGGTGTTTCAGGTTTCGCATCTTCTAACCACTGGATGATCGAATCAGTCGGTCCGGGTTGTTGTTTTTCCAACCACGGTAGAGAAACCTCCTTTTCCATCGGTTGTGAAGAAGGTTGGGTTTCTTCTAAAACACCTTCAGGAGCAATTCCACGCAACCATTCCGGTATTTCAGCCTTCTCAAGATCTTCCTGGGGTTGTACTTCTATGATCGGTGGTTCGTTAATTGTCTCAATGGGTTTTTGCACAGAGTCAGCTGCCACAGGTTTCCAACCCGCATCTTTCATCCAATCTGGGATTTCCCCCTCTGGTTTACTCTCATCTTGGATAATTCTCTCAACTTCTTGGTTATCCCAGATAAATGGTGATACGCTCGGTTGAACTTTTTCACTCGGTTCTTCTGGTGCAGGAGATTCAGTTCCTTTTAACCAGTCTGGTAATACTTCTTCAGGTTTTTTCTCCAATGACACTCCCAGTGAGGTTGCCCAGGTCGGTTGAGGTGCGGTATCATTCATTTGTATGCCTGATTTCCACTCCAATCTTTCAATATTAACGGAGTTCTCAGGCACCTCGTCTGATGTAATAGCATCCTGAGCTGCATATGCAAAGTATGGGTCCATTGATATGGCAACCTGGCGGTAATTCTTACCTGCACTTGTTTGTTCAACCTCTGGTAGAGAAACTGCGAGGATTTGATTGGCTGCCAGACAAAAGGGTAATTTTTTAAGAATATTTATACAGGTATCAACTGATTCAACGCGTTGAGAAGTTTGGAAATACATACCCGCAAGCAATAACTGTAAATCATATCGATTTGGATCTTCGGAAATGGCTGCATTCAGCTCAGCCACAGCCTGATCAAGCAATCCTCCTTTTGCATACATTCTTGCCAGCGCTCCGCGAGTTAATCGCACCTTTGGAGGTTGTGTTCCATCCCTGCGGCCATATAGACGCCGTAATTCATCCTGGATGGTGGTATTGGAAGGCTGAGCTTCATATGCAAGCTCCATATGCCAGATAGAGGCATCTAAATTATTTTCATCTTCACGGATGATGCTCATACCTACATTGGACACAAAATCATCCGGTATTGCTGAGAGAACCCGTTGAAATATATCCGTTGCATCACTGATCCGTTGCTGTTCAAGATGAGTTTTACCTAATAATCGATAGGTGGCAATATGCTTTGGAAATGTGGTAAGGATATGGCGGCAATGTGCAACGGCTTCATCCAGTTGCCCGTTATCGATCATGCCTTCTATCTCACGATTGTATGCACGTAAAGTGATAATTGCCATGGCTTTATACTCCGAATATTAAGTATGCCTTATTCTGGCAGAAGATGCAAGTGTTTGACCAAATAAAAGATTCCCTCCCAGATTCGGGAGGGAATCTTTAGATATAGTATGAAATTTAATTTACTAATGGCTCTGCTGGTTTTTTACTACGTGAAATCGCCCAACCTACCGCTACTAATAAGAAAAAACCAACTGCGTATGAAATTGTGTTAGATTGGCTATACTTAACGATAAGAGGTGCAGCAATTAAACTCACCAGGTTGACGACTTTTATCATCGGATTTAATGCAGGCCCAGCAGTATCTTTTAATGGGTCCCCAACTGTATCACCAACGACCCCAGCCTTATGTCTTTCAGAGCCTTTGCCAGTATTTGCCTGGAGATCGCGTGGTTCATCCTCGATAGATTTTTTTGCATTGTCCCACGCACCACCTGTATTTGCCATAAAGACTGCTAATAACTGACCTGATAGGATGATGCCACCAAGGAAACCACCCAATGCTTCAACACCTAAAATCAATCCAACAGCAAGTGGAAGAAGGACAGAAATTGTGGCAAGCGGGATCAGTTCTTTTTGTGCAGCGGTTGTAGATATGCCAACAACCTGTGCGTAATCTGGTTGGACTTTACCTTCCATTAATCCCGGAATCCGGAATTGCCTCCGTACTTCTTCAACAATCAGTCCTGCTGCACGCGTGACCGCCTTGATGGAGAGCGAGCTAAATAACCATGGTAGAGCGCCTCCTAATAACAAACCAATAAAGACACGTGTGTCCGAAATCCGAATTGCATCCATTTTCTCAAACCCAAGCTGGATTTGAACTCGGCCTACGTCCGTTATAAAAGAAGCAAACAGACTTACCGCTGCGATCACTGCGGAGGCAATCGCAACACCTTTGGTGATTGCTTTGGTGGTATTACCTACGGCGTCCAGGTCTGCCATGATCTGCCGGGCTTTCCGTGTTTCCTCATCGTCCAAATCATGCCATGCCATTTCGCCAATGCCATTCGCGTTGTCTGAGATTGGGCCATATGAATCCATGGCGACATTATTTCCTGTATGGCTGAGCATTCCAATCCCGATCATTGCGACAGCATATAAAACATAGATTGTTCCATCACTGTTATAAAGCAGGAGTGCAAGTATAAAACTAATCGCGATGACCAACAAAGCCCAGACACTCGATTCCATACCAACAGATAAACCAGTTAGTATCGTCGTTGCAGGACCACCACGAGTGGCTTCAACAATTTCCTTCACCGGCGATCGTTTTGTGGAGGTGAAGTATGAGGTGAGAGGATTGAAAGCGACTGCCAGACCTACACCAATAGCTGTCAAGGCGGCTAACCTCCAATCGTTAGCGTACCAAACTGCCAGAATAAAAGCCCAGAAAATCGTATTGATGCTGGAGACTTCATATGAGCGAAACATGGCTTCTTCAGCATCATGTGCCCGCAAGAATTTAATTGGGAATTTTTCCCATATTGGTACAGTAAAGGTACCAAGAATTGAGCTGATCACACCTATGGCACGGATGATCAATGGATAAATGATCCACATCAAGTCACCGGTTACAGCAACCAGAGCTAAACCAAGGATCAAGCCCGAAACAATGGTTACTTCATAACTTTCGAATATATCAGCAGCCATTCCAGCACAATCGCCAACATTGTCGCCAACCAAATCTGCGATTACAGCTGCGTTACGAGGATCGTCCTCAGGAATGTCCTGTTCTACCTTGCCTACTAAATCAGCGCCGACGTCAGCAGCTTTGGTATAAATACCGCCTCCGACCCGCATAAATAACGCCAGTAGGGTTCCACCAAAACCAAATCCCAGAAGTGCATCGGGGGCAGCACGTCCAAATACCATGAATATCATCGTACCACCCAGTAATCCCAGTCCATCGGTTAACATTCCGGTTATTGTTCCTGCATAGTAGGCAATCGATAGAGCTTCAGTAAACCCACGACGCGCAGCGGATGCAGCACGGACATTAGCCTGAATAGCCATACGCATCCCAAGTTGACCTACAGTGAGAGAGAAGCTTGCTCCCATAATGAAGCCTACCATGCGAGCCACACCAATGATGAGCAAGATTTGTTGGTAGGCTTTTGGAGCGGCTTCCTTGGTGATACCTTCAGCACAGGTGGATAATGCTTGGAGGTTATGGGCGTCTACGCCTTGAAGGAATATACAATGCCACTCACGGGCTTCCAACGATGGAGGAACGATATATACCGATAAGAACAATGCCACAGTTAGTACCAGGATCAGCGGAAGGATTGACCGTAATTGACGGTTCAAATAGCTATTTGCACCAATCCGGATCGCATTCCATACTTCCTGCATCTTTTCAGTCCCCTTATCCTTTTTAAGGACATTTCCTCGTAAGAACCATGCATAAAGAAGGCTGATAAAAGCTGTAATCACAACACCGATTATGGCTATTTGTTCAAAATCAGTTAAACCGTGCCTGGCAAGACCTAATATATTCATAACTCCTCCACTTCAGCTTAAATATATTAAACAAACAAAATTCCCACACGCACATGCGTCTGGGTTGCACGAAAGCGAAATTAAACCTATTTTATGCATTTATTAATTATTCCGCGTAGTGGCGCTATTTTACCTAATCAAATAAAAAAAGTCAATTCACTCAATAAATGTTTTATAGATTAGCATTTCATTAGACTTCATTGAAGTACTTGACTCTGCCNCTTTTTTTAATGTATAGTCTTACTCAGTGATTAGATTATTTTGGCGATTAGATTATGCGGATTACTCATAGCATAATCGTCAATTAGCACAGCTCCCCGGAGTCGGAAGCCGTGCTTTTTCTTCGTTTTTACAGGAGCGTTTATGATTGAAGTTGAGGGATTATCGAAAGATTATGGACCACGTAGAGCGATCAACAACCTGACTTTTAAAGCCAACGCTGGTGAAATTCTAGGTTTTCTTGGTCCGAATGGGGCGGGTAAAACCACCACAATGCGGATTCTTACTGGGTTCATTCCACCAACCAGCGGAATTGCCCATGTATGTGGTTTTGATGTGGTGGACCAATCCCTTGAAGTCAGGAAAAGAGTGGGTTATCTACCAGAAACAGTGCCTTTATATCCAGATATGACTGTCTTTGATTACTTGAAATATATGGCTGATTTACGTCATATCAAGAATGCAGAAGATCGTGTTGATGATGTATTGGAAATTGTTCACATGGAAGAACGAGCTAACGGATATATCAGCAATTTATCCAAAGGGATGCGGCAAAGGATAGGTCTTGCACAGGCATTGGTTCACGAGCCGGATGTGCTTATCCTGGATGAGCCAACCATTGGTTTAGATCCAGCTCAGATCCGGGAAGTTCGTACTTTAATTCGTGAGATTGGAAAACACCGGACAGTTTTACTCTCTACCCACATTCTCTCTGAAGCACAGCAAATCTGTGACCGGGTATTAATCATTAATAAAGGTGAAATTGTTGTTGAGGATACACCTGAGCGTTTACAAGCAGGACTCACTGGAGTGCAACGTGTTGCAATTCGAGTCCAGGGAGACGGTGACGGATTGGAAGAATCAATCCGCAAGATTGGTGGCATCAGTCGGGTTTCGACGATACAGGAAGGTCACGTTGAAGCTGAAAGTGCACCAGGTAAGGATATACGTCCAGAGATAGCCAGAAAAGTAATCTCAGACGGTTTTGATTTATTAGAATTAAAATCAATCGACCTTAGCCTGGAAGATATATTTATCCAGTTAACTCGAGAAGAGCCTGAGCCACCAAGCACTGATGACTCGGATGAGGAATCGTAACTATGTCGGTTAATTTAATGTGATAGATTGCTTTATCAAGGAAGGGTACTCATGCGAAATGTGTGGATCATAGCCCGTCGAGAATATAAGTATTTTTTCGTTAGTCCAATTGCCTACGTGGTTATATTTTTTTTCTTGCTTATCCTGGGATTGCTTTTTTATCTAAACCTACGTCAGGCAATTCTCCAGGCAGCCTATCAGCAATCTTATGCTCCAACGATTCAAATTGTCATTGGACCAATGGTGACGTTATTGTTGTTCGTCATGCCTGCAATTACCATGCGTTCCATCGCTGAAGAGAAGCATATGGGAACGATTGAACTTTTATTAACCGCACCAGTTAAAGATTGGGAGCTTATTGTTGGTAAATGGCTGGGAGCTTTTTTATTTATGCTAAGTCTATTGGCTATTACCTGGATCTATCCAATCGTTTTGAATTTTTTAGTAAAACCTGGGATTGATCAGGGATTACTAATAACGGGTTATCTTGGATTGGCATTGATGGTGGCAGGTCTAACTGCCATTGGTGTCTTTATTTCTTCTCTATTTAATAACCAAATCGTAGCTTTTTTCGCCAACCTGATTCTTGTATTGGCATTAATTTTTTTATCCCAATTATCGACCACCGCCAGTACTTTAGGTAATCAAATAGGAACCTATCTGGATTTTGGTAACCATTTTTTTAATTATTTTATACAAGGAACAATCGATTTGAGTGATATCGTCTATTACCTTAGCGTGACATCGCTGGCACTTTTCCTTGGAACGATATCTTTGGATATCCGGAGGTGGCGCTAATGACTCCTGAAAGGCGTCTATTTGCTCGTCGAGCTTCGATTTCAATTTCAATCATTGCTTTGGCAATTGGAATTGGATACTATATTGTCTTACACCAATGGGATCTATTTCTTCAGATTTGTATGGGATTATTTGTAATTGGATTAGCGATATACGTTGCTCTTGATCCCGGAGTAGTCCGCAAGGCTTTGATAGGCAGGCAGGGGCGATATGGTAGCAACGCTTTACTTTTAATAATAGCTTTTGTAGGAATATTAGCGGTAATTAATTACCTTGTATATAAGAATACAAAACGGTGGGATCTAACCGCAGATCAATCGAACACATTATCAAAAGAGACATCGAATATCGTAAAAAGCCTTCCGGATACTGTTATTGCTAAAGCCTTCTATACAACTGATGCAACAATGGCCTCTTCGAAGGAGAATACGAAATCTTTATTAGATCAGTATGTATATGAAGGGGAAGGAAAATTCCAGTATGAGTTCATCGACCCCAATAAAGATCCGGTATCGGCACAGGAGGCGGGGATTACTAGAGATGGATCAATTGTGCTATACATGGGAACTGGCAAACAACCATTGCCATCTATATCGGAACAAGAGCTTACCGGAGCGATGGTTAGGTTAATGAACCCTGGTAATCACGTTGTGTATTTTCTCACTGGTCATGGCGAAGATCCAATTTCTGGTGGAAGCGATCAATCTTATTCCCAACTTAAATCCGCTCTTGAGTCTAAAAATTATACCGTTTCAACCCTGAATTTATTGACAACACCCCAAATACCTGCAGACGCCAGTGTTCTCGTGATTGCAGGTCCTGATAAACCCATCGATGACTCCGAGGTGAGTTTAATTGATGCTTACCTAAAAAACGGTGGATCATTAGTCGTTATGGAAGAACCACCTGTCGTGACTCAATTTGGAGATGCTGTTGATCCATTGGCGAATTATCTTTCTCAAAACATCGGGATTATCCTCGGAAACAATATGGTTGTGGATGTTCAAGCTGCCCAATCCCTGCAACAACCTTTTATTGCGATTGCTAATCCGTACACTCAACACGCAATCACTCAAAATATGAATGGAATGGCATCATTCTATCCCACGGCACGAAGTGTCACCACTGACGAAAACTCTGCGACCGACTACAACAAAACCGTGTTGATCACCACTGCAGACCAATCTTGGGCTGAGACAGATATGGCTTCTGTTCAAGATGGTAGTATGGCTCCAGATCAAGCTGTGGATTTGTTTGGACCTGTCCCTTTGGGCGTTGCTGCAGAAGGGAAAAACAATGATAGCCGTGTGGTTGTTTTCGGTGATTCCGAATTTGCATTAAATGCCAATTATGGTGTTTATGGAAATGGTGACATGATCGTGAATTCTATTGATTGGGCGGCAAAAGAAGATAATCTGATCAATCTGACGCCCAAGGCTACTGTCGATCGTTATCTGGTTCAACCTACCCCATATATGCTTGGCATGATCTTATTAGGATCCTTGGTAATCCTACCCGGGGTGGTCATCGTAGCGGGTATCGCCACATGGTTGATGCGCAGGAGACAGGGATAGAACATATGGTACGCCGTTCGACTTGGATAATGGTGGCTGTTTTTGTGATTCTGGTTGGGTTTGCTTGGTTGTTTCAAGGTAATCAAACCGAAAATCTTAAAAACGAAGCAACCGCAACCCCTACTGTAACACTCCCAAGTGTTTACGATTTTCAAGGAAAGCAAGTTGGTTTAGTCGAAATATTAGATTCAACAGGAGATAAAGTTCAGTTCGAACGCGATTCTGAATCCAACCAATGGTCAATTACGGGTGTACCCATAGATAAAGTGGATTCATTCCAGGTTGGTTCTATTCTTGCACAACTATTTGCTATAACAGCTCAGGAGACTTTAACTCAGACCCCACCGCTTGATTCTATTGGGTTGGTTGTCCCAGCCTATACCATAAATCTGACAACAGTAGATGGCGAAATCGTGAACACTCATATTGGATCACAAACACCAATAGGNAATGGTTACTATGTCCGTATAGATTCTNNTNCGATANTCATAGTGGACAAGCNGTTGTTGGATGATATCATAGAATTGCTGAAAAACCCACCTCTTATAGCGACCACTACGCCAGAAGCCACTACACCAGAAATAGTTTTACCAGCAAATTCTGGAATNCCAATAACTTCAACACCTTAANAGTGTTAATGCAAAAAGCTGTGAGATTTGGTACTTGATTTTCATTGAAAAAAAGTGTATTCTGATTAGAACAGAGGAATAATATCCCCCGGGATTAACCGGTTTGAGAGTGAAAATGATTGATGAAGAATTGATAAATGCAATAGCAAATCGAGAGGATGAACACCCAGCNCTGGCCAGGCTAATAGAGCTTGGAAGGCAAAAATCCTTTGTTACCATCGATGATATCCTGAGCTTCTTTCCTGAAGCTGAACAGGATGTTGACCAGCTGGAAGAAGCTTTCGCTGCTTTGATCAGTGCTGGGATACCTTATCTTGATGATGTGACTACCGGAGCACCAACCGAGGATGAGCTGGTTGTCGTCGAAGAGGAGGTAGAAGAAGAAACCCACCGGGCAGTCATTATTGATGATAATTACTTAGCCAATATTGACACAGATGATACGATCGGCTTGTATCTGAAAGAGGTTGGGCGAGTTCCTCTATTAACCGCTGAAGAAGAAGTCCAGCTGGCACAACGCATCGAGCGTGGTAGGTTAGCGCGTGAAGAGCTTGCACGAGGAAACGTGAACTTGAGAAGACGAGCCGAGCTTCAAATGTTGATTGAAGATGGATGGTTGGCTCGTGAGCATTTAATTACAGCCAACTCTCGCCTGGTGATCAGTGTAGCCAAGAAATACATGGGAAGGGGTGTTCCATTCCTGGACTTAATTCAGGAAGGAAATATTGGTTTGATCCGGGCTGCCAAGAAATTTGATTATCGCCGTGGTCACAAGTTCAGCACCTATGCCACCTGGTGGATCAGACAGGCTGTCACGCGCGCCATTGCTGACCAGGGTCGCACGATCCGTGTGCCGGTCCACATGGGCGATCAGATTAATAAGCTCTTACGAGTACAGCATCAACTCACTCAACGCCTTGGGCGTGACCCATCTGTGGATGAGTTGGCAGAAGCTCTTGAAGTGACACCTCAGAAAGTGGAGAATATGATCCAGGTTGCCAGACGACCACTCTCTCTGGAAACACCTACGGATGATGAGGAAGATTCAGTCTTAGGAGATTTCATACAGGATGAGGAAGTGCCTGCCCCAGATGAAACAGCCACATATAATTTGCTGCGTGAACACCTTGATATCGTTTTAAATGGATTGCCACCCCGGGAAGTGCGGATCTTGCAATTAAGATATGGATTGTTGGATGGGCAAGCGTACACCTTAGAAGAAGTGGGGCGGAAAATGGGTGTTACGCGCGAGCGTGTCCGGCAAATCGAAGCCCAAGCACTCAGCCGGCTACGCCACCCAGCCATTCGTCGCAGGTTACGCGAATATTTAGGGTAAGTAAGAAAGAACCGTAGCGAATCCTTCTCCTGGAGTTTAAATCTAATAACATTATGTTTTCATCGATCGACTACTTGACCTCTGCTCAAAACGAAGCAGGGGGATGGGGATATTCCGCAGGCCAAAAATCTGTAGTTGAACCGACTGCTGCGGTATTGCTAGCTATTCGGGATGAGGAAAAAGCAATTGATTCATTTGACAAGGGAATTTCCTGGCTGTTAAGCAGTCAAAATCAGGATGGCGGATGGGGTATTCATG
>WSSedA1B3DRAFT_1000136_pt1 | contig 20652 bp, 20 predicted proteins | sample WetSurSiteA1Bulk_FD_9468 | JGI IMG/M metagenome (IMG submission 9468)
AAGCCACGTTGACGAGTTGCTACGTCACTGCTTGTTCAGCAAATATGTTATGCGGATGTTTTTGCATTCCCGCAACGCGGTCGAATCCACAAACGTAATTCCCTGACTTTTGCCACAACGACTCTGCCAAACACAGTGTCCATACTCGAAAAATGTTAGTGGCTATTAATGATTCCCATTAGCTTTCAGCATAGCGCGATTGCTCTACTACCTAGGTACGCTGCTAATGACACTCTATGAATAACCTAGTAAAATACCCGCCATTATTTTGTCAAAAAAAGCCGTAGCGATGCCAATAGGATTTTAAACACCAAGTTATTTTGCCTTGATTGTTTAAAAAACGCTTATAATCGGCTGTTAAAATTTTATTTATGATTATCGAGGTGAGCGTGGAGCTAAGTGGCGCACAAATTCTGCTTCAAAGTCTGGCAGACGAAGGAGTGGAGTATATTTTTGGCTACCCAGGTGGAGCAGTATTGCATATTTATGATGCAATTTTTCAACAGGAAGCGGTGAAACACATTTTGGTTCGGCATGAACAGGGTGCAACCCATGCAGCCGATGGTTATGCGCGTGCAACGGGTAAACCAGGCGTAGTATTAGTCACCTCAGGACCTGGTGCGACTAATGCGGTAACAGGGATTGCCACTGCGTATATGGATTCTATTCCAATGGTAGTGATTTCTGGACAAGTTTCGTCACCTGTTATTGGTAGTGATGCGTTTCAAGAAGTCGATATGGTCGGCATTACCCGCCCTTGTGTGAAACACAATTTTTTAGTCAAAGATGTCACTAAACTAGCTGAAACTATTAAAAAGGCGTTTTATGTAGCAACGACTGGACGACCAGGCCCTGTGGTCGTGGATATACCCAAAGATATAACCGCGCCTAACATTACTGTGCCATATAAATACCCTAAAAAAGTGTCCTTGCGTTCGTATAATCCTGTATTGAATGTACCTAAAGAACAGATTAAAGCCGCAGTTGAATTATTACTCAGTGCAAATAAGCCAATGATTTATTCAGGCGGTGGCGTAGTATTGGGTGAAGCCAGTGAAGAATTGACGGAATTTACTCGCGCCTTAGGTTATCCGATTACTAATACCTTGATGGGCTTGGGCGCGTATCCTGCCACCGATAAACAATTTGTTGGTATGTTAGGAATGCACGGCACTTACGAAGCCAATATGGCAATGCACGAAAGTGACGTGATTATTGCTATCGGCGCACGTTTTGATGACCGAGTGACGGGTAAGTTGGATGAGTTTTGCCCTTATGCCAAAATTATTCATATTGATATTGATCCTGCGTCTATTTCTAAAACGGTTAAAAAAATCGCCATTCCGATTGTCGGTGATGTTAAACCCGTGTTAAAGCAAATGTTGGAATGCTTAAAAGAAAGCAAGAAAAAAACCAACAAAAAAGCCTTAGAAGCGTGGTGGAAACAAATTGATGAATGGCGTGCCGTTGACAGCTTAGCTTATGACCGTGACAGTGCTTTAATTAAGCCACAATATGTTATTGAACAGCTATATCAAGTGACAAAAGGTGATGCCTATATCACTTCCGATGTGGGTCAACATCAAATGTGGGCAGCGCAATATTATCCATTTGATAAACCACGTCGTTGGATTAACTCAGGTGGTTTAGGTACGATGGGGTTTGGTTTGCCTGCTGCTATTGGTGTTAAGTTGGCGTTTCCAGATGCCGATGTCGCGTGTGTCACAGGTGAAGCCAGTATTCAAATGTGTATACAAGAACTGTCAACCGCATTGCAATTTAAAACCCCTATTAAGATTATTAACATGAATAATCGTTATATGGGCATGGTTAGACAATGGCAGGAATTTTCTTACGAAAGCCGTTATTCGCATTCTTATATGGACACCATTCCAGATTTTGTGAAACTTGCTGAAGCGCATGGTCATATCGGTATTCGTATCGACAAACCTGAAGAAGTTAGACCTGCGTTAGAACAAGCGTTTGCCATGAAAGATCGTACCGTATTTTTAGACATCATGACTGACAGAACCGAAAATGTTTACCCTATGATTGAAGCAGGTAAAGGGCATCATGATATGAAGTTGCGCGTTGCCTTAGGCACCTCAACCGATCGGGAGTTGGCATAATGAGACATATTATTTCCATCCTGATTGAAAATGAATCAGGTGCTTTATCACGCGTATCGGGTTTATTTTCAGCGCGTGGCTACAATATTGAATCTTTAACCGTCGCGCCCACTGAAGACCCTAGTTTATCGCGCATGACGTTAGTCACACGCGGTAGTGAAGAAGTGGTTGATCAAATCACCAAGCAGCTTAATAAATTAATCGACGTGGTTAAACTGATTGATTTAGCCGATAGCCCACATATCGAACGTGAGTTAATGATGATTAAAATCAAAACCACTGAGCAAACGCGCAATGATATTCGCAGTGTTGTCGATATATTTCGCGGCAGAATTCTTGATGTCACACCTAGCTCTTATGTCGTGGAAATGACAGGCTCTTCCGAAAAACTTGATGCCTTTACCGCTGCTATCAGCCGCGACACCATTATTGAAGTCGTGCGTTCAGGTGCAACAGGTATTTCACGCGGCGAACAAGGCTTACACTTATAACTTTTAACACCAAATAGGAAACACAATGCAAGTTTATTACGACAAAGATGCAGACCTCTCTATCATCAAAGCTAAAAAAGTAGCCATCATTGGTTACGGCTCACAAGGTCATGCTCATGCCCTTAATCTAAAAGACTCTGGCGTTTCAGTTGTCGTCGGTTTGCGTACTGGCTCACCTTCAGTGGCAAAAGCTGAAGCACATGGTTTAACCGTTCAACCTGTTGCACAAGCCGTTGCGAGTGCGGATGTGGTGATGATTTTGACTCCTGATGAATTTCAATCAAGATTATACAGAGACGAAATCGAACCAAACATTAAACAAGGTGCAGTTTTAGCGTTTGCGCATGGTTTTGCGATTTTATTCAACCAAGTCACGCCACGCGCTGATTTAGATGTCATCATGATTGCGCCTAAAGCACCTGGTCATACCGTGCGTTCAGAATTTGTCCGTGGCGGCGGCGTACCTGATTTAATCGCCGTACATCAAGATGCTTCTGGCACGGCTAAAGCTATTTGTTTGGCGTATGCTTCTGCGATTGGCGGCGGTCGTTCAGGCATTATCGAAACCACATTCCGTGACGAATGTGAAACCGACTTATTCGGCGAACAAGCAGTATTATGCGGCGGTGCAGTTGAGCTGGTAAAAATGGGCTTTGAAACCTTAGTAGAAGCAGGCTACCCAGCAGAAATGGCGTATTTTGAATGCTTGCATGAATTGAAATTGATTGTTGATTTAATGTTTGAAGGCGGTATCGCCAACATGAACTACTCAATCTCTAACAATGCAGAATACGGCGAATACGTCACAGGCCCTCAAGTCATTAACGCAGAAAGCCGTGAGGCAATGCGTCAAGCCTTGAAAAATATCCAAAACGGCGAATACGCGAAAAAATTCATTCTGGAAGGTTTAACCAACTACCCAGAAATGACTGCAAAACGTCGTTTGAATGCAGAGCATCCGATTGAAGTCGTCGGCGCACAACTGCGTAGCATGATGCCTTGGATTAAAGCCAACCAAATCGTTGATAAAGCTAAAAATTAATTGTCGTGCGTAGGGTGGGCAATGCCCACCCTACAACTCAGCATTGCGCAATTAAGCAATTAAGCAATTAAAAAAAGCCTGTCATCATGACAGGCTTTTTTTATGGGTTATGGTTTTGCGGTAAACTGGTGCAATCTACGAACCTAAACATAATTAAGGTCACAAAAATTTTCTAATAGGAGGAGCTTATGAAATTACAAGTTGTGATTCACCCAGCCGAAGAAGGCGGTTTTTGGGCAGAAATTCCTGCTTTTTCAGGTTGTGTTTCAGAAGGCGAGACACTAGAGGAAACGCTGTTAAACATCAAAGAAGCCGCAGAAGGCTGGTTAGAAGTGGCGGCTTTGCGTATAAAAAACCACAACCAAGTACAAATTGCTGAAATCGAATTATGAAATCTATTTCAGGAAAAGTGTTTTGTAAACTTTTACATTGTCACGGTTGGCAGTTGCAACGCATTCACGGTAGCCATCATATCTACACCCATCCTGATAAAGCTGAAATCTTAACTGTTCCTGTGCATAGCAATCAGGATTTAAAAATAGGCACATTAAACAAATTGCTTAAAGATACTGGCTTAACAGAGCAAGACTTGTAGGCAAGTAATGGGGGTTTTATGTTGGGTTACCAAAAAGCGCAACCCAATCCTATAATGCTAAGCCAATTTGTGGTTGTTTAGGGTTAAGCAAGATAAGATGAAGAAAAAAGTTAAATATCTATATCAATAGAGACAGGGCAATGGTCTGAGCCAAATTGTTCTTTAGAATAAAAACAATCTTTGATTTTATCTTTTAAAATATTATCGACTAAAATATAATCTATACGCCAACCAATATTTCTTTCTCTTAAATCGTGCATTAATCCCCACCATGAATATTCTTTTTTTTCTGGATAAAGAAAGCGGAAAGCATCGACAAAACCCATTGAAAGTAAATTAGTCATCCATTGCCTTTCTTGCGGAAGAAAACCAGCGTTTTTTTCATTTGATTTAAAATGAAAAACATCTATTTCTTGATGTGCGACATTTAAATCACCAACAATAATTATTGGTTTATTAAACTTACGAAGATTACTAATAAAAAAAACAAATTTACGAATAAATATTTCTTTTTCTTCTAAACGCAAAAGTTTTCTATGACTATGTGGGGCATATACATTTACCAAAATAAATGATTTAAACTCTGTTGTTAATACACGCCCCTCATTATCTAATTTACTATCACCAATACCTTTACTTATTGATATAGGTACTAAGCTTGGATTCACTATAGTTGTTACGCCACTGTAGCCTGATTTTATCGCACTATTCCAATAGGCAGATTTGGAATGAAACATTGAGCTAGTCAGTAAATCCTCTTGCATTTTTACTTCTTGAAGACAAATAACATCATATTCACTTTCATAAAGCCATGAATCATATTTACCTTTTATTATTGATCTAAGACCATTTACATTCCAGCTAGTAATTCTCAAAGAAACCTCAATCTAACTAATCACCACTTAATGTTTCAATGATCTCACGGGTAAAAGCAGCAGCCACAGCGGCGGCATAAGGTTGCCATATCTTATTTTTATCTGCATTTGCGTAATCACAAATACCTCTTACAATAAAATAATCTTTTCCTTGTAGCCAAGCCGCATCTGAAACCCCCGATGCTTCCATCTCAATAGCTTTAGCTTTGAGCTTATTTTTTAGTTCATCTCGAACATCAGCGTCTTTTACCACAGTATTGCCACTAGCGATGACCCCAAAATGTATTCTTGGACGTTCTTTGTTATATCCCTTTTGTACAGATGGCTGTCTTTTTTTAAAATCACTTATCCAATCAGAATCACATAAATTCATTTTTTTAGGTCGTGTAATTTTTTTTTTGGATAGTAGCCAATCTAAATACTCCCAATATTTATAATTACCCATTCCTGTGTTAGTAACTATCATATGAGTATTTGTCAATAATGTTGCATTAGGAGGTCTAGGTAAATAAGTATATTGAAATTCAGCTCCTTTGGGGGTGACCTCATTTTTACCCATATCATGTTGTTTAACACCGAATTGGTTACATACAACTATATCCCCTAATCTAATATGTTCATTTTTATTTTCTAAGTTTGGGATACCACCAGCGATTCCAATCATAAAAATATATTTTATAGAAGGATATTTTTCTAAAATTTTTGTAGTAATAGCAGCAGAAAAATTATTACCTACACTAGACATTGCTACAACTACATCTTGCTTGTTTATTTTGCCATGAGGATACTGTGTATGGACATCTCCAAAGCTTAAATCATATCTTTTGTCTTCTAAGAATGCTACCATCATTTCAAATTCTAATGGTAAAGCAGTAACAATTAGTATTTTTGGTTTAAATGTATATTTCTTTTCATTTTTCATATCATTTACAATCTCGATTAATTGTTTTATACACTTAGCAAAAATATCTTTATCTAACTGCTGAAACTGTAATTTCTCTTTATAATAAACCTTTACAGCTTTTAAGTGTTCTTCTAGTTTTCTGCTAATATATCCATCAGAGTATTCTTTAGGCATATAAACACATAATTTATCTTTTACGGTCGATTTTTTTGAATGTTGATTAACTACTATTTCGATAGCCCGTGCCGAAGTACCTGGTGTGAACGTAAACATCAATAGAACATCATATTCTACTCGACCAGCTAAAATAGCTTCAAAATCGATGTCTATTATATTTACACCCAATTTACTTAATACACATGAATATAACCTTCTCATTTGGATAGAAGTTTTATCACGTTTAGATGCACCTATCCATACTTTTATACCAGCTAAATGATTTCTATCTAATCCTGCTCTATTAAGCATATCAAGTGCTTTTTTTAGGTAATCGCATTCGGTTTGACATGAGTCTGGTATCATTTGATAAATTCTCTTCCAGCTTCAGTGAGTTGTGTTAAATCGTTATTTTCGCTTTTAACAAATCCCATTATTATAAGAGATTCTATAATTTCTTCTGGTGAATCAGTAAAATCATTGGCTATTTCATCTAAAAGAAGATTTTCAATTGATACATTATTTCCCTCTCTTAATATTGATAGAAAACGTTTAGAAGTAATTCCACTAATATTTTTTGTAAATCTTCGATAATTGCCCTCGTCAACATCCTTAGCCTTTTTAATAAGTTCATTAGCCCTTGCAGTTAAAAATGAATTAACTAATTCTGATTCTAAAAGCCAAGTATGTTTATTTTTAGCTCTGTCTTTATGTTTTTCTTGCAATAAGATATATTTATTTCCAAAAACTGAGTATTGAATTTCATCCGAAGTATCTAAAGCATATAAATTTACAGATCGATTAGCGATAGCATAAATAGTACGCAATTCTTCATACCACTTTCTATCAGACTTATCTGATGCCCAGCTTTCTAAATTCCACTTTAGAATACTTGTTGAATTTTTCATATTCTCTTCAGGGATATTATAAACAACACGAAATACATTTTTTTCTTGTTGATTAATCTCTTCGCAAATATACCGATGAAAAGGGTCGGTAAGTGCTCTCATTTCACCAGTAATATGAATACATTCGCCTAAGCTATTTTTTTTCAGACTTTCTTGTATTAAATTGTTTGTTTCTCTATGCGTATTTTTTATATCTTCCCTAGAATATCCGTGAGAAATTATTGTAGGTAATTTACTATTGATGCCGACTGACTCAAGAGTCTGCTCTAATTTTTTATTGGAATCGTTTTTAGCCATCTTGATTTGCGCTATTGTTATTATCCCAATTCAATTTTGTTTTCCATACATACTCATTTTGATTTGGTTTAAAAGAAAAACAAAGCGGTACAAGCTTCCCGTATTTACGATGTCTACTCCGATTGGTGCAAGGCGTATTTTTATTTAAATCATGTCCAGCTATTTCATTATTATGTGTGTTATCCCATAAAATATTCCTGTTTTCATATCTGGCTACGCCAAAGCCAGTACATATCAAATTTGAACAAATCCTAATAATTCCATTAGGATGAACCATCACACGCTCTCCAAGTTTAACTGGGCAATAACCAAAATATTCAGCATTTTCTTCAAAAACTTGTTTAGTAACAAAACACTGAGGGAGTCGTATGTCAATTTCAAAATGATTATTTGATATTTTCTGAGAAATTTCATCATACATTATTACCCATTCTTCTGGACTGGGTGCAAAGTCGCCTGTCCATGTATCCATTGGAACGCCCGCTTTAAATAAATCATGAAAGTTAATTTGATATACGCCTAAATTTTCTGCGAATCTAATCATCTTTTCAATGAGGAAAATATCATTGTCATCTTTTGTCAATAAAAGTTTATGTACACAGCAAGTTATTGAAACTTTGTAGCCCATGTTTATGGCTCGTTTAATACTTTTAACAGCTTTTTCAAATGTCCCATTTCCTCTAAGCATATCATTTGTTTCTTTGGAAAAACCATCTACGCTAAAAGCAATTTCATTAAGCTGTTTAAATTTAGGTTCTGATAATAATTGTGATATTGTTTGACCATTAGTATCTATACGAATATATTCATAGCCTATTTTTTTAGTTTCATCAATCAAATTCAATAATGGTTTTCTTTCTTCCCTATAGCCATAAAGCGTTGGCTCTCCTCCCAAAAATGTTACCTTAGATGCACCTAATTTTTTAAAAGTCTTTAATAATTCTATGGCATCATCTAAAGGAATTTCTTCATTTATATAATGATTAATACTTGGCTTATATATACATTGTTCACAAGCAATATTACATCTATCAGTAATGTACATAAATACTTGCTTTAATTGCTTAAAATGATTAGCAAATTTTTTATCAACCAAGTAATTACCTATTGTATTCATTTGACTGAATGAGCTATTACTAACAAATAATTTTGATTCATTAGTTATATTTTCTTCTAACGTATTAATATAATTGCTATTCAATTTAATTACTTTCATGTCCAAGTTTCCTTTTTGTATCGTTACTATTCTAACAAAATCTTACTCATCCACATATTTTTCTTGCCAAATGCAACAAGCCAAGTAGCACCTTACAATCCCGTGATGCTAAGAGCGTGTTTTAAAAGTTCTAACCAAGAGGCAAAATGAGAGCTTTTGCTCTTGTTTAGGATGAAAAAGCGACCAATGCGAGCAAGCGATACCCGACAGAACTGAATCCCGTAAGGCGGAATAGCTCTTGCGTATTACGCTATCACTGATATTCTCTACTCATTTTATTACAAGATAAACCCATGCAAGTCATAGCATTTGAAACGCATCGGGTTATGGTATGATTCGGTTGTCTTTTTCTTGCCAGCAAGTCGCTCACATTTTAAAAAATCAGAAGCCAAGCCTATATATTTTTTATATTTCAGATCAAGGATAATTATGCGAAATCTAGCTAAACAATATGTAATACTTTGTTTATTTGTGATGTTAACCAGTTTAATGTCCGTTACTAAAGTGATGGCGGGGGATTTGCAACTTCCGCAGCAAGTTATACAAAGTGTTTCGGAAAAATTACAGCAAAGACTACAGGACAAATCTTTTACCAAGGATTTTGCTCAAGTTACGCAATTTGTTAATGACATTATTGCTCCACATACGGATTTCGACATAATTGCACCGTTAGTTCTAGGGAAGCACTGGAAAACGGCAACTACTAATGAACAAGAGCGTTTTAAACATGAATTTCAGACATTGCTGATAAGAGTCTATTCCCGAGCGTTTGTGGAGTATAACGATTGGTCAATACGTTTCATTCCTCTTGAACTGCCAAATGATGCTAAAAAAGTCATCGTAAAAACGGAGGTTACGCAACCTAGTCAACCACTTGTTCATGTAGATTACCGAATGTTCCTAAGTAAAGGCGAATGGAAAGTTTACGATATTATGATTGAGGGTGTAAGTCTAGTGACCAATTATCGTTCAACCTTTGACAACGAAATTCAAACCAAAGGTTCATTAAATGCTGTTATTGATATGCTGGTCAAACGGAATGCTGAAGCACTTAAAGCAAAAGCATCTTAATGGCTGGGATGCGTATTGGCTGTAGAATTTGCAATCCGTAATAGCTTGCGTATCCGCCAAATTTAACGAACTATCATGTAGTTAGGTTATTCCCTACACGCTGAAAATACGGCGCGAACCACTGTTACTGTATTCCCAGAGAATAAGCTAATGCCTAGAGGAGTATAAACTTAAGTTTGTACTCTTCCGCACTTCCCAACAAAAAATCATAACTCATTATTCACTTATGGTTGCCATCAATCAATTTAGTATTTTGTGTTATCCTATCGCGTTCTGTTTTTCATCGCCCAATATCACTTTATGCGAACTCGCGTTAAAATTTGCGGTTTTACTCGTGTCGAAGACGCTGTTTATGCGGCTCATCAAGGTGCGGATGCCATTGGTTTGGTATTTTACGCGCCTAGTCCAAGGAATGTGACGATTGAACAGGCGATTAACATCATTAACGCACTGCCTGCGTTTACGACTGTGGTGGCGTTATTTGTTGATGAATCAGAAGCCAAAATACGCGATGTGTTAAAGCAAATGCCGATTGATTGTCTGCAATTTCATGGTGATGAATCGGCTAGTGCGTGTCGGCTTTATGGTAAACGTTATATTAAAGCAGTGCGTATGCAGGCTAATACGGATATAGCTCAACTTACTGAGCAGTATCATGATTCCGCTGGTTTGTTGCTGGATGCTTATCATCCTGATACTAAAGGCGGCACAGGGCAGTCATTTGATTGGGCGTTAATTCCTAAACAGTGTGCGTTACCGATTATTTTGGCAGGTGGTTTGGATGCAACCAATGCTAAACAAGCGATACAAGCAGTTCGACCTTACGCGCTGGATGTGAGTAGTGGCGTGGAATCAAGCAGAGGCATTAAGGATGCCTTGAAAGTAGCAGCATTTATACAACAAGTTAATGAGAGTGATAGAGAAATAACATGACCGAAAAATATAATATGCCCGATGCGCGGGGACATTTTGGCCCTTATGGCGGGTTGTTCGTTGCTGAAACGTTGATTCCACCTATTCAGGAATTGAATGCTGCTTATCAGCAGTATATGAATGACCCAGAATTTATTGCTGAACTGGATGCTGATTTACAGCATTATGTCGGTCGTCCGTCGCCTTTGTATTATGCAGAGCGTTGGAGTCGTGAACTCGGCGGCGCGCAGATTTATTTAAAACGTGAAGATTTGAATCATACGGGTTCACATAAAATCAATAACACGGTGGGTCAAGCGTTGCTTGCTAAACGTATGGGCAAAACGCGTATTATTGCGGAAACAGGCGCAGGTCAACACGGTGTTGCAACAGCAACAGTGGCGGCACGTTTGGGCTTGGAATGCGTGGTGTATATGGGCGCGGTGGATGTTGCCCGTCAATCATTAAACGTGTATCGCATGAAGTTATTGGGTGCAACAGTCGTAGCGGTTGAATCAGGTTCTAAAACCTTGAAAGATGCCCTGAACGAAGCGTTACGCGATTGGGTCACGAATGTTGATAATACCTTTTATATTATTGGCACAGTGGCAGGCCCCCATCCGTACCCTGCTATGGTTAGAGATTTTCAAGCGATTATCGGACGTGAGGCAAAACAACAATGTTTAGCACAAGCAGGACGTTTACCCGATGCTTTAGTGGCGTGTGTCGGTGGCGGCTCTAATGCGATTGGTTTGTTTTATCCGTTTATTGATGATGAATCAGTGAAGTTAATCGGTGTCGAAGCGGCAGGTGATGGTGTTGAAACAGGCAGACATTCCGCGCCTTTATGTGCAGGTAAACCAGGTGTATTACACGGCAACCGTACTTATTTAATGGCGGATGAAGACGGCGAAATTATTGAAACCCATTCGATTTCAGCAGGACTCGATTACCCTGGTGTGGGTCCTGAACACGCATGGTTGAAAGATACGGGACGCGCTCAATACGTTAATATCACTGATGATGAAGCGTTGGAAGGTTTCCACGCCTTAACCCGCATGGAAGGTATTATTCCCGCGCTGGAATCTGCTCATGCAATGGCATACACCATGAAACTCGCACCGACCATGCGTAAAGATGAAATCATCATTGTTAATTTGTCAGGTCGTGGCGATAAAGATATGCAAACGATGGCAAGACGTGAAGGAATAGAATTATGAGCCGATTAGCAACAACTTTTGCAGAACTGGAAAAAACAGGGCGTAAAGCCTTAATTCCGTTTATTACCGCAGGTGATCCACAGCCTGATTTTACCGTGCCGATGATGCACGCAATGGTCGAAGCAGGTGTTAATGTTATTGAGTTAGGAGTACCATTTTCTGATCCAATGGCAGATGGTCCTGTCATTCAACGTGCTAGTGAACGTGCATTAGCCCATAAAATGAGCTTGAGAAAAACCTTAGCGGTTGCTACCGAATTTCGTAAAACTAATACAACCACGCCTGTCGTGATTATGGGTTATTTGAATCCGATTGAAGCAATGGGTTATGAAGCCTTTGCCGATGCTGCACAAACGGCAGATATTGATGGCGTGTTGACGGTGGATTTACCGCCCGAAGAAGCAGAAGAATGTACCGCGTTATTGAAAGCGAGAGGTATAGACCCCATCTTTTTGTTAGCCCCTAACAGTACGGATGAACGCATTGAAAAAATGGACGCATTGGGTAGTGGTTATATTTATTATGTATCGCTGAAAGGCGTAACAGGTGCGGGGCATTTGAATACTGCCGATGTGGAACACAAACTGCAACAAATTAAAGCCCATACTAAGCTACCTGTCGGTATCGGCTTTGGTGTTAAAGATGCTGAGACGGCAAAAATAGTGTCGGCATTAGGTGATGGTGTGGTGGTTGGTAGTGCGTTGATTAGCAAAATTGAAGCTAACTTGGACAATCCGACCCAAGCTACAAATGAAATAATCGAATTATTAACAGCCATGCGTTCTGCAATGGACAGTTAAGCGAGAGTATAAAGACATGAGTTGGTTTAAAAAATTAGTTCCATCCACCATTAGAACCGAAGGCTCTAATAAAAAAGTGACTGTACCTGAGGGCTTGTGGAATAAATGCCCAAGTTGTAATGCCATTCTTTATAATATTGAACTGGAAAAAAACTACAGTGTTTGTCCCAAGTGTGAACACCATTTGCGTATTTCTGCGCGTACGCGGTTAAATTTATTTTTGGATGAACAAGAGCGTGAAGAAATTGCTAAACACGTTAAACCTATTGATCCTTTGAAATTTAAAGACAGTAAAAAATATAAAGATCGCATTAGCCAAGCGCAAAAACAAACCAAAGAACCCGATGCTTTAGTGGTGATGAAAGGTCAATTGCATGGTCAAGATGTCGTGGTAGCGGCATTTGAATTCAGTTTCATGGGTGGTTCTATGGGGTCGGTCGTGGGTGAAAAGTTTGTCCGTGGCATCAATAAAAGCGTTGAATTAGGCATTCCATTCGTGGTGTTTACTGCCAGTGGTGGTGCGCGTATGCAGGAATCATTGTTTTCGTTATTTCAAATGGCAAAAACCAGCGCAGCGTTAACCAAACTAGCGGATGCTGGTCTTCCCTATATTTCTTGTATGACTGACCCAACTATGGGCGGCGTATCTGCCAGTTTAGCCATGTTAGGTGATATTAATGTTGCTGAACCCAATGCCTTAATTGGCTTTGCAGGTCCTCGTGTGATTGAACAAACCGTGCGAGAAAAATTACCCGAAGGTTTTCAACGTAGTGAGTTTTTACAAGAACATGGTGCGATTGATATGATTATCGACCGTCGGGAAATGCGCGATAAAATTTCTAGCATCTTAGCTATGTTGATGGCAAGTAAAACGCCTAGCACTGAAGCCGAATTAACAACTATTGCAGTGGAAAATGTGGCATTACTTTCTGAACCAACAGCATAACGCTAGTCCAGCATTACTCCACTCATGATGCACTTTGAATCGTTACAGGACTGGCTAGCATGGCAAGAAAGCCTACATCCCCTAACGATAGACTTAGGATTGGAACGGGTAGCTAAGGTTTTTCATGATCTTAATCCCAATTACCGTAAGCCACCTACGATTACCGTTGCAGGTACCAATGGCAAAGGCTCTTGTATTGCCACGCTTGAAGCCATTTACCTTGCGGCAGGTTATCGTGTGGGTGCTTACACATCGCCTCATATTATAAAATACAACGAACGTATTAAAATAGACGGCATTCCCGTCTGTGATGAGTTGATTTGTGAGGCATTTGCTAAAATAGACGCAGTGCGTGGTGATACTTCACTCAGCTATTTTGAATTTGGTACGCTTGCCGCGCTTGAATTATTTGCTCAGGCAAATGTCGATGTGCAACTGCTTGAAGTTGGTTTAGGGGGCAGACTCGATGCCGTCAATATGATAGACCCCGATATTGCTTTAATCAGTAGTATCGGTATCGACCATGTTGATTGGTTAGGCAAAACTCGTGAGGCGATAGGACGAGAAAAAGCAGGTATTTTTCGTAGCAATACCCCAGCCGTGATAGGTGATGTAGACCCGCCAGAATCATTACGACAAAGTGCGCTAGAAAAAAACACCCCCCTTTATTGTATCGGTCAGGATTTCGACTATAAAAAACACGCGACAGCGTGGGATTGGTGGTCTGGTAATCGCTACCTTCATTTACCGAATCCGACCTTAAAAGGCGAGCATCAATATCGTAACGCCGCGTCAGTTATTTTTGCTGTGACCGCTTTAGCGAATCGTTTACCCATCAACGAAACATCTATACGGCAAGGTCTTACCAATGTGCAGTTATCAGGACGATTTCAACTCATTGACGGTGAAGTTCCCGTCTTATTAGATGTAGGACATAACCCAGAAGCGGTGAAAACTCTAGTTGATTATCTAAGCACCACCTTTCCTGAAAAACGCATACATGCTATTTTTTCAATGATGAAAGACAAGGACATAGCAGGCGTTCTTAATATTATGAATCCTGTTATTCACGATTGGTTTTTTGCCCCATTGACTAATCCTAGAGCGGCAACAGAATCCATGATGCGTATAATTTTTTCACAAAGCCCGATCACTCATGTATCCTTTGGCTTTACTGATTTTATAAGTGCATATCAGGTGGCAAAAAGCCAGTCACAACAAGGTGATCTACTGTTGGTTTTCGGATCCTTTCTTTTGGTGTCCGATTGTTTAATAAATTTGAAAAAAAGTGAGTTGACAAAATGAATCCAGAGTTAAAACAACGATTGATTGGTGCTGCAGTCGTTACGGCACTAGCAACTATCTTTATTCCCATGCTATTTGATGACCCTGTTGATACTAGCGAAAAAACCGTTAGTGCGCTACCTATTCCGCCTGCACCCATCAAATCAGCAGAAGTATCAGCAAACAAATTGCCAACACCCGCGAATAAAGCCATCAAAAAGCCTAACGTAACGGCTGAAGCACCCAGTGATACCGAAGACGATCCTACTGAACCTGTCGTAGATGGTGAAATAGCCGATGATGCTGACGCTGAGGCAAGTGCTGACGTAGCAACACCTGCTCCCCAAGCAAGTGCTGAAACAGAACAAGTAGCAAATGAACCAGAAGGCGAAGTACCTGCTGAATCCTTAGATACTGGCATTGTTGCGGAGGCAAAACCACCTGTAAAAAAACCAGAAAAGTTTGTAGAGCCTGATGTGGAAGTGAAAATTAAACCACCACTCAAGAAAACAGACGCTAATACGCCTGAACTTCTGCCTACAATGAAACCAGCTGAAGTTGTCAGCACGGTCAAGCCCCCCGTCAAGAAAATAGAAGCGAGTCCTGCTAAACCATTACCCATCGCAAAACCTGTTAGCCCTGTTCACGCTACAACCAGTACACCTGAGAAACCAGCTAAAAATCCAGAATTAGTCCGCTGGACTATTCATGCAGGTAGTTTTGGTCAAAAAGAAAATGCCACTACGCTACAAAAAACCCTGCGTGAACAAGGCATACCTGTCACTATAGAAACCATTCAATCTGCCAAAGGACCTATGTATCGACTTAAAATAGGTCCTGAACTGGATAAAAAGAAAGCCGCTGCTAATAAAGCAAAGCTGGATAAACAAGGTGTAAATAACGTGATGATCGCTGAATAAGCACAAACTTACTGTAGAGACGCATACCTATCGCGTCTCTACAGCACTGATTTAAGTCAACCATCGCTTCCAAACATATTCCATCAGTGTGTCGAGATACAATTATCATCGCTAACAATTTTTATAATCAGGTCAAAATATAATGTGTGGTATTGCCGCTATCGTTTCACATCAAGCTGTTAATCAAGATTTATATGATGCACTAACAGTCTTACAACATCGGGGACAAGATGCCGCTGGTATCGTAACCTGTGAGCGTGGACGCTTACATTTGCGCAAAGACAACGGTTTAGCGCGAGATGTGTTTACCAACGCCCAAATGCTAAAGTTAAAAGGCAATATGGGTATCGCTCATGTGCGTTATCCAACCGCAGGCTGTACCAGCTCAGCGGAAGCACAGCCTTTCTACGTCAACTCCCCTTTTGGATTAACACTGGCGCATAACGGCAACTTAACCAACACCGCCGAACTCAAAAAAGCCCTGTTCATCGAAGACCAACGCCATCTCAACACCGACTCCGATTCCGAAGTCTTATTAAACGTATTCGCCCACGAATTACAAAGTCTGGGAAAACTACGCATCACTGTTGACGATGTTTTTCAAGCCGTCTCAGGCGTACATCGCCGCTGTCGGGGCGCGTATGCCGTCGTCATCATGATTGCAGGTTTTGGCATTCTGGGTTTTAGAGATCCTAATGGCATACGCCCTATTATCTACGGCGAACGCAAAAGCGAAGAAGGCACAGAATTCATGATAGCCTCCGAAAGCGTCGCGCTGGACGTATTGGATTTTGACGTGGTTCGCGACATCGCTCCAGGTGAAGCCATCTTCATCGAAGCCAGTGGCGAATTCCACACCAAACAATGCGCCGAAAAAATCGACCATTGTCCTTGTATTTTTGAATACGTTTATTTTGCTCGTCCTGATTCCATTATTGATGACATCTCCGTTTATAAAGCCCGCTTGCGTATGGGCGACAAACTCGCCGAAAAAGTGCTGCGTGAATGGCCAGACCACGATATTGATGTCGTTATTCCTATTCCCGATACCAGCCGTACCGCCGCGCTACAAATGGCAAACAAACTAAACGTAAAATTCAGCGAAGGCTTCATGAAAAATCGCTACATAGGGCGTACTTTTATCATGCCTGGTCAGAAAATGCGTGAAAAATCTGTGCGTCAGAAACTCAACGCCATCGGCTTAGAATTTGAAGGTAAAAATGTCCTGCTGGTTGATGATTCTGTAGTCAGAGGCACGACCTCCGCACAAATCATTCAAATGGCACGCGATGCAGGCGCGAAAAAAGTGTACTTTGCTTCAGCCGCGCCTCCAGTACGTTTCCCTAATGTTTACGGTATTGATATGCCCGCCGCGCATGAACTCATTGCTCACAACCGCACAGAAGAAGAAGTATGCGTTGAAATAGGCGCGGATAAACTCATTTATCAAGACCTAGATGACCTTATCGCCGCCGTACAAAAAGGCAATCCCAGCATCAAGCATTTTGACACCTCCTGTTTCAGTCAAGAATATATTACAGGTGACGTAGATGATGCCTATCTGGATAAAATAGAAGCACTGCGCAATGATACCGCCCAAGCTGAACGCAACTCAGGAACATTCATCATAGAAATGCAAAATAACGCCTAAACATTTACAAGCAATAATTACTGTGTGTGTGCCATAGCAAAAAAATTGCAAATCAAGTAGAATAGAAAATACTAAAGGGGGCGACATGGCTTCGACGTGGATAGCAAAACCTTAAGTGCATACCGAGGACTGTATACCTCGTAAATCCTACAGAAACTAAGTATTCGCAAATGACGAAAACTACTCAATGGCTTTAGCTGCTTAAAAACAGCACCATTCCTTTGACCATCTGTGCTTATGCGGGTGGAGTTCTTCGGAACGCTCAGAGGTCATTTACATAAGATCGTGTTGAAACCTGTCCGGTGTGGATGCACAAAAACTTTACGGAATCGCTGATAACTCTCTTGGCTCGACGGGTGGTTATCGGTTAAATACAAAGTGCGAGATAAGTATGTAGACCTTATGGCGGAGTATTTGCGGACGCGGGTTCAATTCCCGCCGCCTCCACCAACTTTTAGTTTTAGAAGATTTAATAAAAGCCCGAAACACCTTGATAATACTGGGTTTTCGGGTTTTTTATTGCCTATAGAATCCTATAAGGTTTCATAAAATCTTAGGTTTTTAGTAACGCTCATAGTAACATCAACCGAAAATCATCAAACATGGTGTTACTAAAATGGCTAGAGTTACTAAACCGCTTACTAATACAGAAGTAAAGCAAGCAAAACCCAAAGAAAAGGAATTCAATTTAGTGGATGGGGATGGACTCGCCCTTAGAGTGAAGCCTAATGGCTCAAAGTTATGGATATTTAACTATTTCAGACCATACACTAAAATACGAACCGCCATAAGTTTTGGCTCATATCCTGCTTTATCTCTTGCTGATGCTCGAAATAAGCGTAATGCCGCTAGAGAATTACTTGCACAAGATATTGACCCAAAAGAACACCGCGACGAATCAAGCCGTTTAAATGACATAGCTCACAATAATACTCTTGAACATATCGCCAAAAAATGGCTTGATGTTAAAAAATCAACGGTTTCAGAAAACCATTCAATGGATACATGGCGATCACTAGAGCTACACATATTTCCTGATCTGGGTAAAGTACCCGTTCATAAAATCACAGCAATAAAAACCATAGAAGTTATTTCACCTATTGCCGCTAAAGGCAGTTTAGAAACCGTAAAGCGTTTATGCCAACGGCTTAACGAAATAATGATTTATGCTGTCAATACTGGCATTATTTCAAGCAATCCATTAACAGGGATAAGCAAAGCATTTCAATTACCAGCAAAACAACATTTGCCTACCCTTAAGCCAGAGCAATTACCATTATTAATGTCTACACTGCCCCAAGCTAGCATTAAATTAACCACTCGATGCCTTATTGAGTGGCAATTACACACTATGGTTAGACCCAGTGAAGCGGCGGGAACACGTTGGGATGAAATTGATTTTGATAAAGGTCTTTGGGAAATTCCTATAGAACGCATGAAGCAGAAGAAACCACATGTTGTTCCGCTAACTCCGCAATGTTTAGAATTACTTGAAGTAATGAGACCGATAAGTTCTCGTAGTGAATTTGTTTTTCCGTCAGATAGAAACCCGAAAACACACAGCAACCCCCAAACGGCTAATATGGCATTAAAACGAATGGGGTTTGATAAACAACTTGTCGCTCATGGCTTAAGGTCTTTAGCCAGTACGGTACTCAATGAACAAGGTTTTGATGCCGATGTGATTGAAGCCGCATTAGCACATACTGGCAAGAACGAAGTACGCAATGCCTATAATAGAACTAACTACCTTGAGCGCAGAAAACCTGTTATGAACTGGTGGAGTAATTATATAGATCAGGCGGCAACTGGCAATATGAGCTTGGCGGGTAAAAAAGGACTTAAAATAGTTAATCATGGTTAATTCCGATTTGTGAATTTTGGTTAGCCATAGCTTTTACAACTGCTCTTGCAATATCATCAACATTTTGGCTGGCAGAAGAGCGGGGCGTTTTTAATTGCTGAAAAATTTCCCCCTGCCGATGTTGTTGAACTTCACCATAACTGTATAAAGTCGTTAAAACATCTTCATGCCCTAAATTTTGACTCCAAGATTTAAATTCTTCGGGCGTTTGGCAAAGCTGTTGCCCAAGCGTCACCAATGTTTTACGGAAACTGTGCGGATTAAAATATGGTAAGTCCGCTGCTTCAAATGCTTCACGAAAAATTGTTCGTATCGGTGAAGCGGTACTCCAATGTTCTGGCTTAAAACCTGATACTTTAAAAATTCTGTCCGCACTGTTAATCACATTCGTTTTAGGAAACAAAGGATCATCATTGCCCCAGAGCAATTCTTCTTTTAGGTAACACACCCAATCACAAACGATTTGCTGAATATGCTCCCCGACGGGAAAGAAAAAAGTAGTAAACGTCTTACTAAATTTAGTATTCACCTCCCTAGCGTCCTGAAACACACTATTGCCAATAATATCAATATGCTTTAACTTCATAGATGCAATGGCACTGTCTCTAGCCCCTGTTAGCAGAGTAAAAGCAATCAGGCTACGATTACGCCGTTCTATGTCTGAATTATTAGGCATGGTCTCAATAACATGCTTAATTTATTCAAAGGTAGGAACAGCCGTTACCCTACGCGCCGTTGCGATACGAACCTCTTTTTCTGATAGGTTGAAATATTCCGTATCGGTATAGCTAATACGGGATTTATAACCTGATTGCATCGCCAACCATTGAAAAAAAGCTTTCAATTGCCCCAGTGTAGAATTAAGCGTCGCTTTACTTAATTTTTTTCCTGTTTGCTGATTCTCTTGTTTGGCAAGATAGTTTTTAAAGCCAACCGCTTGCTCAAAATGAAAAGCCTTAAAATCACGGTATTTTGTATAACATTCAAAACGGCTTATCGCCTTGGCAACCGCATCAACAGAACGCTCGTTTTGCCGCTTGGCTTCCTTGAGAAATATAAAATATTTGCGCTTGATACGTTCGTTTTCTGCATTGTGTTTTATCATCGTTTTATCTCACTTTTTGAAGTCACTGTTTAAGAGGGGATAACTACTCTCGTTTACGAGTGGCAGGGGCGCAAGTCCGTGGTGAAGTGAGGGTGGATGTCCTCACCACGCTTTAAGGTTCTTCTTATTTCAAATTTTTAAATCAAGCCGTTTTGTTAAACGGAATAATTACCGCGCCATTTTTCAAGCCGTCCAGATAATCAGCCCACGCTTGCATCATTTTTCTGCGTTCTTCTAAGTATTGCGCTCGATTGTACGCCGCCCTT
>WSSedA1B3DRAFT_1000137_pt1 | contig 20568 bp, 17 predicted proteins | sample WetSurSiteA1Bulk_FD_9468 | JGI IMG/M metagenome (IMG submission 9468)
CCGAGGAGGGTGAGAGCCTGCTAGAACAGGCATTAAAAAAAGCAGGTTGGCGGTGCGCTCCTGTTTCATACGCGCACCGCCAAGACGCGCTTTTGCATCGTTGATGCCCAAAGTGTAAAAAACACCGATTGCGCAAGAAGCAAAGGCTATGACGGAGGTAAACGGGTGTCGGGTATCAAACGACATATTCTGGTGGATAGTCAAGGGCTGCCACACGCCATCGCCGTGACCACTGCCAACGTCACTGACCGCAAGGGNGCGCTGATCGCNATCAATCAACACACAGAACAGCTATCAGAAGTCTTGGTTGTACTGACCGATGGCGGCTNTACAGGACAGGCATTTTCTGACGAGGTTGCTGCACTCATCCATGCCAAGGTCGAAGTGGCTAAACGTTCGGAGCTACATACATTTGCCGTAATTCCGCAACGATGGGTAGTTGAACGCTCCTTCGCCTGGTTGGAAAAGTCCCGAAGACTTTGGAAAAATACCGAACGCTTGCTCAACACCAGCTTGCAATTCGTCAATCTCGCTTTCTTGGCTTTGCTGTTACGGAGATGTTGAACAGGTTCTTAGGAAAAGCATTAACCAGCAAACCAGCAAACCAGCAAACCAGCAAACCAGCAAACCAGCAAATTATAACAGCACTTAAATGGGATAAGGTAACAATGTGGAGGCTGCGGCCGGAGTCGAACCGGCCTAGATGGCTTTGCAGGCCACTGCATAACCGATTTGCTACGCAGCCGTAAAACTGAAATAAAAAAGCCGCGAATTATCGCGGCTTTTTTTGATTCTTTGGAGCGGGAAACGAGATTCGAACTCGCGACCCCAACCTTGGCAAGGTTGTGCTCTACCACTGAGCTATTCCCGCAATTCAATTTATTTGTGCATTATACCGAATATTTTTATATCGTCAAGCCTTATTTTTATATTATTGTACGTCAATTGCTAAAGCCCAACCATCCTTACCTTTGCACTCACCATCTTCTATCAGCACTTTAACAAACGCATTTTTTGTTCCATAAGCGTCTTGGAGTTCTAGAACTGATACAGGTGTTCCTTGAGGAATATGCTGACAGGGTGTATTTCTATCTGCTTCTTCGGTGTCATCATACGCCGCTATAGCACCTGGTACTGCAACCAACCGAATTGTTGCCGCTGGATCATAGCTGTTAGCACTTTTTAACACATATTTCTGACCTATCGCTAAGTTTTTAATCACAGGACCTGAAACAATTTTCGCATCATTACCGCCACTCATGATTAGAATTAACAGGACAACAATCCCACCAATAGCACCAAAAAATACTTTTGGATTGTTTTCTTTTAAATTCAAAATAAGGGAAATTATATTGCCCGCCTTATTTGACGACTCTACAACTTGCTCAACTTCTGCCGCTTGTTCAGTTTCTACAACTTGTTCAGTGTTTTCTTCATTATTCATTGCTTTTCCTCGTGTTTTTATTATGTGAACTGAATAACTTTGCTAATTGACTAGAAAGTTAATCAAGTTAACCTGAAAAAATTAAACCTGTCATCTATTTTTATTTTTCAGTCTTACATCTTGGCATTTACTCAAAATGTAACTTATTTACTACTCAGTGGATTTTAAATAAAGTTGTAGCCTTTTTTATAGGTTGTTGTGGGTGAATGTTTCTTCTTTTTTTTATTCTTACACATTCAAACTGCCAGTAACCTAAGCCAACATTTTTTCTGTTTTTTAGCACAACAGGAAAGCTATCTTTATAAGCATATATTTGTAATACATCTTTCTCTTTTAGCATAAAAGTATCAGTAATAAGGTAGTCCTCTTGTTCATTTTTGCTGTAGAAAAGGGCTTTTTTCAGCTCATCATCGACTACCACAACGCCATTTTTTACTAACTCATTCATTATTGCAGCTCCAGTATTATCAAGTTGGCTATAACCCACAGAAATAATTTGTGGTGTTAGCAACTTCATTCCAAAAATTATTTTTCCACTTTGTTTAGCAACAATTAATTTATTAACAACACCCAGTGAGCGTCTGTGTTCAGGCATATCTGTTTTTCTAAAGCTGACTAGACTACCCACAAATAATACGTCTGTTTGAGTAAACACGCAGGACAATAATCTATCTGACTCCGATTGCACCAGAAATTCTAAATCTTTTTTATTATTGGTGTTTAATGTATTTTGTAAATCGAATGTTGATGCTAACCCTATGGCAATATAGATATCTAACCGATCATTAAATAGTGCATCTCCCTCAAGGCTAACACCCGCCCAGCGTTGCTCAAGGTAATCGAGTAACTCTGCTGTCAGTTTGCCATTGGTATTTTTTTGTATCTGTATAGAGCTAAATCTTGCTTCAGTGATATCAATAAGCTTTTCTTTATGCTCAAAGAGTTTTTGTAAATTAGTAAAATCAATATACAACACTGACGAATCTTTTTTATTGGTTACGCCTGACTGATAGAGAGGTGGTTTATCTTCGTCAGTAAAGATAACGCATTGCAAGGTATTGCCATATACTGCCGTGTTTTTCAAACTCACTAAAGAACAAATAGTTTCTATAAAACTATCAACCAATAAAATTTCCTTTTGCATTAACCCTGTAGTATCAACAAGGCTAAGTAAAAGAATTTGTAAATAACACTCTTCTGCGCTACTAGCTTTATTGATTTGATTGAAATCATTAGCAACTTTGATCGTATTTTTATCTATTTTTACACTCAACCTATAGAGTGAATGTAAATCTAACCAGACCCAATCAGGTACTGACATTCCCATAATAAAGTGACTAACAATAATGCTACTCAGCCCCTTAATGCACCGCTGAAGTGCTAATGCAGTATTCTTACCCTGAAACCAACTAACAGTTCTATGTGTTAAACCTTTAACTACTATCCAATAGCCGATGGAAAATTCTTTTTCAATAGCAACTAATACCGCTATAACTTTTTGATCAGTTTCTTCTTTTGGAAAGCCTGTTCTCATCAACCTTGAGCGCAGGTAATCCTCAATAGGAAGCATACTAGGTCTTAACCGTTCCAATGCACTCAGCCTTAATTGGCTAGGCATTTCGATGGTATTAAATTCAAGCATAAAATCGTGGATTAACCGCATAGCCAATCCCACGTTGGCGGTAGGAAGTTCAGCAATCCAATTTGCCAACGCACGCTCTTCAAATTCTCGCAAGCGCAAAGAATTTTTTTGTTGCTTTGGAATAATCAGATAATAAGAGTTCTTCAAATCAGTACCTAATTCCTGTATAGGCAAGAGCATTACAGTATTACTATATCAATAGCTATTTGGCTTAAGTTTTAATAAACATTTACCATTAATTGTATCATTCCCCGCCCTTTTTTTTCATCATCATGCCTTTTGATGGATTATAGCCAATGATTGCAGCGGTCATAAACACGATAAAAGCACACAGCGTATAAAGACAAGCATGAAGATTAAATTGTCCGTATAAAGCAAAGCGTGTCAACTCAACGGCTTGTGAAAATGGGTTGTATTGTGCCAGATTATATAGCAAAGCACTGGATTCTTTAATTTTCCATAATGGATAAAGTGCCGTTGACATAAAAAACATCGGGAAAATAACGAAATTCATTACTCCCGCAAAGTTTTCTAATTGCTTAATGAATGACGATAATAGCAAGCCTAACGCGCCTAACATCAAACCAGACAACAACAAAGAAGGTAGCACATAGCCATAACCCATCAGTGGTATATTAATGTCATAAACCCTTGCAATCGCTAAAAAGACATAAACTTGTAGCACTGACACCGCCGTGCCTGCCAATAATTTACTTAATAACAAAAACCAGCGCGGCAAAGGACAAACCAACAACGTCCGCATACTGCCCATTTCCCTATCGTAAACCATTGATAAGGAACTCTGCATCCCATTAAACAATTGAATCATGCCGCATAAACCAGGGGTGATATACACTTCATATAGAATATAAGTTTCATAAGGCGGACTTATTGCCAAGCCTAATGCCGCCCTAAAACCTGCTGCGAATACGAACAACCACACCAAGGGTCTCACTAATGCAGAAATAAAGCGTTCGCGTTGGGTAACAAATCGCCATAATTCCCGCCCAACAATACCCGACATCGCTCGCCAATAATGTAAAAAACTCATGCAGTTTGCCCTTGCGTTAAATGATGAAACGCCTCATTAATGGTAGCGGTCGCCGTTAATTTCAACACATCATTCACCATCCCATTGGCTTTAATCTGTCCTTTATGTAGCACAATCACATGGTCATTGGCATAAATTTCATCCATTAAATGACTCGCCCATAGCACCGCGATATTTTCCTCTGCGGCTAACCTATGCACATAATCAACAATATTTTTCCGACTTGGCACATCCAAACCCACGGTGGGTTCATCCAATAATAATAAAGATGGTTTATGCAGTAACGCTCTGGCAATTTCCACGCGCCGTTTATGCCCACCATTCAGTTGACGGACTTTTTCAAAACGACGGTCAAACATATTTAGCCGTTCCAATTCTTGTTGAATACGTTCCGTTGCGAGTTTTCGACTCAACCCATGTAGCGCGGTGTGATACCGTAAATTTTGATCGACGGTTAAATCCATATCCAGCGTAGTTTGCTGAAACACTACGCCCAATTTGGCTAATGCAAGTCGGCTTTGCTGTTTAACATCAAAGCCGCACAGTTCAATACGTCCTTGTCGCGTGTCGTATAAATGGGTAATCAGTGAAAACAGCGTACTTTTACCCGCACCATTTGGTCCAAGTAAAATGGTGCATTCACCTAAGCGGATTTTAAAATTAATATCATCCAGAGCTTTGTGATTGCCGTAAGAAAAACTCAAGCCCTCGATGGCTAATGCGACCGACTCACTCATGGTTTTACCGCAACGCCCCACGGATAAGTGCCAACGCCCACGGATTTAGTCACCGTTTGTGACTCTAAATCGATAATAGATATATCGTTACTAGTGCCGTTAGTCGTATAAAGGCGTTTTTGGTCAGGTGAAAACGCCAGATTCCACACCCGTTGCCCGACTAACAACACTTTTTCAATTTCGTAAGTTTGCGCGTTAATCACAGCCACGCGATTGGCTGGACCTAACGCGACATAGCTGTGCTTGCGGTCTTTATCAATCACCACTCCGACAGGTTGAATTTTGTCAAAGGTTACGCCCTCAACTTCCAGCTTAATGGTTTTAATGGGTTGTTTGGTTTTAACATCCAACACCATCACCGTTCCCGCCATTTCCGAAGTCACCCATAATTGTTGGCTGTCGGCGGTAAAATTAACGGCACGCGGACGTGGATCAACTAGCGTATTTTCCACGATAGCATTGGTTTTAGTGTCTATCCAATGCACCATGTTAGTGGTTTCAGAGGCACTAATCAGCCATTGATTATCAGGACTGACGGTAATGCCTTCAGGTTCGACACCAACTTTAATTTCTTGAATCACTTTTTTAGTTGTTAAATCGATAACAGTTACTAGGCTGTCATCTTCATTAGACACATAAAGCCTGTCACCTGCGGGACTGAGCGCGAAAGTTTCTGGGTCTTTTCCTGAGGGTAATTTCGCCAGTTCTTTTAGAGTTTCAGCATCCAACATTTTGATAGTGTTGTCATCACTGGTAGCGACAAACAAAAATTTATTATCATTACTTAACGCTAGTCCACGCGGACGTTGCCCGATAGGGACAGTTTTTAATAACGTACCCGCCACAGGGTCAACAATCGCCAGCGCGTTATCTTTTTCTAAACTTACAAACACCGTTTCTGCCTGCACAGTGCTAGTCAATGTGGCTAATAAAGCCAAACCGCCCAATAGTAGAGATATTTTCTCGTTCCCACGCGCCGCGTGGGAATCCAGTGTCAACGCGCCACGTTGCTCACCTAGCAATAAATTATTTTTCATTGTTTTTTCCATAATGACACATTGTTTCAGGTTCATCGACTCCGAGCGTGTCTAATTCAGTTTTAGAATGTAAAAAGCCTTCAATTGGTGCAACTGCCACTAATGAACGTGGCGCGGCAAGTAACACAGGTTGGCGCATCTGCCCGTCCCAAGGTCTAAACGACAATGGATTGCCTTTATAACCTTGCAAGGCAAACGCAGGACTGAGCATATAGTCTTTAATCGCCGTCAACTCATTCGATTTAGTGCGTGTCGCCGCCTCACCTATCGCTCTAACGGCTAAATACGCCGCATAATCTTGTTCTTCCATCCACCGCTGGGCTTGTTCTTTAAAACGGTTTTGAATTTGTACCGCGCCCCATTGTTCATGGGTTCTATGCCATGCAGTGGCAATCAAGCCTTGCGTACCGATGACAGGTCGTGGGCTTTCGGTTCGATAATCTAAATACTCACCAAATAGCCCTTGCTCGTCACTAACCACCAGCACATCATAATCATCGACACGACTAAATACTGCAACATCAGATTGTGCGGTACGCCGTGCATCGTAAGTATGTTCCCAGACTTTTTCCGCAATAATTTTACTACCAAAACGATGAGCCGCCCGTTTAATGGCATCCGCAAACAGCTTATCTTCAGGCGTAGTACCGACCACTAAAAACCACTTCGTCCAGTGTTTTTTCATCATATATTGTGCAAGCGCATCTGCTCGCATCGCACGACTAGGTAACAAATGTAAAACGTTGGCGCGGCATTGCTCAGCGCGTAATACATCATCACTGGTCGCCGCATCAAACCATAAAACCGACTTACCCGCTGCACTGTCAGCCAATTTATTTAAGGTCTCGGCAGAAAGCATACTTACAACCATTGAAAACTTGCCAGCAATGTCCTTATTAAAAACCTCTTCGACATTACCATCGATAGGCACGATAAATTTACTTAGCTCAAATTCCTGCCCAGTAAACTGCCCTGTGGTGTTATTGTCGCTAATCGCTAATTCTGAACCTAACAGTCCTTTATTTTGAATAAATGGGTCTAAGTTAGACAGTGCAGGCGGAACTGCTTGTTCTTTGCTTAAATAAGCGATGTTAATAATTTGTTTTGCAGGTGTTGCAGGCGACGTTACAGCTTGCTGTTTTACAGGCGTGATAGCTTTGGGTTTAGTCTTGGCTTCTGCAACATTAAAGCCTTGCATCAGCACTAGCAGAATAATGAATAGCTTAATTGGGCGCATTATGTCCTAACAATAAAAAAATACTCGAAGACTAATTTTAACGGATTCAAACATTTTTTCTTAATTTTCGTCACGCTATAATTTTTGTAGTACACACCGTCAGCTAGGTATCGTATTTTTGTGGACAACACATAAAAAAAGGGGAGCTTAAAGCTCCCCAACAAAATGAGCGCACCTCAAACTTGTTTAGCGGTTTTCTTTTTTATTGATTTACTTACTGTATTCTCCGCTTTATTCGGTATTTCATTATTGGGTTCAGACGGTTCAAGTTCAAGCACTGGCAAAACAACCTCTTGTTCAGGAGCTTTAGGGTCTTTGCCTGCCATCAAATCATCAATTTGTGAACGGTCAATAGTTTCCCATTTCATTAATGCGTCTGCCATTTTGTGCAGAATACTGATATTTTCCTGCAAAATGGTTTCTGCACGTTGATAGTTACGGTCTATGACATCTCTGATTTCATCATCAATCAAATGTGCGACATTGCTAGAGACAGAACTGCCTTGAATACCTGGATGCCCCATAAATGCTTGACCACCTTCTTCGCCATAAACCAAAGGTCCTAACTTATCGGAAAAGCCCCAGCGTGTGACCATATTGCGAGCCAATTCAGTTGCCCGCTCAATATCATTAGACGCGCCTGTGGTGACACGATCGCCACCATAAATCATGAGTTCAGCGATTCTGCCACCAAATAAACTGGCGATTTGGCTTTCTAACTTACGTTTACTGGCACTGTATTGATCGCGTTCAGGTAGAAACATCGTGATACCTAAGGCTCTGCCTCTGGGCATGATACTTACTTTATACACAGCATCATGGTCAGGTGACATTTGCCCAACGATACAGTGTCCTGCTTCGTGATAAGCTGTCAGTAATTTATCTTCTTCGGTCATCACCATCGTATGACGTTCTGCACCCATCAGAATCTTATCTTTGGCTTTTTCAAGATCATACATACTGACCTGATTTTTATGACAACGGGCGGCTAATAACGCAGCTTCATTCACCACATTGGCAAGGTCTGCGCCTGAAAAACCAGGTGTACCTCTGGCAATGTCATATAAACGCACATCGCTAGCTGCGGGTACTTTTTTGATATGCACATTCAAAATCTGTTCTCTACCGCGTACATCAGGCAAGCCGACATTGACTTGGCGATCAAAACGACCAGGTCTGAGTAAGGCTTTATCCAATACATCTGCACGGTTAGTCGCCGCAATGACAATTACGCCTTCATTACCCGTGAAACCATCCATTTCAACCAGCAATTGATTGAGCGTTTGTTCGCGTTCATCATTACCGCCGCCCATGCCTGCGCCACCGCGTTGACGACCGACTGCATCAATTTCGTCGATAAAAATAATACAGGGCGCGTGTTCTTTGGCTTGCGCAAACATATCACGCACACGAGACGCACCGACACCGACAAACATTTCCACAAAGTCAGAGCCTGAGATGATGAAAAACTTTACACCTGCTTCACCTGCAATGGCTCTAGCAATCAACGTTTTACCGGTACCAGGAGGACCTACCATTAAAATACCGCGTGGAATTTGCCCCCCTAATTTTTGAAATTTTTGCGGGTCTTTTAAAAAATCAACCAGCTCTGACACTTCTTCTTTGGCTTCTTCACAGCCTGCGACATCAGCAAATTTAACGGTTAATTTATCTTCTTCCAGCATTTTGGCTTTGCTTTTGCCGAAAGTATTCCCACCCATACCCTGCATTCTGCGCATATAGATGATGAACACCAAAATCATCAACAACATTGGAAACCATGAAATAAACATTTTCATTAATAACGTTTCTTGTTGTGGTGGTACGGTTCTTATTTGAATATCGGCATTTAACAAATCATCAATCAAATGCCCATCACCAGGGTTAAAAGTTTCGTAATTTTGACCATCCGATGCACGAACTTTAATGGATTGACCACTGATTTCCACGCGGTCAACCTGTTTATTTTTTACCTTATCAATAAATTCTGAGTACGCTAAAGAATCCTGCAAGGGAGGTGCGCTATTGATGCGATCATAAATTAGAACTGCACCCGCGATAAAAACTCCAAACAGCAGAGCATTAAAAATATGTTTTTTCATTGTTGTATCCCCCGAGCGATACTTTTAAATAACGAGCATCATTAATTATTATTATAAAAACTCACTCATTGCTCACCGTAACTGAGTTTCATCTTATTGAACGCCATGACTTGAATTTGCCTAACCCGTTCACAGCTTATATTAAGTTCTGCGCCACAACCTGCAAAGTTATTTAATACCAAAAGACAATAATTCGCCTGAATTAAGCATTTTTACTACCTGCTCAAGACACTCCCTAAGCAGGAAATTCAAAAAGCTACCACTCCTCCCCATTAGTCAGCGCAATTGTTTCATCATCGGTGTCAAACAATTTATTCCCGCTTAAACAATAAACATTCGCCATTAAATTGTCAAATAATAACTTAACAAAATATGGACAATTATTAAAAGGTTGCTATTTAATCAGTCATAAACTCATTGAACACAAGGGGGCGCAATCTAAATGGCAGCACATAAGATAAACACAAATATGTCGCAGCCGCCTAGTTGTGACGCAACAATGGGAAATAAGCAGAAGATAATAAAAAAACCTCGCAGGTTTTTAAAACCTGCGAGGTTTGGTTGGAGGGCATTGTAAGTTGGATTATGCTGTAGCTAACCCAATTTACAAGTCATATACTCTATAGGTTTGGAGTTGCTGCAACACTGCCTCCACAACTTGATGGAGTTGCCGATGCGGTATAACCTGTAGCACTACCATTACTCTTATATCCCCGAATACTGACTGAACCACTTGTGTAATCGCTGATATTACAACTGTAGTTACTTGCACTAAGACTACAGCTACTTACGTTACCATTGTAGGTCATTTTAACACTTGCTACATTAGCGGTTGATTTTGTACCTGTAATAGTAACACCGCAATTGGTATAGCTATAATTCACTACTGAACCGCACAATGCCAAACTACCCGCTGCTGGGCTTTGTGCAGAAATCTGCCCTGCCGTCCCTGCTACTAAGGTTGGTGTTGTTGCTAGTGTAAACCCAGCCGTAGTTAATGCAGTCTTGGCAGCGACTTTAGTACTAGCAGTAATGTTTGGCACGGTACATTGCGTAAAAGTTGCACTGACATTTTTAGCTGCAAGCATCGACAGTGTACAAGTCGATGTGGTGGCAGTCGAACAATCTCCACTCCACGCTGAGAAACGATAACCCGTACTTGGCACGGCAGATAATACTACGGTGGTACCATTGATGTAATCGTGAGTACAAGTAGAACCGCAGCTAATATCTGTTGTTGTCGGTGATGTACTGTTAATTACCCCTGTTGATGATGTAGGTGGAGTAACTGTTAAGCGGTATTGAACTGCTGCACAGCTTGCCAAATTAATGCTTGCTACTGTAGCAGACGCGGAGGTTACGTTTACAGACACGTCACCTACTGCTATACCATTACAAGTGCTTGCCGCACTGAGTGTGCCTGTCCATGTCACTGGAACAGTACAAACATACGTTGTACCCGCACCCAGTACACAACTAACATTTGTTCCAGTTACCCCCGTAATATTTGTTATACCTGCACCAGTGACATTGACAGGCACGCTGATATTGCGTGTTGTTGGTGCGGCACAAGATGGCAAGATAATACTTGGAATAGGTGAAGGTGCAGTTGCGCTTGCCGCAATCGTACCCGTCGTGGCAACATTTCCAGCTACCCCGTTACATGTACTGTTTGCAGTAATGATACCGGTCCATGTATCAGGAACCGTACAGCTGTAAGTTGCCCCCGTACTCAATACACCACTACTGTAGGCACAAGTAAATGCCGCATTGCCACTACCTAATACCGAAGTAACCTCTGATGTACCTACACCCGATGCAGTGATTATCAGTGGCAGCGTATGTGTTGTCGTCGCGCCTGCCAGATTACAGGTTATGGGATTTGCAGTGGTTCTTGTTATGCCTGATGCCGTACAAGTGTGTGATCCTCCTACCACTTCTGAAACCAGCACATTAGTCACATAATTTGGCGTTTGATTATTTGCCGCGGTATTGACTCCGTTAACCGTACCATCACACTCATAGGTATTGGCTGTCGTGTTTACTATGCAGTCAAAAAAACCATTCGCACCAACAGGTGATACTGCCGTAGCACTAACTTTTGTGACTCCATTGGTTACGGTACCGCTGATGATGGTGCAATAAGTTTTATCAATAGCTAAATCCACATTATTGAGTTGGGTCGTGAAAATAGTATCGGGGTTATAACTGTAATAACGATTAATCAGTTTGGATGCCAATTTAAGCGAACCCACCTGATTAACGCATTCAGCGTGTACTTGTGATGCAGTGTTTTTGCCATCAATGATTAAAAAATCATGGCACATATAGGACTTATTAATCCCCTCATTTCTGGCGGCAGTGCCTGTCCCGCGCCGTGCGTAATAATTTCGGGCGGTATTAAGCGTTTCAGGCGTTCCAGCAATTTCCTCTGCAAAACAGACATTATTGTGTGCAGCGTTACTGGTCGGAATGCCTAGCAGTCCAACTTCACCCCGCCAACCGCCAGGTCCTACTGTGTCATAAACACCTGTCGGATAAGGGGTTGTACTGGTATCTACTATGCTGGTAGGAGAGGCAGGACATTCAAAGACCGTAGTATCTTCTCCTATCGTTGTTATGGTAGTTGTGTTGTTAGGAATGGCTTTATGCGTACCCACTGGTCCATATTTACAGTTTCCCCCTGCATAACACACATAAGGCGCGACAGTAGCTCCATCGGCAGGCGAGAAAGCACAATAAATACCGCTTTCTGACGCATCAAAGGTAAATAAATTGATATTGATTAAATTGTGTCCTGCGCCTTTTGAATACACCGTCCCTTTAAGCGGTAGCATAATGCCACCGTTGTAACGAATTTTTCGAGTACAGGAATGTTGAGGATTGCCATTCAGATCATTACCAAATAAATTATCGCCAACCGTCACACCATTAACGACTTTGGTATTTAGCTTAGCTAATTCAATCGCTTCTTTAAAACTGCCAGCAGACTGATAATGAACCCGCCGAGTATATAAACCTTTATCCACATCAAAAGGGATAAAGGGGACAACACCGCTCGCAGTCTCCCCTGTACATTTGTACACGACCGAAGCAACAGCAATATTACTACTGCTCTCATTTCTCTTAAGATATTCACCAGCAGTTGTACCATTGCCTGCCGAAGAGCCGCCTGTACCAGCAGGTACGGTAACATTGGTTTTATCGTGAATTTCATTAGAAGAGCCTGCATTCGTGCTAGGGCTTAATATAGCTCCTCCCGATGATGTGTTTGATAGTCTTATGGCATTACCAAGACTGTCATAACTTATGATACTTTGCACCATGACTTGTTTATCAGCATCAGGCGAGGCGGCATCGTCCCAGCGACAGGTAACGCTAATCTGTTTGCGTTCTGGATTAGTAAGATTGGTCACCACCCAGGCTCTTCTAATGATTTCATTAGTGCCTGTAATGCTCTCGTCTGCGGTGCTACTAGCAATAGCTCGATATTCACCCGCTACAGTTGAATCAACTGCACCTATAATGACAGTATCTCTAAGCTGTTCCAGCTTGGTTTCACACACTGATTTCGCCTCAGCTCGCACTTTATTTGCGCTGCTAGTTTCCATCAAATTACCTTGCAGGAAGGCAACCGCTGATAAACCTACTCCCACTACCAAAGTGGCAATTAACACCTCTATTAGACCGATGCCCTGATATTTTTTTATTGGAGATTTCATGTTCATAGCCTCAATGGTTATGTGATCATACGCTGTGTGAGTAATAAGCTCTTTGTCAAAGAGGATTATCGCTATAAATGAGAGTGCTAGTTACCAATCTTTCCACGAGCCAGATAGCCTCGTTGGAATAGATGGTGGCGGCGGGTTACCATAACCACCCATAGGAACAAAAATGATTTTTGGATTACCATTTCCACTTGTAATACCACTTTCGCTAACGATAGAGCCGTATATTTCTGGACCACCATTGACCGTTAAAGTCCCTGTCACATAAATAAAACCATGAAGCACAGAATTAGCACCTATGGTTAAATCACCATTGACAATTAAAATAGCAGGCTTTGCAGTGGCGGGTGTAGTGGTAAGGAGATCGGGTGTGCCGATAGTATTGGGCGCACTGCCTGATCCCTCTACCCAAATCAGCCCTGTTTTGCCGTTTGCTTGTGCTGGATCGCTATACAATTGCCCTTGATCATTTGCCATAGACTTAATATCGGCTTTAGTGTTGGCACCAAAAAACATTGCAAAAAACTCAGTCGGGGTTAAGTTACCCAAAGAAGGGTCGTTGCCAATAACATCCACACCATAGCCTGCCTTGGTATTAGAAACTAAACGCACATTATTGCTTGCTGTGCCAGGATCACAAGGATTAGGGCAACCTGCATTCAATTGGATTAAGCTAAGGTCACTAAATTGTGTGCTTGCAGGTCTTAAATAGGTTGCAAAAGCCGCGCCAGAGGAATCTAAAGCACCGCCTGTCCAAATATTGCTGTTGGTATAGCGATTAATAAAGGTTGCATTACCTGCAATACCTATAGAACCGTGAGTCACAAAAGGCTGTTCTGGACCAGTTGCATTAAGAATTTTAACTGAGCCTAGGCATTGTGAGATAGTACGCACCGCAGTACAGTCATCACTCCAGCCTTTTGCAACAATTAAACCCGTATCTAATGGTGCTGTAGCAAGGCAGGTTGCATCCCCCGCAACACAACACGGATTAGTAATGGCTGCTGTGGTAGCATCATTGTCATGATCATAAGTAGGTGTATTGACAAAGTAATAGAGTTCAATTGTACTTTGTCCGCTTGAGGCAAGGGTTTCAGCAGAAGCAGGCGTTCCCGCAGGTATTGCACAAGATGCCGCGTTAGGCAATTGTGCAGTTGTTGGTGTTGTAAAATCAGGAGTAGAATCGCCATCGTGATCCATACTACCTGTCCCAACATAAGCGGTAGCGCGATCCATTGCCGCCTGCGCCGCTGCGGTTGCCTGACTGGTACGGTAATCATCTGCCGTTATTTTGGTTTCTGTCAAGATGGTTTTTGCAGTGAACAAAACGACCAATGTAATACAGATAAGCAGAACAATCGCCGTTAATAAACTGGCGACTCCACGTTGTAACTTAAGGCTATGTAGTATAGTTTTCATGATTAAATCTCCCTTAATTACGGTCGAATAAAAATACGGATACTTCTGATTTTTACTGAATCACTCAGTCCTTTTATGACCTCAGCATTATCAGCACCGATTAATTTCCCTGTCAGTCGAATATTCACTACTCGGTTTTGCCCCATTTTCTGATTTGCTACGGGGGCAGGATCGACACTACAGATTAAACTATTAGTATCAGGCGGAGTAGCGTTAGGATTGTAGCAACGTGAGGTAGCTGTTAATTCTGGGTAACTCGCGGCGGCGGTGGTTGCAGCCGTTGCTACCATTGATGCAAAACTAAACTGCACATCGGTAATATTAATCATATTTTCATCGGTAATTCTTTCCCAGTTACCATCTGTACAATTCGCTGTGGTAGTGCCAGTTGTACGCATTTGAATACTGCCTACGTTCAACCTAAAACCATAATATTCATTAGGATCGACGACACCATCACCGTCAGCATCGTAAGTATAAAGAATACAAGTTCCAGGATCTGCAACTGTGGTTGAATTTGCGGTAAGAATCTGGACATTAGTCCTAGCTGCTGTAGCAGGTGAGGTAAGTTCATCAACAGTAAAAGGATTATTTAAACTACTAGCACCTATAACTGCTCCACCCCAATAACCTGCGCGTTTAATGTCATTGGTCATTAATGACATTGTCATACCCAAGTCGTGATTTAACCGCGCCGATTTCATCGTATCACCACTACTTTTTATAATGTTGATATAAATAGTTAAAGTGACAGCAATAATAAATAGCCCTAATACCAAGGCAATCATAATTTCTATTAATGTTAAACCCTGTTGCTTTTTCATCATACTATCTCCATTACTAGGAACAATCAGGGACGGTAGCCGATAATCCTACTGTACCAACAGGTCGGTTAGCCGCAGCCACAGTGTTAGAAACTGTCGGTGGAGTACAGATTCTGACTCGCCCTGCGGCGGAAAAAACAACACGGGCAGCATAACTAGTCGTATTAAAAGTAACGCCATTTGCTCCTATCGTTCCACGCCTAAAATCAAAAGAACTATTCCCTGTGTCGGAAAACATTTTAATCGTATTAAAACTCGCTCCTGAAACAGTTTTTATTTCACAAGTGCTATCACTAGTGTTGCCATCAGCATTTGGATCACAATTGCATGAAGCGTTAGTAGTCAAACCATAACACCAGTTCCCCGCCGCTGTAGAGACACGAGTGTGATTAATTAAAATATTTTGGCTTCGCTTAATCGCCTGCGTGTGTGCAAACTGCATATCATCCTGAAACGATTGCACAGCGGCTTTCAATTGATTACGCTGCATCATACTGCCAAATGTTGGTATAGCAAGACTGGTCACAATGCCAACAATAGCAATTACGACCATTAACTCTATCAGTGTAAATCCTTTGTTTTCGTTCATACTACCCTCCATAAGTAGTAATGATAATTTATCAACATGAAGCATATTTTATACCAGCGTGTTTGTAACTTTATTAAACTTAAATAATAACCCTTACCCTACTACTTGCTTTGACTTGGGGGCAAACCTAATCATCCTATTTTTTATTCCACCACTTCATATAGAATGACATTTTTTGTCGTTATATGACCATATATTACAAACCAACTTATTGAATAGCTGGTTAAGCTCAGAAGAAAAACCTATTAGACCTGCTTTTGGCAAAATTAACTTGCCTACTTTTTACCCCACAAGATCAATATTGTGATATTTTTGTCATTATTTGACTGTCAATGGCAGTCCTTAAGTTTTAATTTACTTAAGTCGTGTTATGAATGCGTAAATTTAAGATGAAAATACAAAATGATAACTAAGGATAATCATCTAAAATTTCAGTACGAACAAGTTATTCGGTGCTTGTTGTTTGAGAATGAATTTTTAAAGCCCTGCATTGACTGATTGGTTGCTCAAAATCAAACTTGGATTGTAAAGGTTATGTTATTCTTTAGTACATTAGCACATTAATAATTTTTACTGGATGGGAACAATGACCATAGCTAAAAAAAACCAAGGCTTTACTCTGATTGAGTTAATGATAGTCGTTGTTATTATTGGGATTCTAGCAATGATAGCCTATCCCTCTTATCAACGCTATATCATGCGTGCTAAACGCTCAGATGCGAAAGTCGCATTAATCGCTTTGCAACAGGCACAGGAAAAATATCGGGCAAATTGCACGCAGTATGCGACAGACATTAATGCAACAACTAGGAGCTGTACAGCGGGCAGTTATAATTTAGTAGGCAACACCAGCTCTGATAATGGCTATTATACGTTGGCTATGAGCGATGTTTCCTCTACAACTTATACCTTAACTGCCACTACAATAGGTGTTCAAGCCGTAGATACTGATTGTGCTACACTTATCATTAATCAAGACGGCTTAAAAACATCAAACTCCTCTACTACTACAGATGCTAACAACTGCTGGAAATAGCATTTAATAAAAGTCAACATCTTAATTGAGTGAGCAATAGAATGAAAAAAGTGTTAAATGCTGGTGGCAATAGTAAAGTCATCCCAATTCCATCGCATTATGCAGGCTGGGATCATGTTCTGTTGGATATTGATCCAAAAGGTAATTCCGATGTAGTTTGTGATGCACGCGAACCGATAACTTTGCCTAGTGCTGTCTATGATTCCGTGTATTGTTCCCATAATCTGGAACACTATTACCGTCATGACGCAAAGAAAGTATTAGCTGGATTCATTCATGTACTTAAAGATGATGGTTTTGTAGATATTCGTGTTCCTGATATGCATGCGGTTATGCAAACAGTGGTGGCAAATAATCTTGATATAGATGATGTGTTGTATCAATCTGCCGCAGGTCCCATTATGGTTCGAGATGTTATTTATGGTTGGAGCGTAGAAATTGAGCGTAGTGGCTGTGATTTTTTTGCTCATAAAACAGGTTTTACAGAAAAATCATTGACCGAGGTGTTAGATGAGGCAGGTTTTTCGTGGATTTTTACTCGTACTGGCAATTTAGAGATTGGAGCTTATGCTTTCAAAGACGAACCTAGTGATTATCTGACCACGCTTTTGAATATCACCAAACCCTAATGTGACAACCAACAATGAACAACAACTCGCAACACTTGCCCTAAAAATCAAAGACTGGGGGCAACAACTGGGTTTTGCACACATTGGTATTAGTGATACTGATTTAACAGTAGCAGAAAACCATTTACACCATTGGCTAGCGCGTGATTTTCATGGCGAAATGGACTATATGCAGCGTCATGGTAGTAAACGTAGCCGCCCTGCTTTATTACACGAAGGCACACTGCGCGTGATTTCGGTGCGCATGGATTATTTACCTGAACCACGCGAGACAATGAATCAATTGCTAGCTGACTCAACCGCTGCCTATATTTCACGCTATGCCTTAGGACGTGATTATCACAAAATGATGCGTAACCGTTTGCAAAAGTTGATTGATAACATACAAATGGAAATAGCTTTGTTACCTAATGCTAACTCAACAATGCGGGCATTTGTCGATAGCGCGCCTGTATTAGAAAAAGCCATCGCCGAAAAAGCAGGCTTAGGTTGGATAGGCAAACATTCTAATTTAATCAATCGCCAAGCGGGTTCGTGGTTTTTTCTGGGCGAAATTTATACCAATCTGCCCTTACCCATTGATAATAAAGCAACTGCGCATTGTGGCGAGTGTCGTGCTTGTCTGGATATCTGTCCAACTCAAGCCATTGTCGCACCTTATCAAGTTGATGCGCGGCGTTGTGTGTCTTATCTCACTATTGAGTTACACAGTGCTATTCCTGAACCCTTAAGACCGTTAATAGGCAACCGTATTTATGGCTGTGATGATTGCCAAATTATTTGCCCGTGGAATCGGTTTGCCAAACTCACGGCAGAAAAAGATTTTAATCCTCGGCATCAACTGAATAGCCAACAACTGCTCACGGTATTTACATGGAGTGAAGCTGAATTTTTAGCCAAAACCGAAGGTTCAGCCATACGCCGCATTGGCTATGAACGCTGGTTAAGGAATATTGCGGTTGCGTTAGGCAATGCGCCTGCCTCACCACTGATTATTGAGGCACTAAAAGCCAAACTCGACCATGCTGCTGAACTAGTCAAAGAGCATGTATTATGGGCGTTAGCTCAACAACATAAATCACTTTTAATAAGCAATAATGTCTGAATCTCTCAGTTCCGTTTCTAAAAAATCAGGTTTAGCTCCTGGTACGCTGGTACATGTTGGTGCTGCACATGAACACCCACATAATATTATGGTGGTTAATTACAACTCAACCAACCTCGAAAAAAACACCATCAATTCAATTGAAGAACTACTGCCTTACAAAACCACTGACAGTGTAACGTGGGTTATGATTGATGGCTTAACAGAAATCACCACTATTGATGCGATTGGACAACACTTTAATATTCACCCATTAGTGCTGGAAGATATTTTAAATACGCATCAACGCACTAAATTCGAGGAATATCCTGATTATCTGTATTTTGTTCTTAAAGTCGTCTCTTTAGGTAAAGGCTCTTTCAATGTCGAATACGAACAGATTAGTATTTTGGTATTAAAGAATTTTGTGTTTACCTTTATGGAAAAACCTGACGGGCTATTCAAACCAATTTTAAATCGCTTGGCTAATGAGGATAGTCACTTAAGAAATGCGGAATCAGATTATCTAGCTTATATGATTATGGATGCAGTCGTTGATGAATACTTTACGCTACAAGATGCGTTTGATGAACAGATTGAATGGATTGAAGATGAATTATTAATTCAACCCTCTGTAAACACATTAATGACTATTCAGAAAATTAGACGGGAACTCATTTTTTTACGCAAAACCGTCTCACCACTACGCGAATTATTAGCCGCCATTCGCCGTAGTGAATCACCTTTATTTGATGAACGCACAAAACGCTATTTTGCTGATATTTACGATCATTCCATTCGCATTATTGAAGCAGTAGAATCCTACCGAGAATTAATATCAGGTATGCTGGATATTTACTTATCCAGCGTGAGCAATAAAATGAATGAAACCATGAAGTTTCTTACCGTATTTGCCTCTATTTTTATTCCCTTGACCTTTATAGCAGGTGTCTACGGTATGAATTTTGAATATATGCCAGAATTAAGGTGGAAATGGAGTTATCCCCTATTATGGGTAGTGTTCATTGGCACAGCTATCTTTTTGTTGATTTATTTTAAAAAGAAAAAATGGCTATAGTTAGCCCGCACCTGAGATGGCTTTGCCTAGCCATGAAGTAAAAGCGTTGCGATTACGCGAACAAATAATCACTTTTCCTTTACCAGAAAACTTAAGTATCACACCTTCGCCGCTGGTCACACTGTTTATCATCTGTCCCAAAAAACCGCCACCGCCTTGTGTAGTAACCGAAATATCATAATGCAATTTAGCATCCCACGCGATGACATGCGCATTATCAATCACAATATCCTTACCTGGTTCAACATCAAGCACAAAACTAGAACCAAAACCTGATACCGCGAGTTTGCCAGAACCGCCTGCTTCACAGAGAAAAAAACCACCCGTCTGTCCAAACAATGCAGTCCCTAAACTTTGAGTGCGCACTTGCAGAATAACACCACTTTCAGCCGCAACAAACGCACCATCATTCATTAGATAACGTGCGGCACCAACATCTAACACCTCTATAGCACCAGGTAACGTAGGCGATAATAAACAATCACCTGCACCATAAGTTGCCTCGATATGTTGTTGAAAAAATGACTCACCATTAGCAAAACGACGCATTAAGGCACTGCCTAAACCACCTGTCATTTTGCCCTTTAACTCCAAGTTGCCTTCCATCATCACCATCGCGTTCGCTTCGCAATAGATTTTTTCACCACTCCGTAGGCTGACATGTAAAAAAGGATCAATATCACCCGTCACTGTAAATTGTGCCATTTGTTTTTTACTCACTTAGCATTAAATAATACTGGAGAAATCCAGCTTGGAATGTCATATAAACTACTATTATGCAAGAAAGGGCAAATACTTATCCACCAATAGATAATAGAAGTTACATATTGACGATCGGCTGAAGTTGAGGGTTAAGTGTTTCTTTCCCTTGGATAAAGCCCTTGATAAAAAAAGCAATCACCTCGTTGAACAAGTTTCGCTGTAGTTGGTA
>WSSedA1B3DRAFT_1000138_pt1 | contig 20543 bp, 16 predicted proteins | sample WetSurSiteA1Bulk_FD_9468 | JGI IMG/M metagenome (IMG submission 9468)
TTTCTTAATTTCTTCAACCTGCGTCTGATCGATAAAAATCCTGTCAGAAATCAGTTCATGCTCGGTTGTTTCAGGTATCATTCGAAGTGAAAGACCTGTATCTTCCGGTTTCATCACTTCACGCAGGGCCTCGTAAATACTCTGAACGGAAGCTCCGTCCCGGTTCTCAAACAACAGTCTGTTGATTTTAGGGATTTTCCCATTGTCATCAGTCAGGTCAGAACGGTTTATAAATAAATTCAGTGGAATTATCTGGCTTATCCCCAGTGAGAAATTTCCTGAGTTGTCCGGTTTAAGAATGATCCCGGTCTTAAGGACTAGTGATGTTGTCGGGTCATCTCCGGGAGAAAAAGGTGCATCAGCAGGAATATCGGTTATCGGATTGAAACGGATTATCAGTTCATCACCTTCTTTACAGTGAAGGTAAGATGCAAGCCGTTCGTTTACTGCGACTTCACCATTTTTAATTCTAATATTTTTATTATCGTGAAACGAAAAAAAATTATCGTCCAACGCATATATTTTTACCTGTGGCGATAACTCCTGAGTGGTAAAATTCTGACAGTAACCGTCGAGTTCAAGAACTCCTGTGCATTTTATACCAGTTTCAGCAGCCATTCGGCCAGCGAGCGATGGATCAAAATAGCGGATCCCCGAGCTTATTATGATCCCGGTGTTCCCCAGCTTTTCACTGGAGGTCTGCTTCAGGCTGTTCCTGACGGATTTACCGGTCATTAATGAGCCGGTTATTACAGCTGTCAGTAATATTAAAATAGCAACCTGGTAAAGAGCACCTTTATAATTGTAGGAAATTGACCTCCTTACTATATGGAAAAGACTCAGCTTCATCCGGACTTTATTAGTGTTTGTTCCCTGAGATCAGCTTGCCCTCTGAAAGAGTGTACCGGATCTTCATCTTATTAGCCAGTTCCTGTGAATGCGTTGCCAGTATCAGAGTTATTCCGAAATCGCTGTTCATCTGTAAAAGAAGGGCGCCCAGATTTCCGGCATTCTTCTTGTCAAGCGATCCGGTCGGTTCATCCGCCAGTAAAAGAGAAGGTTTGTTTACCAGAGCCCTTACAAGAGTGGCTCTTTGTGCTTCGCCACCTGAAATCTGAAAAGGATACTTATCAGCCAGATCCGAAATGCCAGTAATTTCCATGATTTTCATCGATTCGTTGACTTTCTGCCTGTATTCAGGTTCTTCTGTTTTTGAGGCAAGTAATGGTAACAGGATGTTTTCCTTTATGGTAAGATAAGGAAGCAAAAGATGATCCTGAAAAACGAAGCCTATGTTCCTGTTCCTGTAGATTGCCGATTCTTCCTGATCAAAAGCAAGGATCGACATACTTCTGAAAATGACTTCTCCACTGTCGGGCTTGTCAAGCAGTCCGATGATATTCAGCAAAGTTGTTTTGCCTGAACCGGATGGACCGGAAATGGAAACTGTATCACCTTCATTTACAATGAGGTTCAGCTCATTAAGAACAGTACCTCTCTGATGAAATGATTTCGTAACATTATTTACATGGAGCATCATTGATTGATTTTTTGTAAACTTCTGAAAGTCCGGCCGACATCCTTTCGAGAGAAAGTTCCTGACTCACCATTTTCCTGCCTGTTTCTCCAAGCCTGGATATCAATTTCTTTTCATTTAACAGCTTATAAAGGCCTGAAACAAGTTCCGGGACTGTATCGGGGGAATATATAATACCACCACCTGTCCTTTCAATAATCTCTGGAAAAGCACCTGTTGCCGGCTGCACGACAGGGATGCCAGCACTGTTTGCTTCAAGAATATATAATCCATAGCCGTCATATTTGNGGACAGGAACACTTATTATATCAACATCTCTGAAGAACTCCATTTTTTTGTTTCCCAGAAATTCATGGTAGATCTTTACCGCCTTTTCAAGCTTTGCTTCCCTTATCTTTTTTATCTGCTGAGAGAGAAATGGTTTATCGACACCTGTAAAACCTCCACACACGTTAAGCGTCAGTCCAGGAATCATATCTTTCTTTTTCATTTCGATAAAGGCATCGACAAGCTTATCGAAACCATTGTGCTGATTTATCCGGCTGAAATATCCTATAGCTGACGGTTCTCTTTCAGGTCTTGGTAATGTATCATTTTCGGGATCAAATCCAAGGGGAACAACCATGACATTATCACACTTCAGTTTCGTTTTATTTTTAAACAGTTCCTTATAATAATTGCTGGGGGTCACAAAGATATCGACATAGCCGGCCTCCCTGGCAATCATTTGCCATGCCCTTGAACGGAATGGTTCAGCCATATCATCGATCCAGTCATCCTCATTAAGAAGCGAGCAGACTACTTTTACGTCAATCCTTTTTTTCAACTGGCGTGCAATGCCCAGGATAAGTGCATTTGAAAGATGGATGATGTCGGGTTTGCCATCCTTCATAAGGTATTTGATGAGTCTTTCAACTTCGGTTTTCCTGAAAGCATTATCACCTTCAATCATATTAATTGTAAGTTCCTCGTATCCCTCTGCACTGGTTGTTCCTGCCTGTTTTGCAGCAAACTTCAGGAAGAGTGAAGAATCGAAGAATTTATCAAAGACAGCAGGCATATTCTTCAGAAATCGCACCTTTTCCCTGAGGTACATGGATATAGCCCCAAAGAATACATGATTATCGAAACCGTTTTGTCCGATTGTGGTTTTATCGGGAGGCAGATAGAGAGGAATTGCACTTGCCTGAATGCCAGGAACTTTACGGATAGCTCTGACGTAGAGCATATCACGATAACAGTTAGCGCAATAAAATGATCCGCCCGATCCTGTAATAAGATATACTATTTTCAATTTATCGATATTTAATCTCTGTGGATCTCCGTGACTTCTCTGTGTTTCTCTGTGATACTTAAAGCTTACACAGAGTTCCACGGAGGACCACAGAGGGACACAGAGGAGTTATTTGATTCCAAAAGCAAGCAATCTTCCGTCTTCTGTCAGGATATAAAACCTGTCCTTTGTTACAGCAGGGGAACTGCTAATGGGAGCACCCGCATTGAAACTCCACAATTTTTTCCCATCCTGCAGGTTCAGCATATAAATGTATCCGTCATAACTGCCAAATATAACTTTGGTGGGAGAAATAACAGCTGAACCGGTTATTCTCCCGTTTGTCCTGAATTTCCATTTCAGCTTGCCTGTTATGAGATCATAACAGTATAAAATCTTATTCTCATTGCCAACAATTACAACATTTTTCCCTACAGCCGGTATTGCGGTGACAGATAGTGATGTTTCGGATGCCGGTACCCACCATGCTATTTTACCTGTTAAAATATCAACACAATAAAAGTTACCGTCATAATCTCCAAAACATGCTTTAGTACCTGAAAGGGCAGGGGAGGAGGCAATATAAACTCCGATCTCGATGGTGTCTTTCTCTCTGCCGGTATAGGTATCTGCTATTCTTATAAATCCATCGCATCCCCCGAAAACGATATTGTTATCAGATACCGCAGGTGTGCCGTTGACATAATTCATTGTCTCGAGCTTCCACTGAAGCTTTCCTGTCAGAGGATCAACCGAATGAAGGAAATAATCATAACTGCCAATAATTATTCCGGACTTCTTTCCTGTGTACCATGAATTTGCAGATCCTACTATCTGACTATCGGTTTTATATTTCCATGAAAGTTTGCCTGTTTTTTTATCGATAGCATGAAGAGTCCCGTCAAAAAAACCTATTATGATCCTGTCGCCATAAATCAGGGGAGGTGCCTCTGTTGTAGTTCCTCCTTCATACTGCCACCTCTTTTTTCCATCGGTTCCTGCTGCAATTACTGAACCTTTATCATTACCAAAGATTATAAGACCATCGCTTACGACCGGAGAGGATTTTGTCCTGTTGCCCGTCGGCAGGCTCCAAAGCAGGGCAGGAGATGAGGGCAGCTCAAGTGAGGTAAATCCTGACAGGTCAGGCTTACCCCTGAAAACCGGCCACTCCTGTTCGGCAGACTGTGAGTATCCCATCAAAACAGTTGAAAACAGTATTAAAACTAATCCAATGTATCTGCTCATTTACCTTTAATAAAATTCAAATGTCCAAGTGCACCTGTGGGACAGATATCAATGCTTTTTTCCGCCACTGAAGCAGGAATATCAACAAATTCCCCTGTAAGAGGTTCAGAGATAATGGAAATAAATCCCCTGTTAATAAAACATAGTGATGTTTCTTCCTTGCTGTCTCCACAAACCCTGACACATAGTCCGCATTTTATACATTTTGCATTTTCAAAAACCAGGCCGGTTTTATGATTGACCTTTTTTGCAATGGATGCGTTCACAAATTTTCCTTTTGGATCCTTCAGTTCAAACTTTTCAGCGAGATCCCTTAATTTGCAGTTATCAGCAGCCCTGCAGTCACAGTGCATGCAGCTTTCAGCTTCTTCAGNCGCCGATTTATAATCGGCTATTTCCCTGTACCTGGTGATATTTTCACTGCACTCCTTAAGCCATTCCCTCTGTTCGATATCCTCCAGAAGTCCAACGCGTGATGAGAATCTTTTGCGTACGTCAGTCTCTGAATAATAAGGGGAGACCTGACCTTTTCCCGCAGCAGGCAGGTTGTTGCTTATGAATATTCTCATATTCCTTATCGAAACAGGAGTGTCTATTTTCTTCCTGCGGCAGGCATTCTCACAAAAAGCCTTGCAGTTTACACACTTCAGATCACCTCCATTCATTTCCGCCCGGATGAGCTCTTCTGTCTCTTCATACTTTCCTGCAATAAGCAATCTGTTCATCACTGGTATGTTATATCCTGCAGGACATACTATCCTGCATTGAGCTTCACATTCTGCTCTGTGTTCCGAAAGCAGAAGTGAAATAGCTTTCTTTCTGATATGGATAACCTCTTCACCTGATGTGTCAATTTCCATTCCATCCTGAACAAGCGCGGAGCATGATGGGATAAAGCTGTTTTTAACCTTATCCTTTACCATGCATACCATACAGGAAGAATAATGTTCTACTCCGTCTTTATGGCAAAGAGTCGGGATATCAATCCCGGCTTTCCGGGCTGATTCAAGGATTGTCTGATCCTTTTCCGCTTCAATTTCAATATTATCTATCCTTATCTTCATCTTTAGCATTCACAAGTTCAACGGCGTTCTCAGGGCAGACCAGCCTGCAGTTATCACATTTCGTGCAAAGAGACTGGTCTATCTCATGCTTCTCATAAGGCCTGAAAGGTATTGCATTGACAGGACACTCCTGAAAACACTTTGTACAACCGGTGCATTTATCTGTAATTGTGTATTTTATTAAATCCCTGCATCTCTTTGACGGACAGATTCCCCTTGCATGGGCTTCATACTCTTCCCTGAAATACCTCAGCCCCGTGATAACCGGATTGGGAGCTGTTTTTCCAAGCCCGCAGAGGCTTCCGTCCTTAACATCGATGCAAAGCTTCTCAAGCTCATCAATTTCACTCAGGTTGGCTTTTCCCTGAGTCAGCCTTGTTAAAATTTCGAGCATATGTTTTGTACCTATCCGGCAAAAGGTGCATTTCCCGCATGACTGTTTATGTGTGAATTCAAGGAAGTACTTTGCCATATCGACCATGCAGTCGGTGTTATCGAGAACAACCATTCCCCCTGAACCCATCATAGCGCCCATCCTTGAAAGCTCTTCGTAATCGACCGGAGTATCAGCCAGTTTCTCGGGAATGCATCCTCCTGAAGGACCTCCGATCTGAACAGCTTTGAAAGATCTGCCTTCGGCTACTCCGCAGCCTATTTTTTCAACTATATCCCTGATGGTCTTGCCCATAGAAACTTCAATAAGCCCCCCTTTTGCCACTTTCCCTGCCAATGCAAATACCTTTGTGCCTTTGCTTTTTTCAGTTCCAATAGAATTAAAAGAACCAGAACCGGTATTGATTATCCATGGAACGAGGGCAAGGGTTTCAACATTATTGACAAGTGTGGGTTGGTCTTTGTATCCTTTCACGGCAGGATAGGGCGGTCTCAGATGAGGAGTTCCCCGCTTTCCTTCAAGCGAAGCAATCAGAGCAGTTTCTTCACCGCAAACAAAAGCGCCAGCACCTTCGAAAACGTCAATTTCAAACGAAAACCCGGAACCAAATATATTCTTGCCTACTATTCCTTTCTCAACGCAAACTTTCAGGGCATTCCTTACTCTTGTAACCGCGAGAGGATATTCCGCCCTTATATAGAATATGCCCCTGTCTGCACCGGTTGCAAATCCGGCAATAAGCATACCTTCAATTACCCTGAACGGGAATGATTCAAGGATCATCCTGTCCATGAAAGCTCCGGGATCGCCCTCGTCGCCATTGCAAACCACGTATTTAGGTTTTTTCTTCGATGCGGAAGATATCTCCCATTTCCTACCCGTCAGAAATCCTGCACCGCCACGTCCCCTCAATCCACTATCCATTATGATCTTCACCACTTCGGAAGAATTATTGGCAAGGAGGACTGCTTTCAGAGCCCTGAATCCGTCGAGAAGTGTATATTCATCATAGGAATCAGGTGTCATTAGGCCCCCGTGCAGTGTGGCTATGCGAATCTGGGCCCTTTGAAAATCATTCAGCGTGTTTTCTCTTTCATTAGCCGTAAGGTTTACAGGGCTGTAAATCATATCATCCGACAGGAATGTATCAGCAAAGTTGTTTAATGTGAACCTGAATCTTTTATCGAGCGACCTGGGCTTGATATGCTTAAGGAGAATCTCTTCAACCTGGTCTTTCCTGACATTGGTATATCTTGCACTGCCGTTCTGTGGTGAAACTATTTCCAGCAGAGGGGTCTGGTTACAGACTCCAACGCAGCCGACGGGCTTGACTTTTACGTTAAGATCATAGTATTCCCTTATGTCCATCAGCTTCCCCAGAATATCCCTGCTTCCTCCGGCAACACAGCATGATCCAAGTCCGATCCTTACTTCAGCCTCAAATTTGTCTTCTCCTTTATGACCTTCATGATCCTGTTGTTTTGCGGATGTATGAAGGAAATCATTGACGATTTCATTCACCTGCGTTGGTTTCACATGCCCATAGGTTTTTCCGTCAATCTGTACCACAGGGGCAAGCGTGCAGCATCCAAGGCATGCAACTTCCTCGATTGAGAAAAGATTGTCAGGCGAGCTGTTTCTCTCATCAGTGATCTTCAGGTCCCTTTTAAAGGCTTCGGATATTAGCTGTGATCCTTTTACATGACATGCTGTTCCAGCGCATATTTTGATTGTATGTCTTCCGGCAGGAATGTGTCTGAACTGGGAATAAAAAGTTGAGACTCCAGATATCTGACCGGGTGTCACCTCAGTAACCCTGCAAATATGCTTCAGAGCCTCAGACGGAAGGTAATTAAGTCTTTTCTGGACCTCCTGAAGGATCAGAATAACTTTATCCTTTTCGGTTCCTGTCTCTTTCACGACTGCATCTACAGCCAAAGTTATCTCTTCGACGGAGAGTGATGCGCCATCACAATTGCATGGTTCAGTATGATTTGTGTCCTCTTTCAATTTGCTGATATACAAAATAGGCTGTTTCTGGTGCGTATATATATATTCTTATCCGAAAAAGCAGGAGTACAGTCAGAAGGTTCACCCAGGGGAGATTCTGCAACAAGCTGATATTCAGGTCCGGCATTTATGATATGCATAACACCGGTGCGATCGAGCAACCATACTTTTTCATCGGCTACTATCGGAGAAGCATAAAACTGATCCGAAAAATACTTTGTCCAGAGAGTATCACCTTTCATAGCATCATAACATGCCACATCACCTGTTCCAGTCGCAATAAACAGGTAGTTCTCCGTGCTTACCGGACTTGAGGCATCCGGTGTAAACATATTGTCTTCCCATACTATCGAAGGACCGGGTCCGGGCTTCACAGCAGCCAGTCTGGCGTAATCAGTAACTGCATAAACCAACTTGCTGTTAACTGCAAGCGATGGTGCAACGTCACCAGTCAATACCTCGATGGTCCATAGTTCTTTTCCTGTAACCGCATTGAAGGCTGTAACTTCAGGATTTCCATTTATAATGACCTGTGGTTCCCCGTTGAATGTGGCGATGACCGGTGAAGCCCAAGTTGCCCTACCTCTTCTCATCGTTTCCCATTTAAGCTCTCCCGAGCTGGTTTCAAAGGCCATCGCAGAGACTTTTTCATTTGAATCAAACTTGACGATCAAGGCTCCTTCATACATGATCAGTGAACAGGAATACCCATAGACATTGGCCGGGATCCCTATGTTCTTTGCCCATTTCCTGTTACCATCCATGTCGAGACACACAAGATTCCCGTTGGCGAAAATAGCACAAACCGTTTTACCATCTGTCGCGGCGGTAGGTGCTGCTATTCCGGTTTCAAAGTCAGTTTCGGGAGGGGCTGATGGTTCTCCTGAGATCCCTGAAGCTGATGCACTCCATTTAATCTCTCCGGTTTTTTTGTTTATGCAATAAACCTCGCAGGCTGCGCCATCGGATCCGGTAATAAAGAGCTTGTCGCCCCAGATGACGGGGGAGCTTTTCCCGTTTTTCGGAACCTGGATCTTCCATTTAATATTAGTTCCTTCCTCCCCGTTCCAATCAACCGGATAACCTTTTCCCCCTGCAATCCCCCGACCATCCTGTCCCCGGAAAAAAGGGTAATTAGTTGCGTCTGGTTGATAAATATCGGCTGCTGCCGTACTGTCTTTTTTCTTATTTTCCTTTCTTTCTTTAATTCTTGCAGCTTTCGAAGTGCTTTTGCCTGAAAGATCAGGAAGATTACTCCTTAGCATGAATGACGAAATTATTGCGGCTACCGTGAGTACAATCACCGAACCTGCAAGATACCTGGTGTAACGAACTTTGCCCGAAACCTGATCCTGACGCTGACCTGGGATTGAAGGAATAGCTTTTTCACTTCCCGCAATAAGTCTCTGGCATAAGACAAATATTACCGCACCGGCCAGCAGCAGGTAGGATCCTGTTTCTACCTGACGCCGGGAAGTAAAATATGCTTTTCTTGCCATAAGGTCGAGTGCTCTTACCTGTTCAGCTTTGACGGTATTATCCGGATCTTTGTCAAATTCCTCTTTTATTGAAACAATAGCAGGATTATCAATCGGATCCATTGTTTTCAGCTGGATAATGCTAAGGAGCATCGTCAGTGCTACAATCAGAGCAAAAATACCTGCGCCGGTGCTGATCCCTCTCAATATCTTTAAATCCTTTTCGTCAAATTTTATCATCAGTAGACTTATTATTTAAGTGAACCGGGCAATACTGGAAGCATCTGCCGCAACTGTAGCATTTGCCCTTATGAGGTACATAGTCGGTCCTCCTGGTTCGTGTGGACAGTGAAACAAGACTGAGTCCGAACGATGTCCCGAGAAAGATCCCCAGCCAGAGGGAACCCTTCCTGTACCGTTCATGGATTTTTATTTCATCTTCAAACAGTTCCTTTTCAGTTTTTCCTGCTTCCTTGAAAGCAATTGCTGCCTTGGATACAGCCACGACGCCATTCTCCTTTTCTGCTCTAATTTCCCTGGCTAGGCGAACGTTACTGTTGAGTCCTGCAAAGACAGGCGAGAGGTTCCTGAACAGGATCGCACCTCCAGCAACAAATAAGGGTATAAGCAGGATGGATATCAGGAAACGTTTTCTTTCTTTTCCGGGATCTGTTACAGGTCGAACAATATCAGACGGGAGGATTGCGTCATACGGGCAAACATCTTCGCAAAGGCGACAATTGATGCATTCAGCTGGGGTGATCGTTAAATGCCTGTGGGAAAATCGTGAGAAAATATTAAGGATAACACCATAAGGACAGAGATACCTGCAGTATGGCCTGTTCAGGAATATCCCTGCAACAAGAAGCAGTGATCCGAATATTATCATCGTATATGGTGCATCGAGGCGGAATATTCCTACAAAAGGATCATACCTGCAGATCAGGAACTGGCTCTCAGTTGCCGCTGATATGACAGAAATCCCCAGATAAATGAAAGGCACTGAGATCATAATTGATTCAACAGCTTTGGGAAGCTTAACAGGCCTGAAACCCACAAGTTCCTGGATGGCACCCAGCGGACAAACACCGGCACAAAATACCCTGCCGAATGCAAGGGCAAATACCAGGGGTATTATGAAAAACAGAAGGACTGTCAGAGGTATAGCATATCCATCATTAAATAAAGCGAGTGAGACATTCTGCAATGACCCGACTGAACAGACGCATCCTTCCCTGAAAAAACCGAAATAAGCAAGAGAGAATGCTGAAAGCCAGACCAATCCCTGGCGGGACCGTTTTTTTAAAGCAAGCCAGGAAGCAAGTGATAATGCGCCGATCAGGACACCAAGATCGATATATTCCCACGCAGGAGCCCTTTGCAGAGGCATCTGATGTTCAGGATACACGTACCCAGATTCGAATTCCGGTCGGGGAAACCTGTCCTGTGCGAAAAGCACCGCATGCCATGCGAGCATGAGGAACAACAGGATATATGGCAGTTTCTTTTTCAAAGTATTAATTTTTCATATTAATTAACCCACCCCTTACACCTCCCAGGAGGGGATCAATTAGGATTGCCTTTTGTCTTTTGTTTTTTGTCTTTTGTCTTCAAATCTTTTCTTTAGGGATATACTGGACTTTGTCAGGGATTCTTGATATTGCATCCGACGGGCAATTACGTGCAATAGAGCATTCATTACAGTTAACGCACAGATCTTGATTTATCTGCAGGTAAAGTGATCCATTTCCGAAATCTTTGCAACCCATAACACATTTCCCGCATGCGTCGCAAAGGTCTTCATTTATAGTGTATTGAAAATATGGTTCCTCTACAAAAGTCCTGGTTATTGCAGCAGTGGGGCATAACTGGTTTTCTGCTGCGGTACTTATTGTTTTGGTTCCCTGCCGTAAATAGCCGCCGCAGAGATCGCAATAACCACACATCCTGAAATTATGCGTACATTTCACTGCCGAAGGGGTCAGCACACATTTAGTCTTGCACTGCCCGCACTGCGTACATTTATGCGGGTCGATCTGCCAAACATTTCCTGAGGCAGAGACCTTTTTGGACAATACAACCGGCAACGCAATAATAGGGACTGCTACCAGTATCTTTCCGGCTGTCCGGACAAAATCCCTTCGCGACTGATATATATTCTTATCTTCTTTCATCTTTCCCGGTTAAAAACTTGTTACAGTCAGTCTCTCCACTGCAGATTCCATTTCCAGGGCATTCGGTGCAGGAATTTCCCTTAACGGCTTTTGAGCCAAGAGAAATGGCCAGGAAGGCCAGAAGTGCAACAAGCAATCCCCTGGCAACTGTTTTCAAAAACTCTGGTCGTGTTAATGTAATCATTTGCGTTTGAATATATAAAGTGTACTGTTAACACTATTTGCTGCATATATCGTTTTTCCGTCAGCTGAGGCAACATCGACCGGGATCGACGGAATAAACTCATTATGTGATGATACAAATTCAACGAAATTACCATTATGGTCGAGTATCTTTATTCTGTTTATCCCTTTTTCTGCAGTCACAAATCCCTGCGGGATCAGAGCAAAATGTGCAGGGTTACAGCATCCGCAGAATGTTCCTGGAGCAGTACCCGGTTCTCCGAATTGCGATAGTTTTTTCCCATCCGTTGACCAGGTTTCGACTCTTCTGTTTCCCGTATTTGCAGCAAATAAATGGCCGTCTGAAATTGCCACATCAAAATAAGGGCTGGGGATAACAAATTTATCTTCTGATTGACCAATCATTGAATGGAGCTCGCCGTTTTTCCTAAGAATATACACTAATCTGTTTCCTGCATCTGCAAAAGCCACAAAACTGCCCTCTGTTGAAACTGAAGTAATAATACTGTTGGTTTCATAAGGCCCCCATTCAGTTATCAACTTGCCTGCAGTTGAAAAAACCAGTATTGTCTCAGGCGTTGAAGCAAAAACTGTATCCCCTGACAATGCTATTGAAGTAATTTTCAAATCAGTCTTAATGCTCCATACAGGAGTAAGGTCACTTCCAAGAAGCTGTAAAAAAGAGTTACCTCCAAGATATATCTTTCCGTCAGGTGATGCAGCAACGGAGGTCAGTTCTCCTAAAGTTGAAGTGTATGTTTTAAACACCGACCAGCTATCGATATATGTTGTGTCAGCAGCAGTTGTCGATTTTTCACTTTCACCTGTGTTTTTTGCAGCATCATAAATAATATATCCAATGAAAGCCAGGATTATTATCAACGAAAAAAGGGCCAGGAATTTTTTATTCATTAATTTATATTTTTACCTATGTAAAGACAAAGCAAGTTTCTCGCATCTCTCATTATGAGGTAGTTCCCAACAACAGCCATAGGTCCCCATGCCTCGATTCCCTTCAGGATCTCATGTCGGGATATCAGTATAGCCTGTGGTCCTTCAAGCCTGAACAAATACAAATTGGCATCATCATCAAGCAGCAGCATCTTGTCATCCTTAATAATGTATGGTCCCAGTCCTCTTCCGTACCTCACGTCTTTTCCGCTGCTCCAGACAAGTTTCCTCAGATCGGATCTGTTGTAGCAAACCAGCTGTTTCTTTAATGGACCGGCATTTTCAGGCATTACCGACCATACATAATCTCCGGCCAGTATAGGAGTCTGCTGGTCGCTTGAGACCCCTTCCACAGGCTTGTGGGATTCAACAAGAACTGCTGTAAAATCAGTTCCGTTGGAATCGATCCTTATCTTTCCCCCACCGGCTCCATAGCTACCGAAGACAGCAATCTCATTGTTGCCAAGTAAGAGGGGAGATGCAGCAGTTGTAGCAGGACTCCATTCCTTTGTTTTCCACAGGAGCCTGCCAACATCACTGCCGTCTGCAGCTATACCTACAACTCCGCCGACAGCATTGTATACATACATTTTTCTGCCATGGATAACCATTGGCATTATTGATCCGTGAGACATCCGCAGGGAATCAGGATTCGGAGTTCTCCATAATATCTCCCCATCGGAGCATCTGACGCCAATCATGAGCGCTTTCCCTCCCGGGGCAAGTACTGCAACATCATTATCAATAAGCGGACATTGTCCGGAATAAAAATCTGGTGTTATTTTCCCCTTTGCACTGCCCGGAACTCCAAACTCCTTTTCCATATCAATGGTCCAGAACAGATCGCCGGTAAGAGGATTAACACACATAACATGCGACCTCGGACCTACAGTCACGAGGTATTTTTCCGATACTGCAGGGATAGTGCGCGAGTACCCATGGTTCCGCTTGATATCAACGTAGTACCATCTTCTCCAGAGCTCGGCTCCCGAACTGAGAGAAAAACAGCGCAGCATGTCCGCCTTTCTTCTTTCGTTGTAATCAAGAATGTAAACCCTTCCGTTCTTTACTGCTGGCCCGGCATAACCTTCCCCGAGAGTCACTTTCCAGATCACCGGAGGACCAGTGGTATCCCACGATTCAGCCATTTCAAATGTATCCCTGACTATGTTGTCGAAGTTAGCGCCCCGGAACCTTGGCCACTCACCCGGAACAAGCTCATCAAATGTACCTAATGAGTCAAAAAACTCACCGACAATAATATCCTCTGACCTGGGTTCGATTTTAGGCCTGTTATCCATACCAGGAACCCGTAGAACGAGGTCCGCTGGATAATGGTCATCAGCAAACCACCAGATCAGGGTCATTGCAAAAACCACTGCACCTAATCCAGTAAAAAGAGTATTATTTTTCTTTAATATCATAAGCCATCAAAGCTTCTCCATGCCTCAGATACAGAACTCCATTATGAATTACAGGATGTGCCCAATATGGACCTGAACCTGATTTGACCTTAAAATTGCTTACCAGGTCAAATTTTTCCGGACTCGGTCTGACTAATCCTGCAAAACCTGTTTTTTCATCATATATGTAAAGCATCCCGTCAGCCGAAATAATTGATCCTTTGCATTTCCAGTGCTCCTCAAACATTTTCTTTCCGCTATTCCACTCAATACAGCACCAGTTTCCGTTGCCATTATTAAGCCAATTTGCACCGTAAATGTATCCATTCACCAGAACGACTCCTCCATGATGCACATCAAGTACCTCGTCTGTCCAGGCTACCGAAGCCTTTTTCCCCTGATCAGCCAGGCTTATCATAACTGCTCCGTGATCATAGCCACCCGTAATATATATTTTATTATCATAGTATATTGGAGTAACACACATAATCTGGCCATTGTCTGTAGTGTCTTTCTTCCCAAGGGCTGCCAAATGGTTTATTTTCCATAGAATTGAACCGTCCGAAACATCTACTCCAAAAACATACCTGGGAGTAACATTAACCAAAAGTTTTAAGTCGGGATAGTTGATCAAAACAGGAGAAGAGTATGAAGCAGGATCATCAAGGCTTGCAGTTTTCCATACCAGCTCACCAGTGTACTTATTTAGTGCGATAGTAGTGGTCTCAGATCCTCCTGGTGTAAAGTAAATCCTGTCATCGTCAATAACAATTGATTCAGCTATTCCCCATGGTCCGTATTTCCCGTTGTAAGTATCGCTGGCTTTCAGGGACCATAATATTTTTCCTGATATTCCGTCAAAACAGGCAATATCGCCAAATCCACTCGATACATACACTTTATCACCCTCCACTGTTGGGGTGCATCTGCTTTCGGGATTTGAATCATTCCAAATACGCCCATAAGGTGTCTGCCATTTAATTTTACCATAGGCATCAAGTGCTACCAGAATATCGTTCTTATCATCATTGCCGGTAATGTAAATTGTGTTGTTTCCGAACGACGGTGAAGAATGACCTTTTGGCAATTCACTAGTTGACCATATCAGCTCAGGTCCTTTATCAGGCCAGGATTTCATTAATCCTGTTTCCGAAGAAACACCAGTCCGGTTTTCTTCCCTCCATTCACTTATTGGCTGGTTGTCAGAAATATCCACCGATTGTCCTGTCGACTGACTTTCAACCTGAGAAGCGACTTTCGGATCAGATGAAATTAAATAAAAGATTCCGTAACCAAGAGCGCCGATAATGATAAAGGCCAGAATGATAATAAGAATTCTCTTCATGAATTTAAAGTTTTACTCGCAGGAGTTTATTTCGCGAACAATAATAATATTCTTTTGCAGGAGTGCAATTTATAAAAACAACCTTTAAAATTTAAATAATGTGCCATTTAGCATTTTCAAATTATCAGATTTAATGTTTATTAACAACTTTTAGATTGAACTAATACATTAATTATCTCTCACTATCCAGGCTTTGAATTCAGCGGCTTTATTTTTGCTGACATAAATCCTTTCCGGTGGTTCGATATCAAGAGATATAAGTAAGCGGCTGTCGAACCAGATTGTTATATTTTTAACACTGCTTCGGGCAACGATAAACTGTTTATTGGCACGGATGAAATCTGCCGGATTCAAAGTAGCTTCAATTTGTTCCAGCGTTTTGGAATAAGAGTACCACTTCCCGTTCTTAAGATAGATTCGTGTATTTTTTTCAGTTGTATAAAAGAATGCAATTTCTTTAATGTCAACCGGCTGCAATTTATCATTAAAAGGTATTAATAGTTTATCCTTATATCTTGGCAAGGGAGTTAATTGTGTAAGATGAGATAGATACTTTAATACATCCTGTCGGGTAAGCTTTTTGAACTTATCCAACGCACGCTTCAGATCTTCTGTCTTGATGGGTTTAAGAAGATAATCAATGCTGTTAACCTTAAATGCCTCAATGGCGTATTCATCATAAGCAGTGGTGAAAATAACCGGAGTCTCAAGTTTAATTCTATTGAATATAGAAAAAGCAGATCCATCAGAAAGGTGAATATCCATCAGGATCAGATCGGGCATCTGATTACTTTTTAGCCATTGGATTGTTTGACTTATGCTTTCTGTGTACCCTGCAATTTGTATTTCAGGATCAATCTCATTCAGAATATCCACCAGGTTTTCGTAAGCTGCAGTCTCATCTTCAACTATCAGTATTCTCATCCTTTTCTTTTTTTAGTGGAAGATATACAGTGAATCTTACTCCGTCATTTTTAACTCTGATCTGTCTATTCATCAATAATAAAAAACGACTTTCAAGGTTCTTTAAGCCTATTCCGTTAGTATCGGGAGAAGACAATTTTGGAAAAATAGGATTTGAAACTGACAGTTCCATCTGCGGATTGAGGCAAATCATTACTTCCATTTTGTGCTCACTGTCGATAGTGTTGTGTACTACCACATTATCGATGAGCGGGAGCAGGGAGAGAACTGGTAGCTTCAGGTCCCTGTTTTCTTTCGTAACATGATTATTGAAAACAATTTTATTTGCAAACCGGATTTCCATCATATAGAAAAATGCTTTTAGGAAATCGAGTTCTTCCCCGAGGGTTACCAGACCTTTCTTGTCGCTCTGAAGGACATAACGGAAAACATCAGACATTTTATTAACATATTCCAGCGCATTTTCCTCGTTTTTCTTGCGGATTAGGGAAGTAAGTCCATTTAGTGAATTAAAGAAAAAATGAGGATTGATCTGATTGGTGAGTGCATCGTACCTGCTTTGCAGGTTTTCGTTTTTTAACTGTTCTATCTCCTTCTCTTTTCTTCTCTGTTCAGAGTAAAGATGTGCAACATGTCCGATAAGACTACAGAAAATAAACATAACAAAGAACTGAAAAACTATTAATCCGGACAGCCATTCAGGTTTTGGGCTTAAAAGAATTGAAAAACATATATAGATCAGGAAAGCAATTGACGTTATCAGGAAGGTCTGAATCAGCCGCTTCCTGATCGCAGGAGTTTTTATTTTCAGTAGATTGTGTCTTAATAACAGCCAAATCAGAATCGAAAAGAAAAGATACCTGAAGATGAAAAACAATAAATGAGCTGTATGCTTTGCCTCACCTAAATAGTTATGTTCGTAGGAAAAAAAGGCAATGTTGGGATAGATAATGAAAACAGCACTTATCATGCTTATTAGCAGTAGTTTGAATGGGGTATGCCTTTCAAATATATTCATATTGAACTTTTTTCCCAGAAAACCAATTTTTTTCATTTGCTAATCATTTCACATTAATGTACCAAAGCATTCAATCCACAGCAGTTACTGACCCATTATTATTTTTCATCAAAATATTAAAGTATTCACTTAGCAACCTTGACACATAATAACCGGTTTTGATCCCGGATCAGGATCTTGCCGTTTGCTAGTGCNAGAGGTGCCCAGTTTTGAGTTGGAAATCTTTGATCGCCCGATTCACCTTTGAGCAGATCAGCCGTTGCAATCGGTTTAAAAGCTGAAGGATCAGGTTCAATAAGATACAACTTACTGCTGCCATCGGTGCTGAGGAATAAACCATCGGCGAGAATTATACCACCCTTATCAAATAACGGAGCCCTCATGGTTTTCCATTTAACCTGGCCGTCAATACTCATACAAACCAGACCGTCTTTCCTTTCGTTAGTTGAATATTGAGCATAAAAATGGTCTTTATATAGAATCGGAGGCTGAGTATGTGCGCCAAAATCAACATTTTTATAAAGTTCAGTAACGCCATAGCTGCCATCAGGTTTCTTCTCAACTTTTATCATCGCCGCACCTGCCTGGTATCCGCCAGTGATTAGTGCCCTGCCACCACCGGCATCAACTGCACCGGGAACAGGTATTGAACACTGCCAGTTAGTATATTCCCACAGGATCTTCCCCGTAAGCGGATCAATTCCAACCACTTTTCCACCACTTGCTGATGGTCCGCGGCCGGCTGAAGCCGTTATCATAACAACATGGTTCTCTGCGCCAACTTTTAAAATTGACGGGCTGACATATCCTACAGGACCAAGAGACGTTGTTGTCCATTTAACTTTGCCGGTCAGCTTTTCATAAGCCACAACACCTGCCTGAGGCGCCTGTGAGGCTATGATCAATAAATCACCGTAAACCAGAGGACACTGAGTAATTGCCCATCTCGGAATTTCACCCCCTCCAAAATCTGTCCAGATGTTTTTATTCCAGACGGGTTTATGTGTGGTGATGTCGATACAATAAAGGTTTCCGTAAGGACCACAGGTATATATCTTATTACCATCAAAGGCCGGTACACTTCGTGAGCCTGGAAACATTACAGATCCGGGAGCTTCATAACCAAAACTCCAGAGTTCTTTTCCACTTGCAAGGTCAAAACATCTCAGCTTATCGCCAACCTTGTCATCCCTGTCAAGTAAATAGACCTTACCGTCTTTCACAACAGGTCCGCCAAAACCGATCCCCACATCAACATTCCAAAGGACTTCCGGTCCTGACTGGGGCCAGGATCGTATAATGCCTTTCTGGTCTGAGGTACTGTTTCTGTTAGGTCCCAGATACTGGGGCCAGTCTTGTGCACAAACACCTGCCATGTTGGCTAATAAGATAACCGCTGCGAAATAAATATTACTTTGTTTCATTTTTATTATTCCTTTCTTTGATATCAAATAGTTTATTATTCAATTAATTATGAAAATTCTGTAAAATTTACACGATTGGGTCATACCAGGATATGAATAAAGCGCTAAAAGGAAAAAACCAGACCTTATCACGAAAAAAACAGAATAACAGAACGGTGTTGGATCCAGCGAGTCTTTTTCGTTTTTTATACAGACTTGCCTGACTGATACGCCTCTTCCATTGCCGGCTTACCTTTGATTTCTCCTTTATTCCAGGCTCCGACACCATAGATTATGCCTTTTTCTTCCGAACCATCAAGGCAATATGTAAATCCCCTGAATTCTTCTATGGTCCTTTCCATTGCCTGCGTGTCATTGTCTGCAGCGGTAACAATGAAATAAAACTCTTTATTTGTGATCTCGGTATAACGGGAACAGGTTCTGTCAATCAGGGTTTTCATCTGTGCACACATGGTATAAAAGTAAACAGGTGTTGCCATCACAATTACATCGGCTGCAACCATTTTATCCAGAACTTCTGTCATGTCATCTTTCTGGGAACAGCTTTTCTTTTTGTCAATACATGTTCCGCATCCTGTGCAGTAATTGATAATTTTATCCTTTAGAAATATTTTTTCGGCCAGGTGGCCAGCTTCTGTCGATCCATTAATAAACTGATCACATAAAAGATCTGAGTTTCCACCTCTTCGGGGGCTGGAGGATAACACTAGAATTTTTTTATTCACTTTGCTTTTCCCTTTAATTTGATTTTCCGGATATAATTTCATCGATTAATCAATTTTGCACTGTTACCTGAATACCTGTCACCCTGAGTCTTGATTTTTGATGAAGCAGTGTTTATTTCCTGAAGTTCCTCTGACGAGAGTTGTACTGCTGCAGCTCCGAGATTTTCCTTTAACCGGTGTAACTTCGTAGTGCCGGGAATTGGAACTATCCACGGTTTTTGTGCAAGTAACCATGCGAGTGCTATTTGAGCAGGCGTAACGCTTTTTCGTTGCGCAACGTGTGTCAGCAAATCTACAAATGCCAGGTTCGTTTTAAGGTTTTCAGGCGATAAGCGTGGAACAGTGCTGCGGAAGTCCTTACTGTCGAAAGTTGTGTTCTGGTCCATTTTTCCTGTGAGAAAACCTTTGCCAAGCGGACTAAAAGGTACAAATCCTATTCCAAGTTCTTCGAGGGTTGGGATTATTTCTGCTTCGGGTTCCCGCCACCACAATGAGTATTCACTTTGCAAAGCAGTAACCTGTTGAACTGCGTGTGCACGACGGATAATTTTTACTCCTGCTTCGGAAAGGCCAAAGTGTCTTACTTTTCCTTCTTGAATAAGGTCTTTTACTGCTCCGGCAACGTCTTCAATTGGTATATTAGGGTCAACTCGGTGCTGATAGAACAAATCAATAACTTCTACCCTGAGTCTTTTTAACGAAGCCTCAGCAACTTGTTTGATATGCTCCGGACGACTATCAAGTGCTGAAGCGCCGGTTGTGTCGAAGCCAAATTTTGTGGCAATCACCACTTCCCCTCGAAAAGGAGCCAGGGCTTCACCAACAAGTTCTTCGTTAATAAAAGGTCCATAAACTTCAGCAGTATCAAAAAAAGTTACTCCGCTTTCCAATGCTTTATGAATAAGATTAATCATTTCGTTCTTATCAGCAATAGTCCCGTAGCCAAAGCTCATTCCCATGCAGCCAAGTCCGAGAGCCGATACTTCAAGCTTGCTGTTCCCAAGTTTGCGTTTTTGAATTTTAGTTTCCATAATTATTTTTCTAAATAATCTTTATTGAATGAATAAATCAAACTTATATTCCAGATGAAGTCTTCCCCGACAGGTATGTTTGTATGAATGGTACTGTTGACCAGTACTGAGACTGAGAGCGGAAAATTTCGTTTAGCCAGGAATAGTGTTGCATTGGCATAAATTCCGTCATCTGAATCCATTCTCAGGTAGTATATTTGTGGGTTAAATCTCAAATAAAACTTTTCTGATAGCCTGATATTTGAGAAATAGAATCTAAACCCAAGATAGTTCGTGTATTTAACTCCGTCTTCCTGAAGGCCTATGGACGGCAGGTAATACATTCCAACACTTATGTTTTTTGCCAGTGAGTAAGTAGGAA
>WSSedA1B3DRAFT_1000139_pt1 | contig 20542 bp, 16 predicted proteins | sample WetSurSiteA1Bulk_FD_9468 | JGI IMG/M metagenome (IMG submission 9468)
GTTGTCACAACAGTCAGCTCTCCGTGACGGTCAATATCACCACCTATGATTTCAGCACCGAATGTTGTGCAGCAATCCTTTGCGCCCTGCATTACACCGGCAAGATTCTGCCATGTGTCAAGTCCGACGGCGATGAGAAGATATTTTGGTGCTGCCCCCATGCTCGCAATATCTGAGAGCGTGACTGCCGCACTCATCCAGCCAATCTGCCAGTCGCTCATACCCGCGACAAAATCAGTAGTGCGGTGGAGCATATCCGTTGTCACTACCATAACCTGGTCACCACAGGGTACTTCGGCACAATCATCAAGGCATTTCTCTTTTCCGACAATCCCCATTACGACTGTCAGGAGTTCGCGGTCATCCACTCTTGCGTACCTCCTTACCCCGTTCGCTCTTGTACTCTTTGAATATGTGCTCGATCATTTCAGATTTCTTTTCCCGTTCATGCTGTGACTGTTCATCCTGCCAGCGGAGAAGAGCACCTTCAAGCGTTTCCTTCCCGCAAAGTCCTCGCTTCCCTCGTACCTGAACTCCCGAATCCGTATCAGAGATGAGAGGGATTTTTGCATCCAGGAATACCGGAAGGATCAGGGGATCACTTTGTGCAAGCACTGCAGAACTGCAGACAACCGCTTTTATGTTAATTTCTGCAAGATCCTTCACCACAGTTCTTCCCCATCCATCCAGCCGTGTGACAAAGATAATGTCTCCTTCTTCTACCCCCATATCCTCTGTGAGACGGCGAAGTCCTTCTTTTGTCAGCGCATCCATCACTTTGACCGGCAGCACCTCACCATCCATCGACAGCTCGGCAAACTGTTTGATTCGAACGAGGCGTTTGGAAAGATTCCGATTGTGTCGTTCCTCCCTGCGCAACCGTTTTTTTAAGCCCTGGATGACCACATCTTTTTTCATCACTTCGGAATCTTTTGCAAGTTGTGCATCCTGTGAAGTGTGAATCTTTCGGACGCGTGCCTGGAGCCTCTGGATTTCAAAGTCCTTTTCCTTTATTTCTTCTTGCAATTCAGCTACAAATGTGCGAAGGCGCTTCACCATGCCGTCAAGCACCCGTGCCTTCTCGTCATGCTTTACTTCTACAGGTACCTGGGGTATATCCGTTAACGTAGCAGGAGTTACCGCATTCATATCTCCAATTACCTGATCGAGGGACTGTCCCCGGATAACCCGTGCCCTGACCTCGTCGAGATCGTGGCCTGGAGGGACCCGTTTGAGCAGGTTCTGGAATTTATGACGGTACTGGCGATATGCATCGAGCGCTGCGGAAAGTGCATCCCGTTCGTGATCGTTTGTATATGAAAACGCAGACGTCAGTTCTATCTTTGTCTCAACACTCACATCCTGTTTTGGAGTGTAAGCAACCGCAGAAAATGCCCGCCGCACCTTCTCCACAGAATAGGGCATTTCCTGCACATCCGATGCAATGATAAGAGGTTTTCCCACCCGGTAGAGTGATTCGACCACGTCTCCCATGTTCATCTGGCGGGAACTTGCAATATGCATCAGGTTGCCATCGAGATCAAGCGCAGCTACTGCGGTTGTTGTACCAGGATCGATGCCGACAATCAGGTACCGTGGTTTTCCAGAAAGCGGTCGGAAGCGGATCCTCTCAAGGCGTTTGCCACTAATCCTTACCTGAACATCAGAGCCACGATAGGTCGAGACCGGTACCTGGTCCCTTTTTGCATAGACCCGGAAAGCCACCCTGCTGCACCCGCCAAACGCCCGGGTCTCTTTCTTTTCATACTTTATCCCGGCAGCAACAAGCGCCATCTCAATCTCGCGTCCCTTCAACTGCACAGCCCCGTGAATTTTTCGTATGTAGCGGTTCTGGCTCCACCCTCCTTTTCCCAGGGAGCGGTGCCGGCTTGCAACAATCTCGCTCTCGTTTTCAAACGCTATGATCTCAGCGCCTGCCCCTAGGGAGGCCACCTGCGCAGCCGTGCGGGCTTCAGCAAATGGATCAAAGCGGTTGAAACTGATGTTATACCGGGCAGCGACCTTTCCAAGGGTCTCTTTCCGTTCTCCTCCTGTAACCTGGACGAGCCGTGTCTGGGGTGGCAAAGCCTGTAAAAAGAAGAAAAGATCGTGCTGATCAGCGGCGATTTCCTGGAGACTGTCAACCGCAAGGATATCCGGTTGTTCCTCGTTGAGCATCCGGAAGAGCCGGAACATCGAGACCTCCGATTCACTTTCGATAACCTGTCCCTCCATCCGGACAAGGGCATACATCGGGCGTCGGGATCGGGACCTCACGGATCCTTTGATGATATCTATACCAAAGACCCTTAATCGATCACGCATCGCATTGCATCCCCGCGATCATAATCCAGGTTATATTTCCGTTTAAAATAATTGAGGATATTATCAATATCCCGTTCCAGGATAGACTGTGCATTTATATGGGTTGTTGCAACCCACTGTGGCCAGTCAATAATAACGCACCGTCCGTCCTCCATCATGATATTATATTCCGACAGGTCGGCGTGGATAATTCCTTCACGATAGGCAATACCGGCATAGGTGAGGATTTCATCCAGTACTTCTTTTGGTTCTTCAAGCCGACAATGAAAAAGGTTCGGCCCGTTTATCAGCGCCATGACGACGGTATGACGGTTCTGTGCTATAGGCAGCGGAACGCTGACTTTCGGGTGCAGGGCAGTAAGTGCCTGGTATTCCCGTTCCGCCGATCTCCGGGATGCGAGCAACCATGGGCAGTGTCCATCCTCCGGCATGTAATCGCGGTTAAGACGGGCCGAGGAAAATGAGCGTAGCCCGACGCGGTGAAACTTTATAGCAACCGGACCAAGTCCGAGCGCTTCGTAGACAATGGACTCCTTTCCCTCGCCAATAGGTGAGCCAAGTGCCGTTATCGTCCCGTTCCGGGTCAGGGTAGAAAGTGCCAGCGTATCGTACCCACCAAAAACAAGAGAATACCCATCATAAGGAACGGGGTTGAACCGTACCATACCCCATTTGATGAGGCGGGCGAGGCGGTAATTTATCTCTGATTCTGAGAGTTTCGTTGCATTTTTTATCTGATCCAGAGGTACCCACTCGTAGCGTTTCATCCCACGTTCGAGCGAATTAAGGATGGATTTTTCATATTTATTCAGAGTGCGGATACGTTCCGCGGCGATAACCATAATCGTTAGATTGGTTATGTTCCAGACTATAAAAATCGCATCTTACCTGACACGCCTTTAAATCAACACAACCTTAAACATCTTTTATCGTCCAGATTAGATTGGATTTGGCAAATGCAGTGCAACAAGTGCAGAAGGGAGGCAATACTATTTCAGGAGTACTCCGGGCAACACCTCTGCAAATACCATGTTGAAGCTGATGTTGAGGCAAAGGCAAAATATGAAATCCGCAGGAAACACTGGATGGTGCCCGGTGATAATATCGCCGTCGCTCTTTCAGGAGATAAAAACAGTAGTGCACTCCTGTATTTTTTGAAAAAACTCACTGCCGACCGTCATGATATCCGTCTCTTGGCTATTACCGTTGATGAGGGAATTGCCGGACATAGTGATCCCTTGTGCGCTGTGCAGATCGCCCGTACGCTGGATATTGAATGTATTACCGTATCGTTTCGGGAGGTTTTTGGGATTACTGCAGACGATATCGCATCCAAAAAAGGTACAGGGTTTTCCCCAACCTACTGCACCGTGCTCCGGAACTTCCTGCTGAACCGGATTGCATCGGAGAACGGAGTGAAAAAAATTGCATTCGGGGAAATACTGGATGATGGGGCAGTATCTGTACTAAAAAATATTCTTCAGGGAACTCCTGAACGACTTGTTGGGTTTGAGAAGACCGGCTGGAGAAAAATTCCTCATATCCGACCTTTTATCTCTATTCCTCAAAAAGAAGTGGAACTGTATGCAGATCTTCACCTTCATGGATTTAACCTGTCCCATAATCCCTATAAAAACGATCCGTTCAGCGGGGATGTTGAGATCATGCTTGACAATTTTTCCCTTCGTCACCCTGCAACAAAATTTGCACTTGCCAGCCTGAAAAAAAATCTGGCCGGGACATGTCCTTCCATCGCTGATTTAATTCCGTTCTGTGAGAAATGCGGGGAACCGGGAGATATTTTATGCAACAGCTGCCGTATCATCAATGAGGTGACTGCAGATGGCACTTAGACGCGGACGGGTCTGGAGGGCTATACGGAATTCTCCCGTCCTACAAATCTCTATTTATTTTATTGCGTTTGCACTCCTTGTGGGAGTCAATACCTATTTATTTTACTCCTATTATCCACTTCTGGAGAACAAACCCCTTTCCTGGTCTGAATCGCTTCTGTTTGTAGTTGAATCCATGACAACCGTAGGGTATGGTGAGTTGTTACCCTTCACGAGTGAAATTACCCGGCTGCTGGCGATCCAGATAATGCTGTCCGGTGTTATCATGATCTTTGTTGTGATTCCACTGCTCCTTGCTCCGTTTCTCACAACCCTGCTTGCTCCTTCACCCCCGCGAAGAACTCCACACAAGCTTTCTGGTCATACAGTTGTAATGGGATACGATGAGCTCACCAGATCGGTAATTGACAGCCTCGCAATTTCTGATCATGATATTGTAATTATCGAACAGGATAAAGTAAAAGCCCTTGAGATAGCGACCCAATACCGGAGACGTGCCTACGTTATCTGGGGAGATTATGACGATCCCGAAACATGGTCTGCCGCACATATCGGCGGCGCCCGCTTTGTTGTAATCTGCATGGATGAGAGGCAGACAGCCAGCGTCGTCCTTGGCGTACGTGAACTGGTGAAAGGAAAGATCATATCGATAGTGGACAAGTTATCATTCAATCGTTATCTTCACTATGCTGGCGCTGATTACGTATTGTCTCCCAAAGATACCACCGGAAGGCTCCTTGCACGCCACGCCATCCTTAATCCAAACGGGGATACAGAACCGGATATTCCCGGTCTGGACCGAAGTTCCATCAGTTTCCAGGATGCTGCCAGACAAGAGCTCAGGCTCATCAATATACCTCTGGTTTTCGGGTGTGTAGCCGCTTTCAAATCCCTGTCTGAACTTCACCTTTTTGAGCGGTTTGGAATTATCGTCCCATTTCTCTGGAAGGCCGGGAAATTCATTCCCTCCCCCAAGGATGATATAGTGATTGACAATACAACTTCCCTATACCTTTTTGGCAGGATTGAGTCCATTGTTTCGGCACTCAAAGAAGAGTTCAACCCGGAAGGGTGTGTGGATGCGTTGGCAGTGATCGCCGGTTTTGGGGATGTTGGTGCAGCTGCATATCATAAACTGGAGGCATCCGGTGTTTCCTGCATTGTTGTTGATTCAAAAAAACAAGGAGTTGAACAGGTTATCGGCAATGCTGAAGATGAAGAAGTCCTCAAAAAAGCCCGTATCGAAGAGGCACGGTTCTGTATCGTTGCATTGAACGACGATAATGTGAATATCTTTACTACGCTTATGGCCCGGAATTTAAACCCGGTTATCCGGATCCTGGCCCGGGCCAACGAGCCGGCATCGGTTGAGAAGCTTTACCGGGCTGGAGCTGACTATGTTGCTCTCCTGCCCATGATCGGTGGTCAGACAATTGCAAGGATTATTCTTGCAGATCTTGTTACGATCCTTCTCGAACTTCCCAACAACGATCTGGTAATTCTTAAACAATCACATACAACCTACCCACACCGGTTGGAATGGTTCATCCGGAAAAGCGGAGTCCGGATCATCGGTGTCGAAGGAACTGGCCGATCGATTGTTGCCCCTCATCCTGATGAAGTCCTCATGGAAGGAGACGCCGTCATCGCCGTGGGCAATACCGAACAAATTAAAAGATTTATCCGACTATTTTAGGTGGACAGGTCTTATGGAAGCAGAATTGGGATGCAGGATGGGGCAGGTCGAACAGATGATACGATATGCGTACTGGAAAAGCGGCAGCAAGGGAATTGTTATCGGGCTGAGCGGGGGTGTTGACTCAGCTGTAGCTGCGACGTTCTGTTGCCGGGCAATCGGAGGGGACAAGGTGCTTGGACTGACTCTTCCCTCAAACGTTAGCAACCCGGCAGATATCAAAGATGCTGCGGCACTCTGTAAACAGCTGAGCATGGATCACCGTGTGATTAGTATAGTGCCCATGCTTGAAGGTTTTAAAACGATACCTGAATTTATAGAATCCCGGTACCTGCTTGGCAACCTGATGGCCCGGATCCGTATGACGATTCTCTATTATCACGCCAATCGCGAACAAAAAATTGTCTGTGGTACCTCCAACCGGAGCGAGTACATGCTCGGTTACTGCACAAAGTATGGCGATAATGCTGCCGATCTTCAGCCGTTACTGCATCTGTATAAAACCGAGATTTATGAGTATGCCAAAGAAATGGGGATTCCGGAATCAATAATGAAAAAAGCGCCCTCCGCTGGTTTATGGGAAGGACAGCGCGATGAAGAAGAGATTGGTCTTTCTTATGAAAAAATCGATGTCTCCCTCAAGACACTTGAACTGCATAGCTGGCAGGCAACAACACCCATCGAAGAAAAAGTTCTTGAACTCGTCAGAAAAAGCGAGCACAAAAGATTGCCGGCACCTAACCTTTTAGAGAGACATAAAAAATTGTAAGATTTTTTTCAGGTATTTACTGAAGTCAGTGATTTCTCATTACCAATTAAACCGCCACCACTGAGACTTCATTCTCTCGTACTGGAATCACTTTTTCTTCTTTATAACCAGGAAATAATACCCGGCACCAATGCAAATCAGGGCAATAACCACGATTATTGGAAGGGCCTGCATGATTCCGGCTGATGCTGGTTTTGGTTTAACCTGAACCGGGACATGAATGATATCGGAACCATGGCTGATGTCCAGTGCGTCACGGTACCGTATCTCGGTATCCAGAGTGTAGTCCTTAACCGCCGCTGTATTATCTGCAGTCATCTGGTAGCGTGCAGTCGCTGTCTGGCCAGGCTTCAGATCTCCAAGGTATGCCATATCATCCGTGCTGGTAAAAGGATCAACGACGGAAAGGCGTGCCTGGGCATTGAATGCGGTCGTGACACCAGTGTTCTGGTATTCAACCTGGATCATATTTTGCGATCCCGGCACCACCTGCACTGATCCTGAGGTGATAGCGAAACTGATTTTTCCCCCGATGGGAATTCCAATAGTCTCAGTATCCGAAGTAACGACATCCCCATCACGATTCTCATAGGTAACAACAACATCAACCGGGTAGGTCTGTTTTTCCGCATCACCGGAGATCGTAACCTTGTATCTGCTGGTGACGGTCCCATTGTGCGGGAAATCCCCGATAAAAACGCTGCTGTCGGTCGGAATTATCGGACTTGCCCCATTGCGGATTAACTTCACGGTAGCCTTTTTGCCATCCTCTGATCCTGTATTTCTTATCTTCAGGTCGAGATATCCCTCACTTCCGATAATCAGGTTTTCCGGCACGGCTTCAAGAACGTCAACCTGCACTAGAGGCTTGATTTTTATTGTTATCGGAAACGTTTCGCTTGTTTGCTGGTAGTTTGACTGGAGAACATCACTTGCTGGCTGATCAGCTGCTGCGAGATATGTGTAACTTATGGTCAGGGGGATCTGGTATTCTCCCTCGGTGGCGTTGGGGAGTATCTTTGTTGTGATTGCCACCATGCGGATCTCATTACTTTTGATATCCCCGACCGTCTGCGGTTCGCTTTTAACAATTATCGGAGCATTCCCGGCAGAAAGTCCAACCGAAACCGTTTTTGCAGTAGTGAGTGAATCGTCCCGGCTAATGGACCCGCCATTCACGAATTGCAGGTTTTGAATACCACTATTCTGCACGATTACTGTTATGGTTGCGTCCTGACCCGGGGAAAACTCGTTGACCCCGGAAATTAATGCTGACATTTGAGGACGTCCCCCTAAGTACGTAGTCGCACCCATAACCGGCATGCTCAAGCACAACCACATTACAAGAAAAACAATTATCAATCGGCAATATCTCATTATCAATCACATGTTGTTGTTGTTATAACAACATTTATTATTGCAGGATATAAAGCGATGTTTCAATGAAATTGTCGTCAGAAAATTCCGTTCGCGTCACTGAATGTCTCAAATCGCTTGGACTTACAAAATATGAGGCTCGTGTATATATTGCACTCCTTAAAGTCGCCAGCGCCACTGCAAGCGAAATTCATGAGATTTCCGGTGTTCCACGCGCTTCGGTGTACACAGTTATCGATCAACTTCTGGAAAAAGGACTTGTGTCGGTATCCCAGTCTGCACCCAAAAGGTTTGCAGCCTATTCTCCTGAAGACGCGATTTCAAAACTGATGGACCTTATCGAAAAGGATGCAAAATATGCCCGCGATACATTATCCCCGATATTCCGGGAACGTATGAGCCCGGCAATTGGGAGCGAGGAGCTGATATGGAATATTTATGGCATCGGAAATATTGAGAAAAAACTCACCGATATCATTTCCCGCGCAAAAGATGAAATCAGAATTATTGCTCATCCGCAGATTTTATCACCAGAAGTAAAAAAGAAACTGGCCAGTATGGCAATGACTGTCAGCGTTGACATAATCACGCCTCATTGGACAGGAAATATACCGGAAAAGATCAGGGTGTATCTCATTCAGCATCCCGAGATCCCAAAAGAGCTCGACAAGGCAAAAGAGATGATGGCAGGCGGTGTCTGTATCATTGACGGTCGTAGTGTGATGGTGATCGTTGGCATCGATAAAGAGGACGCGGTAGCACTGTTTTCAGAATCTGAAGGATTTGTCCGCTTTTTTGTGCGGTATTATTCCCTTATCTTTGAGTGGGCCAAAAAAAGCGGGTAAAAAAATACTGTCACTTTTAAAAATCCCGGATTTCTTCCATCTGAGAAATTTCCATCAGGCCTTTCATTGCCTGTGTCTGTACCCAGCGACCACCCTCGCGAATTGCAGCCATCGGGTTTGTGCCGCCAACAGCTGCAATGGCAACGAACTGAGGACTTACAGGCACTCCAAGAAGAGGCAGGTTCGGCATTCCCACTTCAAGAATGCCGGAGAAACTGCTGTCTGATAGTTCATCCAGTACTAATCCAACCCGGGATTCTGCCTCCATGTGGAATTCCCTGATATTTGCAAGGATTGCCCCGCTCCCTGTCCGCATCACGCTGGTAACGGAAGTTGTCTTCTGGGAGATGAGTACCTGGAGCGGATCGATGGTCGTATGTTCGTACATAATAATATGGGTAAACCGCAGTGGTGTGCGTTTTTCGATTTCGACAACCCCTCCTCCTATGGGATTGACGGGAATTCCACGCCGGATCAGGAGTCCATCAAATGTTATACTGCAAAGGGTACAGATGCCCGTGCATCCTTTCGGCACTGCATATCCTGCAATCTTATCTCCGGAAGAAAAGAATTTGACCAAACCACTTACCGTGACCCCAGTCTTGTATGCATCCTTAAGTATTGAAATTGCAAAGTCGAGGTCCTCGTTTTTGATAATTGACAGGTTATAAACAACTTTGCCATCGCCAGAGACCGGATCAAAAGTAACCTGCATTGCAAAATCTTCAATGCTGTGGTTGATGAATTTGAGCGGGGTGGTCATTATAGTAATTTCAGACATCGCAATAGAAAAATTGTTCTATAAGCCCATGGCAATTTATTTATCATGGAACACGATATGCGGGAAAAAGCCAAGAATGCCATGCGACTTATTCTTGAGGCTGCCCGTTTTGAGGTTGAAGAGGTGGATGAACCTCTCGATCTCTCTGCGGTACGCGACGGCACATGCCTTCTGGTGCTCTGTTCAAACGACAGTGACATAATCGGGCAGTTTGACAAAACCAATTACAGTCTGATGATTGACGATCATGAGATGTCCTGCAAGAAACTTCTCTTTTCTATTGATAAGGAGATTGTTACCGAGAATTGCATTCAATGGGGCGTTGACGAATTTGTGCGGTATACCGGTGAAGCAGTGCTCGCAGATATTCTTGACCGTGAACTGGCATTGGATCTCACTCCGTCAAAAGGCAAAAAGACACCCGGTGTTACTGCATCTTCTGACAAGGAGACAAAACAAAAAGAAGAGCCTTCCGGAATCACAATCCCGCATTACCCTATAAAAGTCACCGAACAGGCAGCAATCCGGATTGGGGGAGTCCAGGGAGCTGCAAAACTCCGTTTTATACCGTATTTCCTTTTCCATTATACAAGTTCCGGAGAACAGGTCTACAAGGACCGCCGCATCCCCTTTGATGCCGATGGCTGGGGTGCAATCAACGCAATTAACGGGATAAAAATCGAACTTGATGGAAAGCAGGTTGAAGAAACAGAGATTCCCGGAGGTTCTGAAGTATCAGATCCGCATATCCGAAAGGAGGAGGCCACGGAGCGAATTGTCAACGAGTTGATCGACCGGCTTACCCAGAAGGTTCGTATCAAGCAGGAGAAAGGAGATGCAATCTTCTATGAGGAAAAGATCCTCAAACCTGATAAGAAAAATATCACTGTTGACACCCGTCAGGTCTATATTCCGGTCTGGCAGATACGGGGTAAAAAGATTGTCGAGATAAATGCGTTTACCGGTGAATTGCTATCAGAACCAATGGATGAAGGAGTCGAAATATTTTAAAAAAAGAGATAGCGCAGGCATCGTATAAAGCAGGATTCGTCCTGTGCTTCTTCTTATAAAAACGTGATAATTTTTTTTAGTCCATGGTGAGGAAAAAACCATGATCGTAGTTCTTGGGGGTGGTCCGGGAGGGAGGATTGCATCAATCCGGCTCGCTTCGGCCGGAAAAGAGGTCCGTCTTATTGAGCATGGAGGTATTGGTGGCCAATGCCTCAATTTTGGCTGCATGCCTGTTTGTGCCCTCAATGATGTCGCCCGAACGATCCATTTGGTACGGATATTTCAGCAACTTGGTCTTTTTGATTCTACGCCCCCGGTCAATTTCTCCAAAATGATGGAAGAGATGCATACTATCCAGTCAAAGATTGCGTGCATTCTTGACGCTGAAACCAAATCTGCCGGCGTAGATATTACCTATGGAAAAAGCGGCAGGTTAGATGGAAAAACCGTCTTTGTTGCAGATGAGAAGGTGGAAGCGGATGCTGTTATAGCAGCAACGGGCTCTCTTCCCTATATTCCGGATATTCCAGGAATAGATCTTCCGGGTGTATACACACCCCATACCTTATTCCAGATTAAATCATTGCCGGAAAGGCTCCTCATCATTGGAGGGGGGGTGATGGCAGCTGAGTTTGCGTATATTTTCAGAGCGCTTGGTAGTGAGGTGTCCCTCATAGCCCGGAGCACAGTTTTGAAAAATATCGATAAACACCTTCACGCGCTCGCTATGAAAGACCTTGCATCGGTAAATATTCAGGAAAATACCAGGATTCGGTCAATAGGATGGAGTCATGGGGGAAAATCACTCCAGATAACAACGGACGGAAAAATCCCACATTACGCTGCGGATGCTGTCCTGATAGCAACAGGACTCGTGCCGAATTCTGCCATGCTGGATGGTCTGAAAAAAGGACCTGAAGGTGAGGTCATTGTTGACGAACATATGAGGACCAGTGTACCTGATGTATATGCCTGCGGGGACGTCGTAGGGCCCCCGTATCTTACTCCGGTAGCCCGTCACCAGGGGATTGTTGCAGCAGATAATATCCTCGGTATTCCAAGGAAAATGGATTGCCGGTTCATCCCCCAGTCGATCAACCTTTCGCAGGAACTGGCGTTCTGCATTGCTGAAAAGAAGAATATGGCTTCCCTGACAATACCTGGACCGGCAGGCCCGGGAACGTTCTGGTCGGTACCTTCCAATACTACCGGGATGGCAAAGATTTTTGTCGAGCCGGAACAGGGTTCGATAGAGGGGGTTTGCACTGCCGGACCTGGTGGTGGACTCATCACAGGTTACATGGCTTTTTTAATGCGACATCACTTTTCTGTACATGATTTTGAAGAATTTATCGAGATCCACCCTTCGACCGATGGAGTCTCCGGGCTTGCAAAATATGCATCGGAACGGCTCAAAAAAAGAAATTCCTCATAAAAAAGAGTGCGGGATGTTTTTCTAAAATCATTTGTTCATCTCAGAACCCCTCTCATCTCCTGATGCGGTTGCTGAAGGTATTATTACCGTTCAAATCGCAGTATTACGATACACACCATCCCCGACCCAGGGTGTTTTAAAATGACCAGCCCCACCGAAAATACTTCATTTGACCAGACACGGCTTGATAAAATCCGTGCGCTTCAGGATAAAGGCATTACCATCTTCCCTTCATCGTTTGACCGGCAGCACACGGTCCAGGATATCAGGACAAAATACGCTGATATCGCTCATGACAAGAGTGCAGATCCTGTTTCCACAGCTGGAAGGATCTATATTGTCCGGAACCATGGCAAGACCGTGTTTGCTGACCTCGGTGATGAAACAGGAAAGATCCAGCTGTATATCCGGAAAAACGATCTTGGCGATGAGCAGTTCGAATTTTTTAACCAGTTCATCGAGCGGGGGGATATCATCGGGGTTACCGGTCATGTATTCCGGACAAAACTGGGTGAGATCACCATCTGGGTGGACACCTTCACCCTCCTCTGCAAGGCAGTATGCTCGCTTCCTGAAAAGTTCCATGGCCTGACCGACATCGAAAAGAGGTATCGCCAGCGGTATGTTGACCTCATCGTGAATGAGGAGAGCCGGAAGATATTCCGGAGCCGGAGCCGGATCATTTCTATGATTCGCAGGTATCTCGATGAGCATGGGTTCCTCGAGTTCGAGACCCCCATACTGCAACCGATTTACGGCGGGGCGAATGCCCGTCCTTTTACCTCGTACCACAACTTCCTTGACCAGAAACTTTTCCTCAGGATTGCACCCGAACTCTACCTTAAGCGGCTTGTTGTTGGAGGGTTTGAGAAAGTTTTTGAAATAGCACGCAACTTCAGGAATGAAGCGGTTGACACCGACCACAACCCCGAGTTCTCAATGGTGGAAATTTACTGGGCATACCGCGACTTTGAAGATATGATGGCGCTGACGGAAGATATTATCTCGTCCATCATTCTTGAGGTCCACGGGAAATTTGAGATTCCCTATGGGGATATCATGCTGGACTTCACAAAACCGTGGAAGAAACTGTCGATGGTGGAAGCCGTAAAGGAATACGCAGGGATCGATATCTTTTCCCACACGATTGCAGATCTCCGTGACCTTGCCCGGAAGCACAAACTGGATGAGCCGGAGAAACCCGGCACACACCGGGAGTTCCTTGTGCATTTCTTCGAAGGGCTCGTAGAAGAAAAACTGGTCCAGCCAACCTTTATCTACGATTACCCGGTTGAAAACTCACCGCTTGCAAAAAGACACCGGAGCAAGGAAGGGTTCACCGAGCGGTTCGAGCTCTTCATCAGCGGCATGGAAGTGGGTAATGGGTTTTCCGAGCTGAACGACCCGGTGGACCAGAAGGCTCGCTTTGAACACCAGGATGAGAAACGGCGGCTTGGAGATGTCGAGGCTCAGATGATCGATTACGATTTCATCAATGCCATTGGATACGGTATGCCCCCTACCGGGGGTGTCGGTATTGGTATCGACCGGCTGGTGATGCTCCTTACAAACAACGATTCCATCAAAGAAGTGATCCTGTTCCCCTCCATGAAAACTGTTCAGGCCGGACAGGAAGGAAATGAAAAGGAAAACGGTACGGATTAGGAAAAAAAGTAATTCCTTTTCGTGATCATCATCAATCACATTTTTTTTAGTCCTACCACATCATATCCAGACAAAAATGCCCTTTTTGTATTCCGGGTAGGATTTATCGAGATACACAGGGATTGTGATGTCGGGGATAAAAAGCTGGATGTTGTTATTCACAGACAGGAACAAGTTTTCCTTTCAGTTTTTCCTCACTTTCAAGCCTCATCATTTCCACCACGTTATGCACCATACCTTTCACCTTCTGGATCACGAGTGGATCATTTTTTAAGAATTCTGTATCGGTGATTGTATTGAATTGCGCCCCATGGGTGCGGTACGCAATGCCAAACGGCGCAAGGAGATATCCCAGTTGCTGGAAGTAGAGATAAATATCCATTGCTGTCTTGGTCGCACCATCCTCATGCCCCGAAACAGCGACTCCCACGATCTTTGCTTCCGTGAGACCGGGTTTTTTTAATAAGTAGAGGTTCTGGATACAATTCAGCCGGTCAAGAAAATCCTTGAGCCGTGCCGACATATTGTTCCAGTTTATTGGTGATGCCACGACAATTGCTTTTGAAGCAATAACCATCTCATGAAACGCCGGCATATCGTCGAGCTGGTCCCTGCACGGGTAACGGCATGCATTGTCCCGCATACTGTAGCAGCACCAGCAGTGGTTGATGGTAAACTCGTTCAGATTATAGCGCCGGTAACTTACCCCCTTCTCCCTGAGCACTTCCTCTGCCAGATCCGCCAGGTAGCCGGTGTTGTTTGCACGGTGGCTGCTGCCATTGATCAGGAGCACATCGAACTTTTCTCCGTCGTAGTGAAGAACTTTCTTTTCGGTAAGCTCAATAAACTCCCTACCGGTACCGGCACATTGCAGGCACTCTGCAGGAGGATCCTCCCCATGGTGGATGTATCCGCAGACTACACACTTCCATGCTTTACCGGGCATGAGATTGTCCGCTCTGGCTTCCCCTTGTGCAATAAAATACATGCTGGAAATTCTCCTGTTCCTGTATAAGGCATCCAGGGCACAGACACCCCTGTTCTTCTTTAATACAGATGCTTCTGGTCGTATCAGCGAGGCAAAACGCAATCTCTTCGTTACAATCTACAAAACTTGGGCACATCCTGCAAATACAGAGCCCGATACCTCTTTTCCTGTCCATGATAAAATCCTTCAAGGCTTTAATTGCTTTCCCTACTACTTATAAGATTTTGCACCTCGGGAAGAACGGTTCAGGGAATAATCCACTAATAAAAAAAGAGGATTACATTTTTTAACATGACAATCCATTAGGGAGTTATGCATGCAAGATCCAGTTTCATGTTCTGTTTGGCATGTGTTGTCCTTTTGATCGTTTCCTGTATGGCTGCAGGGTGCTCTTCCTCACAAACCCCTCCAGCAACTGCAGCACCAACATCTTCTGTGGCTGGAGGAAATACTATTGCCATCAAGAATTTCGCGTTCGATCCATCTTCGCTGACGGTAAAAAGCGGTACAGTGGTCAAGTGGATAAACCAGGACGGAGCTTCTCATGCAATTGTGTCTGATACCGGTTCCACGGTGGCCTTTTCCTCTGATCCGCTCTCATCCGGTGCATCCTATTCATTTACCTTTACCCATCCAGGAACGTATTCGTATCACTGTTCAATACACCCGTCCATGAAAGGCACAATAATTGTAACGTCTTAAATTTTACTTTTTTAAAATTTTGATTGTCACGATCAAATAAATACTGCATATATGACCTTCGAACAATAAAAGCATTGAAATGCTTTTTCAGTTCATAAAAGAGGAGTTTTATGGCAAATCACTTATGGTAAGGTTCGCCCCGAAGGATTCGGAACGCCCGGTATATCTGCTCGAGGAGGAGGATGCGTGCCATCGGGTGGGTAAATGTCATCTTTGAAAGTGAAAGTCGCATGTCGCTCCTTGATAGTACATCGGGAGAAAGGCCCAGGTCTCCACCAATCACAAATGCCAGATTGTTTTGTCCGGCAAGTTCCCATTGCCTGAATGCGTCGGCAAGTTCCTCACTTGACCAGGTTTTTCCCCGGACATCAAGCGCGATAATAAACGAACTCTCTGGAATCACGGCAATGATCCGCTCCCCTTCCTTTGCCTTTGCCACTGACTCAACTGCTGGTGACGCATCTGCCTGACGTTTCTCCTCAGAAATTTCCATTATCTGCAGTTTCACGTACAGACGCAGACGTTTTTCATACTCTGAAATACCCAGCTGCAGATACTTTTCTTTGATCTTACCGACAGCAATTATGTGAACCTGCATAGGTCTTTCCCCGTTAAAGCAGGAGGATTGACCTGCCATATGCGAAAAATATTATCCGAATATCTTTTTTGATTGTTCAAGTGCATCAACAGCAGGGAGCTTTTTTCCGGTCAGGAACTCAATACACGCCCCACCACCGGTAGAGATGTGGGTGAAGTCCTGTTCAATGCCGAGTTTTTCTATGACAGCCGCTGTATGCCCGCCACCGACAACGGAGAACTCAACTTTTGAGGCCGCCCGGAGGAGTTCATATGTCCCTGTTGCAAAATCTGCATCTTCAAAGACACCGGCAGGACCGTTGAATACGACGGTCCCTGCCTTTTTTAGCGTCTGGATGAGCGAGGTAAGAGCATCCATGCCAATATCGAGAACCGGGGTATCTTCCGGAATCCTGTCAACAGGATATTCGACACGATGATTATCCTGCCTCACGGCAACTGATTCCGGCATAATAACCCGATCTTTATAAAGGGACAGGATCTCTTTTGCCTTTTCAATCTCCGCTTGGTATTTGAGCTGGGCAATCAGCTGAGTGGAGGGTTTACCGATATTGTAACCGGCAGCGATCAAAAAGACATTTGCAACAACGCCAATCACTATCACCTGATCGGCAATGCCATTAGCAAGCACATGCCGGGCAACATCAATAGAATCATCCACTTTTGTCCCGCCAAGGACCATGCAGACCGGTCGGGGTGCTCCGGAAAATACCCTGGATAGGGTTGATACTTCTTTTTCCATCAGGAGCCCCCCCGCTGATCGCATGACAAGCGGCAATCCTACTATCGTTGGTTGTGAGCGATGGGCAGTACCAAATGCGTCGTTTACAAAAACGTCCGCCATTGAGGATAACTTTTTTACAAGATGGGTCTTTTTTGCGTCTTCTGGTTTTAAGGTCAGGTTTTCTTCAGCATTGAACCGAACATTTTCCAGCATCAGCACATCCCCGATTTTCATGGCATGTACGGATTCCCGTGCATGACGACCAATGATGCTATCGGTGTATATGACCGGCTTTCCGAGCAGATGCTCAAGCTTCTCTGCATGGGCTTCAAGAGTAGTAAAATCTTTTTTGCCTGGCCGGCTCTGGTGAGTGACGATCACAACGCGGCTTTCAGAAAGGGTTCGGATTGTCGGGAGGTGCTCCCTGAAACGTTTGTCATCAAGAATAAGGTTTGAGGTGGGATCAATAGGAGAGTTGAGATCAAGCCGGAGGAGGACGGTTTTTCCCTTGCACCCCAACTCCCGTATGGTTCCAATCTGCATCCCAGCCACCTTTTATTAAAATTATGATGTGCTCCTTGCCTTGATTCTTTTCATCCGGAAGAGTTCTTCGCGCTCCATTTCATCAAGGCGCATCTTGATAAAGTCTCGGGCTGCGGTGAGTTCCGGAATTACCTTGAACTCGAGGGCATTGACCCTTCGTTTCGTCTTTTCAATCTCGTCAAGCAGGCGTTTCATCGTTGTTTCGATTTCAGCGCTTTCGATGATCGATTCAACCAGTTCTTCAAATGCAGAAGCTGTCTCGTCTATTACCGTTGAAGTCCCAAGAACACCGTAACCCCTGTCAACGAGGCTTTTCTTTACCTTGGAGGATTCAATCTGCGGCACGATTACCCCCATGATATTTTTGCTTTTCAGCGTAATTTCAGGTACCTCTTTCACCGAAAATGCCGCTGATTTCACCCCGATAGCACCTTCCACGGTGTTAGCGACTGCCATCATCTCGACAGCTACCTGATACTTATTCAACAGCTCACCCCTGCTATCCTTCGCAGTGGCAAGCACCTTGAAAAATTCAAGGATTAGTCCATCGCGCTTCATTTTGAGGATTTTGTAGCCCCGTTCAGAGAGCTGGATCTTCCGTTTGAGGTTGATCAGTTCTGACCGGGTTGGCTTGATATCGCGCAGCGCCATGAATACTTACTCCTTTTTTGCACCAGTGCGGAATTTCGGGTGATACTTCTGGATAAGCTCACGGTCGATACGGACCAGCAGTTCAATTGGCAGCGTCGACAGGAGGTCCCATCCAAGGTTTAATGTGTCTTCGATCGTCCGGTCTTCATCATACCCCTGGCGGACGAAACGGTTCTCGAAGATGTCGGCAAACTCTAAGAGCAGGCGGTCACGTTCGGAAAGCGCATCCTTACCAACGATTGCGACAAGCCCGCGAAGGTCGTTGCCTTCAGCATAGCCGGCATACATCTGGTCGGATACTTTCTTGTGGTCCTCACGCGTGTGGCCTTTACCGATCCCAAGGTTCATCAGTCGGGAGAGAGAGGGCAGCACATTGATAGGCGGGTAGATACCCTTACGGTGAAGATCCCGGTTGACCACAATCTGGCCTTCGGTGATATACCCGGTCAGGTCAGGGATCGGATGGGTGATATCATCTCCAGGCATCGTCAGGATCGGGATCTGGGTGACCGAGCCCTTCATGCCCTTGATCATTCCGGCACGCTCATAGATACAAGCAAGGTCCGTATACATATATCCCGGATAACCACGACGTCCCGGCACCTCTTCACGGGCTGCACCGATCTGACGCAGCGCCTCGCAATAGTTAGTCATATCCGTAAGGATGACAAGCACGTGCATACCAAGCTCAAAAGCAAGGTATTCAGCGGTGGTGAGGGCGAGCCGTGGGGTGATGATACGCTCGACGGCCGGGTCATCTGCAAGGTTGAGGAAGACTACCGCTCGCTCAAGTGCACCGGTGCGCTCAAAGTCCTGCATGAAATAATTTGCTTCTTCCTTTGTGATACCCATCGCAGCAAAGACCACGGCGAAACTCTCAGTAGAGCCGGGCACCTTTGCCTGCCGTGCGATCTGCAACGCGACTTTATTATGAGGGAGACCAGCTCCAGAGAAGATCGGAAGCTTCTGGCCACGGACAAGGGTATTTGTACCGTCAATAGTCGAGATACCGGTCTGGATGAATTCTGCCGGCATGCCCCGGGCGTACGGGTTTATTGCAGCACCGGTTATATCGAGGCGTTTCTCCGGAACAATCTCTGGTCCGCCATCGATGGGTTTTCCGCCACCGGACAGGATACGGCCAAGCATTTCACGACCCACAGGCATCTTGATAGCTTCGCCGGTGAAACGGACACCCGTGTCCTTACCGATACCAGTCGTAGTCTCGAAGATCTGCACAACAACCAGTTCATCGCTGGTGTCGAGAACCTGACCCCGCTTCATTGAACCATCAGAAAGGATAAGGTTTACGAGTTCTCCATAACCAATCGGCTCGGTCTTCTCGACGAAAACGAGAGGCCCGGCAATCTTGTTGATCGTCCTGTACTCCTTCATGCTGCCGACCTCAGTGTGTTGAACTCAGCGTCCATCTCTTTCTCTATCCTGGCAAGCTCGGGTTTGTAATCCTTGATGAACTTGATCTGATTCAGCTCGTTCTTCGATTTGACTCCGTTGATCTGCGTCGGGCTGACACCGGCAATCTGGGCGGCGTAGGCAAGATCGGCGAAGAGCTTGATCGCCTTCATCATGTCGTACTGCTTTGTCATGTCACAGAACGTGTCAACAGCATCATATGCGTTTTGCTGGAGGAACAATTCACGAATCATACGGGCAACCTCAATTGTCACCTGCTCTGATTCGGGTAATGCATCAGAACCAACAAGCTGCACAATTTCCTGAAGCTCAGATTCTTTCTGGAGCACTTCCATTGCCCATGACCGGATCTTGTTCCATTCAGGAGACACTTCCCGGTCATAATAATCATTGAGACTTTCAAGATACAGCGAATAGGAGTTCAGCCAGTTGATTGCCGGGAAGTGCCGGCGTTGTGATAACTTTGCATCAAGAGCCCAGAACACTTTCACGATACGAAGGGTATTCTGGGTAACCGGCTCTGAGAAGTCCCCGCCAGGGGGAGATACGGCACCGATTACTGAAACAGATCCTCGGGCACCGTTCAGGGTTTTAACCAATCCGGCACGTTCATAGAATTCAGAAAGTCGTGCTGCAAGGTAAGCCGGGTATCCTTCTTCACCGGGCATCTCTTCAAGACGGGAAGAAATCTCACGCATAGCTTCTGCCCACCGGGAAGTGGAATCTGCCATGAGGGAAACATCGTATCCCATATCACGGAAGTACTCGGCAATCGTAATACCCGTGTATACCGATGCTTCACGAGCAGCAACCGGCATATTCGAAGTGTTTGCTATAAGCACCGTCCGTTCCATAAGCGGTTTACCGCTCTTGGGGTCTTCCAGGTGCGGAAACTCTGTCAGAACCTCGGTCATCTCGTTACCGCGTTCTCCGCAACCGATATAGACGACAATCTCAGCGTCACTCCACTTTGCAAGCTGCTGCTGGGTAACCGTTTTGCCACTCCCGAATGGTCCGGGAATTGCTGCAGTACCTCCTTTTGCAATCGGGAAAAGACCATCAAGGATTCTCTGGCCGGTGATCAACGGGATTGTCGGGTTCATCTTCTCTTTTACCGGTCTCGGTACACGGACCGGCCAGCGCTGG
>WSSedA1B3DRAFT_1000140_pt1 | contig 20540 bp, 22 predicted proteins | sample WetSurSiteA1Bulk_FD_9468 | JGI IMG/M metagenome (IMG submission 9468)
GCTGGCCTGGAATCAAACTAGAATATCCACACATCCCAGGAGCCGATGGAGCCGGATTTGTGGCGGGCTTAGGCGCATGCGTCAGCAACTGTAATATTGGTGATCGGGTGGTGATCAATTCAAACCTGGGCTGTGGGCGCTGCCCAGCATGTATTGCAGGACAGGATAATCGCTGTCGTGAATGGCATCTGCTTGGTGAGACCGTTCGTGGCACCTATGCCGAATACGTGGTTATTCCAGCGAACAATATCTATCACATCCCAGCAGGTTTTGAAGCGCGCCAGGCAGCTGCTGCGGCATTGGTATTTCATACTGCCTGGCATTCACTAATCATCCGTGGGGCAGTGAAAGCAGGGGAGTATGTGCTGGTGGTGGGGGCTTCTGGCGGGGTGAACACAGCCAGTATCCAGATTGCCAAGCTGGCGGGGGCGACAGTAATTGTGGTTGGTTCAAACCTCAAAAAGCTCAGCCTGGCTGAATCTTTAGGTGCAGACCATCTGATCGATCGCTCGAAAGATGAAAATTGGTCCAAAACAGTATATAACCTGACAGATAAACGGGGTGTGGATGTTGTCGTGGATAATGTAGGTACTACATTCCCGTCAAGCTTCCGTGCAGCAGCTAAAGGCGGGCGTATCCTGACGGTGGGTAATTCAGGTGGAGCGAAATTTGAAATCGACAATCGGTTCATTTTTGGCAAGCACCTCTCGATCATTGGTTCATCCATGGGAACTCGGGCTGATTTTGCTTCAGTGATGGATTTGGTTTTCGCGGGTAAACTAAAGCCGGTAATGGACCGGGATTATCCTCTAACCGAAGCTAGATTCGCTCAGGAACAGCTTGAGATGGGTGAGCAGCTCGGAAAAATTACCTTGAGGATCGGGTAACTGGACAAACATACAGAAAAAATGGATAATTCCGGATCACCCATCGAATCGAAGACGGAGATTGATTCACAGACCATCTCACGACCTGGCTGCGTAACCATACTGGCGTTGGGAGTGTTAATCATCACGATAATCAATCTGCTCCGCCTGATTCTGAGCATCACGAATTGGGATTTCCTTAAATCCTGGCCTGGTGTTTCCCCATTGTATATGGTAACAACTGGTTTAATTTGGACGTTGATTGGTTCGTTTTTATTTTTTGGATTGTGGACAGGAAAAAAATGGGCACCAAAACTAATGCAAGCTGTGGCACTTAGCTATGCCTTATATTATTGGCTTGACCACGTCTTCCTGGAGGACCATCCGGCAAGTGGGGCCGTGGGAGCCCAACAGGCACTTTTACCGGTCAATTGGCAATTCGCGGTTGTTGCAACCGTTGCCTGTTTAGCATATGTAGTTTGGGTGCTCAGCCGTCCAAAGGTAAAAGCTTATTTTGGTGTGGCTGAATCAAATGCAGGTAACGACCCAACAGTAGAGTAATGAAGATGGAGAACTATTCAATAGGATCGTGTTTTACTCGAAGGAATTTGTGCTTGGGAGATGATTATGGCCGATGATCCGAAAATAAAACGCTTGCGTGAGACTAAGGTGCAAAGCCGCCGTGGTGGAGGTGCTGAACGGATCGAAGCCCAACATGATCGCGGCAGGTTGACGGCACACGAGCGGATCGACTTATTGCTGGATAAGGGCTCATTTCGAGAGGTAGGACCTTTTGTGGTTCATCGAACCAGCGATTTTAATCTTGATCAGCAAAAATATCTTGGTGACAGTGTTGTGACAGGATGGGGGACCATTGAGGGACGTTTGGTGTATATCTTTTCACAAGATTTCACCGTATTTGGAGGGAGTTTGGGGGAGGTGCATGCTGAGAAAGTATGCAAGATCATGGATATGGCCCTTAAGAATGGCGCGCCTGTGATCGGTTTGAACGATTCTGGTGGGGCTCGTATCCAGGAAGGCGTCGTATCCCTGGGAGGTTATGCAGATATCTTTCTACGCAACACGCTCGTATCCGGGGTGATTCCGCAAATAAGCGTGATCATGGGTCCATGTGCGGGTGGCGCGGTCTACTCTCCTGCGCTGACAGATTTTATTATTATGGTGCGTAAATCCTCCTATATGTTCATCACCGGTCCGGATGTAGTCAAAGCTGTGACCCATGAAGAAGTAACCTTTGAAGAATTAGGGGGCGCGGATGTTCACTCGGAAACATCCGGGGTATGTCACCTGGCAGCAGATTCCGAGCCGGATGCCCTATATCTAATTCGCAAGCTACTTAATTACATCCCGCAAAACAATATGGAAGATCCTCCATTTTCGAATAATGATGATGATCCATTGCGTATGGAAGAAGGATTAAATACTCTCGTCCCTGAAGACCCCAGCAAGCCGTATAACATTAAGGATGCTATCCGAATGATTGTGGACGGTAGTATATTTTTTGAAATCCAGGAAGTCTATGCGCAGAATATTGTCATTGGATTCGCCCGTTTGGGTGGGCACAGTGTTGGAATTGTGGCAAACCAACCAGCCGTATTAGCGGGGGTTCTGGATATTAAATCTTCAGAGAAAGCAGCTCGTTTTGTGCGTTTCTGTGATGCGTTCAATATTCCTCTCATCACGTTTGTAGACGTGCCAGGTTTTCTGCCAGGTACTGCCCAGGAGCATGGGGGAATCATCCGCGCGGGTTCAAAATTACTCTATGCATACTGTGAAGCTACTGTTCCAAAAATCACAGTAATCACCCGTAAAGCGTATGGTGGTGCGTACGATGTGATGAGCAGCAAGCATGTGCGAGGTGATGTTAACCTTGCCTGGCCATCTGCAGAGATTGCTGTGATGGGTCCGGAAGGTGCAGTGAATATCATCTTCCGCAAAGAATTATCGAAGGCGAAAGATCCAGACAAGAAGCGCGACGAGCTGGTGGCTGATTACCGGGAAAAATTCGCTAATCCATATATTGCCGCCTCAAGAGGTTATATTGATGATGTCATCGAGCCTTGGGAGACCCGCCCGCGTTTGATTAACGCTCTGGAAATGTTATCCAACAAACGCGATTCCAATCCACCCAAGAAACATGGATGCATTCCATTGTGAACAAATCTGTAGTTATCACGGGTAGCACTCGAGGGATTGGCTACAGACTGGCTGCAGCATTCCTGGATAGAGATTGCGCGGTCACGATCAACGGGCGTACTGCAGAGGCGGTGAATTGCGCTGTCGCGAAACTTGGCGAAAAGTATGGTGTGAAGCAAATCTTTGGTTATGTTGGCGATGTTACCGACTTTTTCCAGTTACAGAGACTTTGGGAGAACGCCAAAGAATATTTTAATAGGATCGATATCTGGATAAATAATGCTGGAACTGCAACTCCGCTGATGAAGTTTTGGGAGGTCTCACCTGACCAATACGCGGATGTAGTCCGCACGAATGTATTAGGAACGATGTATGGATCAAAAGTCGCGCTAATTGGGATGCTCGCTCAAGGATACGGTGCAATTTATAATATGGAGGGTTTTGGTGCCAGAGGTCGGAGTATGCATGGAATGACACTTTATGGNAGTACAAAGGCATCTGTTCATTTCATCAATCGCGCTTTGGCAGATGAAATTAGAGGTACACCTATAATCCTGGGAGCGATCGCTCCAGGAATGGTTATTACTGACATGGTTACCCAGCAATTTAAAGGACGAGAAGAGGAGCTGGAAAAATCCAAGCATATATTGAATATCATCGCTGAACGTCCCGAGACAGTTGCCCCTGTGCTGGTTGATAAAATGCTTGCAAATGACAAGAATGGAGTTACCATCGCTTATTCGTCCTCGATTCGGATGTTGGCTAAATTCCTCAGTGCACCGTTTAATAAGCGTGATTTGTTCGCGTGAAAAAAACATGACCCCTTCGATCCCTGAATCTACCCTGAAGAAATATGTTAATGGACACAACCTAAATGTTGAAATTTCTGGTCCGGAAAAAGGGCGTGCTGTTATTCTGTTACACCATGGGTTGGGTTCGGTTCGGGCGTGGAGAAAGCAGGTGCCGGTACTGGTTGAGGCAGGTTTTAGAGTGGTGACGTATGACCGATGGGGTTATGGAGAATCTGATCCACGCACAGGTTTGGACTTGCCATCCTTCTCCAGTGACCTGAGCGATTTGGATTGCTTGATGGGGCAATTAGGAATCCAGAAAGCCGCACTTGTCGGTCACAGTGATGGTGGGTCGATTGCGCTTTATTTTGCCGCCTTACAACCAATGAAAGTAAGCTGCCTGGTGACCGTGGCAGCCCATATTTATGTCGAGCTGAAGATGGAACCAGGTATCCTGGACGTTAGGCGGGCATTTGAGGATAAAAAGCACTTCAGGAATGGAATGCAATATGCCCATGGAGAGAAATACGAATCTGTTTTTAAAAACTGGTTTGAGGGTTGGCATCAGCCAGAAATGTTAGCCTGGGATATGCGTCCAATATTGAATCAGATATGTTGCCCCGTTTTGGTTGTGCAGGGTGTCGAGGATGAATATGCCAGTCCACAACATGCGATGGATATTGCTTCTTCAATTCCCGGAGCAGAGCTATGGCTTATTCCGGAGGCAGAGCATCTGTTACCACAAGAAAATGCAGCTATATTCAACCCAAGGATACTGCGGTTTATAAATGATCATGCTATCGACGAACAACGATAAAGTACTGGTAAAGATTAGTGGAGACAAGGTATGTTCAACAAGGTTTTAATTGCCAACCGAGGTGAAATCGCAGTTCGCATTATTCGTGCGTGCCGTGAACTCGGACTTCAAACGGTGGCAGTCTATTCTGATGCTGACCGCCAGGCACTCCATGTGCGTTATGCTGACGAAGCATACCGTCTCGGACCAGCCCCATCGCGTGACTCATATTTACGAGCGGATAAGATTATTGATATTGCCCATAAAAGTGGAGCTGGTGCAATCCACCCGGGATACGGTTTTCTGGCTGAACGAGCTGATTTTGCCGGAGCCTGCCGAGAGGCAGGTGTAGTATTCGTTGGACCCAACCCCTCTTCCATTTCAGCTATGGGAGATAAAGCTGTTGCCCGTACCACAGTTTCGCGAGCTGGAGTTCAAGTGGTACCTGGCACTGAAGGTGAAGGCTCGCTGCAGGATGAGGAACTGCTAGCAATGGCGCCTTCGATTGGTTTTCCATTATTGATTAAAGCCACGGCGGGTGGTGGGGGAAAAGGCATGCGTGAGGTCAGAAACACTGAGGAAATGCCCACCCTGCTTACTGCTGCACGGCGTGAAGCTGAAGCTTCCTTCGGTGATGGGAATGTGTATTTGGAAAAGCTGTTGGAAGGAGCGCGGCATATTGAAATTCAGATTTTGGCAGATGGACAAGACAATGTGATTCATCTGGGGGAGCGAGAATGCTCCATACAACGCAGACACCAGAAACTGCTGGAGGAATCTCCATCACCATTCGTGGGTGAGGATGAGGAGTTTCGCCAGAAAATTGGAGCCGTAGCCGTCAGGGCAGCTCAATCTGTTAATTATGTTAATGCCGGGACTATCGAGTTCCTGGTGGACAAGGATAAAAACTTTTACTTCTTGGAGATGAACACCCGATTACAGGTGGAGCATCCAGTCACCGAGATGGTCACCGGTATTGACATTGTCAAGGAACAAATGCGCATCGCCCGAGGAAGGAGCCTACGTCACAGGCAGGAAGATATTCACCAAAATGGCTGGGCGATCGAATGTAGGATCAATGCTGAAGATCCGTATAACAACTTTGTCCCCTCCACCGGCCGTATCACGCATACTTTGCTGCCCACAGGACCAGGCGTGAGGGTGGACACAGGTGTGTATATTGGTTTTGAGGTCTCGCCTTACTATGATTCTCTCATATCGAAGCTGATTGTATGGGGAGAGACACGCGGCGAAGCCATCCTACGCATGCGCCGGGCGCTTGAAGAATATAAAATCCTGGGTGTGCATAATAACATTCCATTTCATCAGAGATTGATGGATTCACACCGATTTATGGGTGGACAGTATGATACCCGCTTTGTGGAAGAACGTTTTTCCATTGAGGAAGCCGATGAATGGGTGGAATCACGCCCGGATATTGCCGCGATCCTTGCAACACTGGTCGCTCACCGCCAGACTGAACGAGCTGCACATATCATCCTTCGCAATGAGCGCGATACCAGCAACTGGAAATGGCTGAGCCGTTGGGAGAGATTGAGGAAATAACTATGAAATATGTGACGACCATTGATGGGCATGAATATGTTGTGGACATCATTGATGATCACAAGGTGAGTGTCGATGGGGTGACTTACCAGGTGGATTTCACGCCGGTTGGTGACCAACCTGTATACTCGCTGGTTGTGAATGGAAAATCCTTTGATGCTCATGTCTACCAAAATGAAGATGCCTGGCAGGTGTTATTCCGTGGAGCGCTCTTTACTGCATATGTGGAAGATGAGCGCGAGAAGCGTCTACGAGCTGCCCTGGCAGGTAAAGTGGCAGCGCATGCAGATTATCACTTGAAGGCACCCATGCCGGGTATGGTTGTATCGATCCCGGTTCAAGAAGGGCAGATGATTCAGAAAGGCGATGTATTGGTCGTCTTGGAATCGATGAAGATGCAAAACGAGCTACGCTCACCCAGAGATGGCAAGGTGGTCCGCGTGAGAGTGGGCACCGGGGACCGTGTAGAGCAAAAGGAAACCATGCTTAGCGTGGTGTGATGAAAAGCAAAAAATGGGATGTAATGATGGGTACCGATCAGGAATTGGAAGTTAAATTCTACCTCTCACGGCATAAGGAACTGGAAGAGCGATTGATTGCATTGGGCGGACAGTTAAAAGAGCCGCGGGTGCATGAAGTTAACCTGCGCTTTGATACATCCGATATGTCTTTGATGAACACAGGAAGATTATTGAGATTACGACTTGACTCTCGGGCGAGACTGACCTATAAAGGATTAGGTCGTATTGAAGGTGGAGCACGCTTACGCCAGGAGCTCGAATTCACTGTATCGAATTTTGACACAGCCCGGGCATTATTTGAAGCGCTTGGTTACGAAGTGTATATGATGTATGAAAAATACCGCACGACCTATAAACTCGAGAACCTGGAAGTGGTGGTTGATGAGATGCCATATGGAGACTTTCTTGAGATCGAGGGACCTGATGGTGAAAGCATCCAATCAGCAGCTCAGCGATTGGAAATAAATTGGAATGCACGCATCCTGGATAGTTACACCGTTTTATTCGAGTATACGCGAGCGCAGCTAGGATTTGATTTTCGTGATCTGAGTTTTGAGAATTTCAAGGGTTTGACTGTTACCCCAGATGTGTTGGGAGTGTTAATCGCTGACCTATCCTAAAAAAAAACCAACTGGAAGCAGCGACTTGGCTTTAGAAAGAAGCCAGGTCTTATTTTTAGTTTTAACCGCTGTGCAAAAATAAGTATACAGGGCTGCTGATTTTAAGATCGAGGTTGCAGGTCGAGGTACCGCCGGTCAAGTGGTATGGGGGTGTAAAAAATCTTCCTGGACCAAGCCAAATGAATAATTGATTGCATTCTCTTGTTTGGTTGTTCGATAGTTTTGTTGATTGGGAAAGAAGCGTGTGAAGCCTGCATTGATATCGTCAGTCTGAGGTTTGTTGACTTGAGCAGATAGAGGTGATATAGTCGCTCTGTTTTGCCGTTTTACAACTATAATCACAAGTGGCTTTCTCGGAGAGTATACACATGGGCGAAACCATGATCAAAGTGCTAGGTTATCATCTCCATTGGCATCATATTTCTATTCTGTTCCTACATTGACACCTAGTCTACAATTTCCCCGGCATTCCAGAAAAGACCTTCCACAGGATATTTTTCGCCAACAAGCGTGGGAAGCATGTCTTCCAGACGGGATGGATCCCCCGTGGTGAAAAAATGTAACAGATGCAGAGATTTTTTCAACCCTTCCTTCGGTGTGGGCGTTTCTAGATCGAATAAGCTGCTGGCGACCAACAAACGTTGCACCTGACGTGCTACCGCTGGAGCAGGATCGATGACCCGCACATCCGGTCCGGTGATACGCTGGATGAGCGGGATGACGAATGGGTAATGTGTGCAGCCCAGCACAATGGTATCGATGCCTTGTTCCAGCATGGGCTGGAGGGCTTCTTCCAGGATTCGTTCTGTTTCACCAGATTCCAATTCACCACTCTCGATCTGTGCCACCAAACCCGGACAAGTATGTTGCATCAGCTTCACGCCCTGGCCGAAACGCTCCACGACAGAAGCATATAACTCACCCTGGAAGGTTGCGGGGGTTGCCAGCACACCCACCACACCGCTGCGAGTATATTCCGCCGCAGGTTTGACAGCGGGTTCCATCCCCACAAAGGGAGTATCAGGGAAAACCTGTCGTAGATATTTCAATGCAGCCGCTGAAGCTGTGTTGCAGGCTACTACGATCAACCGTGAACCTTGTTCCATTAAGTAGCGTGTAATCCCTTCTGAAAAATGGCGTACTTCCTGTAGAGGGCGTGGCCCGTACGGAACGTGCTCCTGGTCGGCTAGATAGATCAACGGTTGATCAGGCATTAGCTGGTGAATGGCTCGCAGCACGGTCAGACCGCCGATGCCTGAATCAAATATTCCGATGGGCTGTAAGGGCTTAGTGTCCACGCTTTCCTTGCTCAAGCATGTCTATAGTTTGCTGAATCCGCTTCTGGCGGGTTTCAACACGTTTGGCTTCAGTGATCCAGTTGACATATTCTTTTTGATGGGTATAAGATAGGCGCTCGAAAAAGGCCTGCGCTGAGGGATTTTTCTCCATTTCTTCCAGGAGGTCTTGGGGAACCTCAACCCGGCGTATTTCCAGATCTTCTTCCAATTCAACCGCAACGCTATCTCCAAAGCTTTTACCAATCTTTTGGCGGATTTCCTTGAGCACCAGCAGTAAGTGTTGCGTTCCGCCCATGCGGACAAGCGTACCTCGATAAGGCTCACCATCAATAATTGCTTTGATCTTTACACGCTTTTTGCCAAAGACTTCTTCCACATCAAAGGGGATGGTGACGTATGCACCCCCGCCACCCGCATCTTCAATCACAGCATGAAATTGATATTTTTGGGTCATGTAAAAGCCTGAATGGTTTAAAGAGAATTGTTTACCTGACAGGAATGAACGAATTCTTCGAAAAGTTTACGCATGCTCGCATAGGCCAGTAACTCTTCAGGATGCCATTGTACCGCCATACCAAACGAAACCCCAGCTAATTCAAAAGCTTCAATGAGGCCATCCGGGGCAAATGCAGTCGGTAGAAGCTCCTGTGCAAGTTTTCGGACACCCTGGTGGTGCAGGCTGTTTACATCTACCTGATTACTGGAGAAGATCTTTGATAGATGGTTATCAGGCTCCACCCTGACACTGTGAGCCAGGAAATTCCTCGGCAGATCATGATTATCGTGGATTACGTNCCCTGGGAATTGTTCAGGGAGGTGCTCATAAAGGGTTCCACCCAAGGCAACGTTAATGACCTGAAATCCGCGGCAGATACCCATAAAAGGTTTGCCAGATTGGAGCATTTTTTCCACCAGGTAAATCTCCACACGGTCACGGTCTTTATCAACCCCCTCTACTTTTGGATGAGGTTGATTACCATATTGGCGTGGATCAATATCGTTGCCACCGGTGAAAAGAATGCCATCCAGGTGGTTTATCAGGCTATCCAGGTCATTATTTGAGATATTCAAGGGGATGAGGACAGGTAACCCTCCGGCGTTTGATATGGCTTCTGCGTAGAGCTCATTGGCACCGAATTTAGGAGTTTTGGATGTTCTGGAAGTGCGCGATGTGGTGAGTCCCATCACTGGTTTTGGCATAGCCGCTTATCTTTCATTCATGAATTGGGGATCTTATCTGGCATGGTAGGAGATATTGTTATTTGTCCCCACTTTTCAACGGGGATGATGGAGATATGAATATTTGTAGTGGACCACGCCAGTTTTCGTTGTTAAGTTCACGCTCCTGGAAGTCACCCTGTGTGTAACGGTTGATTACATTGCGCCAGAAGGTGGTTGCAGATTTATTTTCATAGATTTGGCCCACTTGCCAGGCACCTGGGAATTGGTCAAAAATAAATCGAGCTACATGTTCACCAATCCCCTTGCGGCGATACTTACGTAGGATGAAAAACTCAGCCATCACCCAGGTATCTTTAAGTCCGGTCAGGTAATTGAAGCGGGCTACCAAAACAAAACCTGCCAGATTGCCGTTCACCCGCACCAGGAAGGGGGTGCGCTCTGGCTCAACCCAATAGTGGTCGAGATATGGATAATCGAAAAGACCCATTGGACTGACGTCAGCGTTATCATACTCGCTGAAATCATATTGGTACAGTTCCATCAGGTGGCGCAGAATGGGGCGCTCATTAACTGACGCGGGAGTCACTTCGATATTCATGGTGGGGGATTTATTTGCTCATNTGACTTTGTATTTTTTTTANTCTACAAATAATTTTACCCTACACGCTCCGCAAAAATCTCTTGCTTTCATATACCTGACTAGCCATTTTCCCTTGCGTTGTTAAGGACTTTTGCTGTCTCAGGCAAGATACCCAATTGTTGCCACTCGCCCACCTGATCCCAAAGATTCCAGACCTCAGCAATACGTCCATCCTGGATGCGAAATATATAGATACCGGAAAAGCTAACAGGCTTATGTGTGGGAGCGATACCCAGGTATTCGCCTTGATGGATTCCATTAAATGTCCACCGAACCATCACCCGGTCTCCTTCAGCAATCATTTCATCGATAGATTCGCTCCAGCCTCCCCAAAGGTGCTTGTGCCTCGTATAGGCGATTTTCTCAGCCTGAGGTTCAGATATAAAGTCAGGATGGGTGGTACGGTATAGTGCATGCCAGGGGATTTGTGGAGCGAATATCTGGTCGCAAACCTCCAGATTGTAGGGGGCTTCTTCAAAATAGCGTCGGACCAGGGTTTTATTTTCTTCTATCGTCATGGATAGCTCCAATGATGCTTTCTTTGATCGGTTTATGATTCTTCTACTTCAGATGGTTTAAAAAGATAAATGGGAAACACACTACGGGGAGGAATAATTTTCTTCTGACCATATATAAAGTTCGAGAGTAACACATCAGAATTAGTTCACATATAGCATCAAGGGCGATGATGATGTTTCTTTTCTGCCAGGTATCGTAATTGCTCTATGGTAGCCTGCGCTTTTTGAAATAGTGGCGAGAGCAGGTGTTCACCTGAAGCAAGCGTTATTTCAGGTGCATCACATACCAATATACCAGTGTAGGTGAGGATAGAGAACCTGACCTGACCCACTTCTGGTAATGGAAATTCATTGGACATTACCGCATGATAAAGATGGTTTTCTGCCTGGGCTACGAATTCAATACTGGCCTTAGAAACCGGAGAATATTCTCCGCTGCCGAGCATGCCACCACCCGTGCTGTAATATAAACTGGTAGTACCATCTGCCAATGAGACTAAAGTTGCTGATCCCACAGTATAACCAGTATCCATTAAAACACCCCATACATGTGGAGCAGCTTTTGAGGGACAGAGACCCACCTCTGAGGGTTTAAGGGTAAGGATTCGATTACGAAGCTGAAGGTAAATTTGATCGGGTTCAGGAACGACATTGTTCATGGAATCATTGTGGGGTGGAAAAGAAATCCAACAGGTATTTATTCACCATTTCCGATTCATCATACTGCACCCAATGGCTAGAATTCTCGAATAATACTAGCTTACCCTGATCACACAACTCAAGGCTCGGTTGTGCCATTTGGCGGTCCAGAGCAATATCATTAGCACCCCAGAGGAGAAGCGTTGGAATTCGGACACGCTGGTCAGCGGATAATTTTGGAGGCATCTGGAGAACGGCGCGGTACCAATTCAACATGCTGGTAATGGCATCCTTGCGCCACCATGCATGGATGTATTGCTCAATATCGTCATTGCTGAATGTGCCAGGTTTGGCGCTATTCTTGAGCATACCGACCATTCGTTCCCAGTCATTGTTGCGCAGGATGGCTTCCGGCAGGAATGGGATTTGAAAGAAGAACATATACCAGCTCTTTTTTAACTGGGTTAGGCTGCTGGAAAGGGTTTGCATCATCACCGCAGGATGAGGCACGTTGAGAATGGCAAGTTTTTGCAACCGATTAGGATAGTGTAAAGCCACCCACCAGGCAACAGCCGCGCCCCAGTCATGGCCGGCGATATAACACTTATCTACACCTGCAGCATCCATTAATCCAACCACATCTCTGGCTAGCTCGTCAATCTTGTAAGCTGCAATTCCTCTGGGTTTATCGCTCAAGTTGTACCCCCTCTGATCAGGTACCCATACGCGAAAGCCGGCATCAGCTAATGGTTGAATTTGTTTCCTCCAGCCATACCAGAACTCCGGAAATCCATGCAAGAGAATAACGAGGGAACCATAGCGGGATCCAGTTTGAACTACATGCAGATGGATACCATTCGTAGGGAGGTTGACATGTTCTAATGTAGGGGCTTCCATGTATGACTCCTCATAGATACCTGGGTCAGGTAATTTTGGAGAATTATACTCTGGATATACTGGTCAGTTTTATTTTGTGCCTGATCCTTTGGATTTTGTTTTTTGTTGGATTGTTGTTCATGAAGCCTGTGTGGGTGTAACCTGATAGTTTATAATTTCTTCCAGAAATCCTACGCCACCCTCAAGCTAATCAGGTAATGTAATCTGACAACCCAATTCCCCGATCGTTTGGGTCTGCTTGTCAAAGAACCACCTCACGATACCGATAATTTGTGCGACACAATCTGCAACCTGGATGGTCGCCGCAGATTTCTATCTGATCTAGCCGAGCTCAAAACCGGAATTCCTTTGAAATTCAAGCAGATCCTCCGGTAACATTGACCGGATGGATTCTGCACGATGGATCAATCTCTTTACCCATTGTGTAGTTGGGTCTGAACCGGTTAACAACTCTATCGCCTGGTCAGCAACAAGCCAGCAATACTCGGAATGCTCGTCACCGATGTGAATCGAATTTGGGTCTGCTAAAGAACAGAGATAGATCACACCGACCAATTCGTTTTCTGGAGTTGGATCACCACGGTAAAAATGAGTAGTTCCCAGGATGTGCTCGATTTCTACCTCAATACCCAACTCTTCCCGAACCTCCCGGTGCAGAGCATCCTCAAAACCTTCTCCTTGCTCCACTCGACCGGTGACACATTCCCAGGCACCACGGGCATAATCCTTTTGTTCGGAGCGACGCAGGAGCAAATACTGCCTGCTCGATGGTGACCAGATCAGTGCGGCGACACCCGCAATGAAACGACCATTGGACATGTTACCATCTCCTCATTCGTGAAATCCTTTAACCTTATAAATCGATTCTGGGTGGTCCCTGGCGAATACGCTGGCGCATTCCCTCGATTGAATTTCGCCAACGAAAAAGAGATTCCAGCCACCAGGTCAGACCTGTCCCAGCATAACCCTTCATCTTATTTCGGGCAGCTTTAGGATTGTTTCCTGGTGTGGTACCCATGATGACCAGGTCAAAGGGTATTAGGTTTTGGCGGTATTGTTCGATGTAGGCATGGATATCCCGCAAGGTTCCCGGAGGAGGGGTGAATGGTCCCCCCGAGTTGAGTGGAAAGGCGCCATCCCAACGTGCAGCGCGCCGGAATGGACGTTTATGCGGCCAAAATCCACCCACCCAGATGGGTATGCGCGGTGTTTGGACGGGGGGAGGGAGGAATGTACACTTTTTCAACTGATAATATTCGCCTCTAAAACCAAATGGCTTACCGCTCCATAACCCGTTTAAAATCTCCAGGCCCTCATCCAGCATGGCGGCGCGTATTTTGCGGTCGGTGGGTTCATTGAAGGTACCATAATCATCTTCGTCCGGATCACCAATTCCCACGCCGAGAATGAGCCTGCCACCTGAAAGATGGTCCAATGTAACGGTTTCACGCGCCAGCTTCCATGGGCGGCGACGAGCAATTGGTGTGACGGTAGTACCAATGCGTATACGTTCGGTGTGCATGGCAATGCCTGCCAGGGTCACCCAGGGATCGAAAAGAGGTAGTTTTTGATTCCGGCTGTAGACGATGTGATCCCAAATGAAAAAGCCATCCCAGCCGGCTTCTTCTGCTTCAGAAGCCAGGTCTGCCAGTATCTGTGGAGTGGTTTCAGCGCCAAAATTAGGAGTATAGATACCGTATAACATAATCCCTCCTTAAATCATTCATTTAAGCGTTTGCTTACTGCGTTGCGTGAATAAAATCTGCCAGTAATCCATAGGCAGTGGTTTCTGGACCAGGGTTGCCTTCGACGATGGATAACTGAGGCAGCACATCCGTTTCAAATGTGACAATACTTGAGGTGCCATTCACACCATAGAGAGGAGAATTTGCGTCTACCAATTCCGGGCATACCCGAGCATAGACTTCCCCACCTTTGCGCCGGGCAGTGCAAACCAGTTTCCAGCGTTTTCCCAGGCTGGTTGCTTGTTTGATATGTTCCATAGTGAGACTTCCAATGCCAGTTCGTTCGATCTGGGCAGGCTTGAACGGAACACCCATTAACACAGTAACCAGGGCTGCCACTTTGACCGCGGCATCCCAACCCTCGACATCGCCGGACGGGTCAGTCTCCGCGATGCCGATGGACTGCGCATAGGCGAGAGCTTGCTCGAAGGATTCCCCATTCTCCATGTGGGTAAGGATCAGGTTCGTGGTGGAATTCAGGATGCCGGTAAATCCAAGCAAATCGACTGCTGGCAGGTTTTCCCTGTAAAGGGAGAAAATAGGCGCACCGTCCATGACCGCTGATTCAAACAGAAACTTGCGCCCAGATTTCTCTGCCAACTGAGTAAGCTCCATGTAAGCATGCACCACAGGACCCTTGTTGGCAGTGATAGCATGCATCCCTGCCAGTAGAGCAGTGCGCAGGTAATCCACCGCGGGTTGGCCGTCTACGTAATTCACGGGTGTATTTTCAAAGACTACATCTGCACCACAGGTGCGAATAAACTCTTCTGGATTGGTTAAAGGCGTCCGTTTGGATAAATCATCTAGATTACCACCAGTGCCGATCACCTCCAAAGCGTGATTGATGTCAATACCTTGAGGGTCAATTACCGTGCCATGTTTTCCGGTAGCAATGCCTGTGATAGAAAAACTGAGATGCTGTTCCCGCAATAAAAGCTCTCTTTTCCGCAGAAGCAAACGCACAAAAGCTTGTCCAACATTTCCAAATCCAATCAGCGCGAGGCGATAATGGGTCATATAGTTAGAGAGGAGGCCATGGAAAGCTACGCTGGTCAGGATTTGGTTGAGGGAACTTTTTCAGCGCTATAAGCTGCTTAGTCCGGGCAGCCAAAGCTTTTAGTTCTCTTAAACTGAGCAGGGAGTGAAGTGCCTGATATGTTTTTACGTCAGGCACCAGCAATTGCAGAAAGTCACCCAAACCTGCAAGCAAATCTTCTGGGATTGGCTCTCCGGCGAAATCCCAGATGACGGTACGCAGCTTATCTTCGGCATGAAAACAAATCCCGTGATCAATCAGCCATAGATGGTGGTTATTATCAAACAAGAGATGGCTGCCTTTGCGATCGGCATTGTTGATCAAGAGATCAAACAACACCACTGGGCGCAGATTTTGGTGGTCGGCTTTACTCAATGTAAAGTAATGCACTTCTGGATTATGCTCGATAAAGAGTTGCAGTGAGCCAGGGCCGATGGGTGCTTTCTTTCGATATACAGTGGGTGGGACAAGCTCCCATCCGAGGGCTTCACTTACCAGAAAAGCGGCAGCTTCGCGACGAGCCAGGCTGGAAGCAGGAAAATCCCATAAAGGACGCTCTCCCCGGCTGGGCTTATACACGCTGAGGATTTTATCTCCATTCTGGCTCACTTCTGCTAAAAAGGTATAGTTTGATCCCCAAACGAACTCACCTTTTAAGGTGATCTCACCATTTTGCAGTATGTTAATGAGGGTGGCAGTTTCTTGCTCTGGCATTTCAGCGCTTGCTTTAATTGCTTTGGATAATTCAATTTATTTATGGCAGTGGCTGGTCTTTTGTTTAATGCTTATGGCCATTCTTTTTGGGGCAGAAATGCCCATCTGGTTCCATGGGTTCACCGCATTGAGGACAGATAGGTCGCCCACGCGAGGCAACCTCAATTCCCCAACGCGCCAACGCTCTCAATTGGTCACGCGTGCACCAAAAGCGGACCACACCACCTTCTTCGGAGGGAGTTTCATCCGGCATTAATTCATGAGCCACGATAACCATCAGATCACTATCTGAATCATACCCCAAGCCAAACTCGCCCACCCGAAAGAGTGGGTCTAGGGGTGGATGAATATGCATTTGTTCTTCTTCATATTCCGCTGATGCTTCAGTCAGGCTTGGCAATCTTTCCTGCACCTCAGCAAGGAATTGCTCGACCCCAACTGCTAGGGTTTGAAGCTGGAGTTTCTCGATAATCAGGGTTATTGTGCGTTCTCCCTGCCAGCCCTGGAGGTAGAATATGCGCTTTCCTGGCTGACCCAGTGCGTCTGCCGTGATGTGGTCAACAGGATGAAGATCTAAATCGATGGTAGTCATATAAGAAGTATACCAATTATTTATAACTCATGGATTGATGTGAACCCTTAGGGTTTCGATTGTGGGCTTGTCACGGGTGAGGTTGATGGCTTCCAGCTTTCCCAGGAAAAAGATGGGTCATCATTCATCATCAATAATCGGCTTCCATTATCGGAAATTTGTAATGCAGTGACTGAGCCGGTGTTGATATTTAAGCGCTGGAAATTATCCAGAGGTAAACCAAGATAATAGGTAATCGCCAGTTTTATAGGATCGGAATGACTAAAGCAGGCTATTAGTTCCTGTGTGGAATGCTTTAATCGGAGAGTTTCAAGCACCTGCACTATACGTTGCTGGCATTCAGCAATTGACTCACCACCTGGGAAATGGAATAAGGAGGGATGCTGTTGCACTGACTGCCAGATTTTCTGACGGCGTAGCTTTTTCAACGATTGACCTTGCCAATCACCGCAATCCATCTCCAGTAAACCGGAAGTGGGGAGGATATCCAGGGTTAAAGCTTTGGCAAGTGGTCCGGCGGTTTCCATGGTTCGATCCAATGGGCTGGAATATATGGCACTTATCGGGGCAGCCAGGAGTTTCTCAGCCAGTAATCCGGCTTGCTTACGTCCTCTTGGATTTAAGTGAATCTCAGGGAGGCGTCCAGGGAATAGCATTTTCTTGTTGTAATCTGTCTCACCGTGGCGGATGAGGAGAAAAATCGACATGAGAACTTCCTTCAGGTAGTTTTATGTTTACGCTTGATTTCCAGGATAGTCTCCTGGGTCAGCTCGGGGATTTCCTCAGTCCTGGTGATTCCCAGGGCTTTTCGCTGAGCGAGGCGCCAGCGTTCCAAACGACTAGCTACATCAGCCTCATACCCCTGACTGGAGGGAGTGTAGAAGTATGTACCCAATAGGGGGCGGGGTAGGTATTGTTGGGGTAGGAAATGTTCGGGTGATTCGTGTGGGTATTTGTAGCCGCTGCCGTGACCCAATGCCACTGCATCTCGATTGCTATCCTGCAGGTGCTGAGGAACATCTCCGGTGCCTTCTTCTTCGATAAGTTGAAAGGCTTTAAAGTAAGATGTGGCAGTGTTTGATTTAGGAGCGGTAGCCAGGTAGAGTGTGGCTTCTACGATTGGGTAAACCCCTTCAGGCAACCCGATATAATCAAATGCCTGGGCAGCTGCACTGGCAACAACCAGTCCCATCGGGTCGCCTAATCCTATGTCCTCGCCAGATAGGATGATCAACCTGCGAAGAATGAAGCGCGGGTCCTCTCCTGCGTATAGCATCTTAGCCAGCCAGTACAAGGCAGCATCCGGGTCAGAACCGCGCACCGATTTGATGAAGGCGGATATTGTGTCGTAATGGGCATCGCCGTCCTTGTCATATAACACTGCCCGGCGNTGGATGGAATCCTGTGCGGTGGTGAGGGTGATATGGATGACGCCCTCTTTGTCCGCCGGGGTAGATTCAACTGCCAACTCAAGCGCATTCAGTGCATTTCGTGCATCACCCCCCGCGACGTGGATTAGATGCTCGAGGGCATCGTCGTCGACCTTGATCTTTCGTTTACCATAACCACGGTCAGGGTCTTGGATAGCTCGCTCCAACAGCAGGTGCACATCCTGATCTCCAAGCGGGCGAAGCTGGAAAACGCGTGAGCGTGAGACGAGGGCACCGATCACTTCAAAGTAGGGATTCTCGGTGGTGGCACCGATGAAAGTAATCGTGCCATTTTCGACATGCGGGAGCAGGGCATCCTGTTGGGCTTTATTCCAGCGATGTACTTCATCCACGAACAGGATGGTCTTTTTCTGATACAGTTTGCGGCGTTCTGTGGCTGCCTCCAGCACCTCCCTGAGCTCCGCCTTACCAGCCAATACAGCTGAGAGGATGTCGAAGTGAGACTTGGTAAGATTGGCAATGACCATGGCCAGGGTGGTCTTACCTGATCCAGGTGGACCCCACAGGATGATGGAAGAGAACAGGCGGTCCGCTTCGATAGCACGCCGGAGCAACTTACCAGGACCGAGAATATCCTCCTGCCCGACGAATTCCTCCAGGGTAAGCGGGCGCATACGCGCAGCCAGGGGTGCTTCGGAGCGCATGCGTTGTTCATGAGCGTGGGTGAAAAGGTCCATAGTGAATATTATAACGCGAACACTTTGTCACTGGTTCTAGTTTGCTTTTGCCGCTTATTTTGGGAAGATGCGGAGGTCGTATAAGTACGCCTGCTGTCAGGAGATAACAATATACCCCATGTGGTCGCTACCTGATAATTTTATGCAATAGACAAAATTACTTTAGGAGTCGATTCGCAATTTAAACTAGCCTAGCAAGACCATGTTCACATGTTACTAGCGGGTAAAGTAAATGTGACCTGAGTGCCCTTACCTGGCTTGCTGAGGATGGCGATCTGTCCATGCATGGCTTCCACAAGCCCTTTGGCAATAGCCATACCCAACCCACTCCCATCATTTGGCTGGCTTCGATCCGTTTCCTCCCGGTAAAATCGTTCGAAAACGTGCGGTAAATCTTCCGCTGAGATTCCACTACCCGTATCGCTCACTTGCCACTCAATCAGGTGACTGGAAACCCTTGTAGCAAGGTATATCGCACCTCCAGCAAAGGTATGGCGTAAAGCATTGTCCAATAAGATTAACAGAACCTGGCGTAAACGGGTAGGATCAGCCCGAACGATCCCTTCAGCATGAAGCACATCAATGATTACTCCTTGTTTATCAGATACGCGTCCCATCTCACGCGCTAAATCGTTCAGGAAAGCCTCCGTAGGAATGGGTTCAAATTTAAGCTTTAGCTGTCCCGCATCCAGACGCGAGAGAAGCAATAGATCTTCAACAAGGCGACTCATGTGGTTGGTTTCGGTCAGGATGTCGTCGAGTAGTTCGTACCGGGAATCTTGAGCTTCCATGTTACGTTGGGCGACCTCGGCACTGGCGCGTAGTAGGGTGAGTGGAGTGCGCAGCTCATGGCTGGCATTGGCTATAAAAGTCTGCTGACGATCCCAGGCTTGCTCAGCTGGGATAAGTGAACGCCCAGCCAGCCACCAGCTACAGACACCCACGACGAATATAATAAAACTACCAATTACGAGCAGTCCAATCAACATCTGGTGCAATAATCTAACTTGATCGATGAGGGAACGTCCCACTTGCAGCACCGATAGTCCATCTTCTTTGGAGACACGATAGGTAAATAAACGGATGAGGCTGCCATCTGCCAGGCGTACCGTGCGCAGGTCACTCCCTTTGCCAAAAGCAGCCTCAACTGCCTGGGAATCTGGTTGAAAAGAGAGCGTATAGACATTCGGGGTGGAAATTAGTTGTCCTTTGATATCGATGGGAAGGATGAAGATCGAAGCCAGCTCGCTATCGTATGTCTCTTCCCCTCCTTCAAAAGAATAAGAAGGAGTGCCTAGTTCAGAGTCGACCTCGCCTTCATCCTGTGATGAAGGCGCATAAGTAATTTGTGTTGGGGCGGTTTTTTTTTGCCAGGCCTGATCAGCTGCTTGCAGGTCTTCCGGAATAGGTCTACCAAGTTTTATATATTCCTGAGCCACCTTGTATCGTAATGCTAGGTCAGTGGAGGATTTAAAGTAATAAGATAACATCCCGTATGCACCCGCACCTATCAGCAGGACCAGTGTAGTAGCCGCAAGCACATATAATGCAGAAAGCTGCCAACGTAATTGCTTAAGCATCGTCCGGTTCCAGGCGGTACCCAACGCCGCGCACAGTTTGGATCGGGTCCCGTTTCCCTGGCTGGTTTAGCTTCTTGCGCAGATATGAAACGTAGACCTCGACCAACGATGGCTGTACTTCACACTCGTAGGACCAGACGTAATCCAGGATTTGCTGGCGGGAAAGCGCCTGCCTGGGGTGGCGCATGAAACATTCAAGCAAGTCCCACTCGGTAGTGCTCAAATCGAGTGGACTGTCAGCGCGACGAGCT
>WSSedA1B3DRAFT_1000141_pt1 | contig 20534 bp, 10 predicted proteins | sample WetSurSiteA1Bulk_FD_9468 | JGI IMG/M metagenome (IMG submission 9468)
TACATTTAGTTCTCTTCTTTGGCTCCACTCAGATATTAAGAAATAGAATTCCCTGCATGGAGATTAAACAGGCTTATCCGAATGCCCATTTTTGTGGATGTTCAACAGCAGGTGAAATTATCGGAACGCAGGTTACTGATAATACATTAGTTATGACGGCAATAAGCTTTGAATCTACCAGAATCCAGGGAGCCCAGGTTGAGTTGAGCCAAAGTGTTGATAGTTACCAGGCAGGCCAGCTTCTTGCTCAGTCTCTTAAGACAAACGGCCTGAGACATGTCATAGTTCTGTCTGACGGGCTTTACGTAAATGGCAGTGATCTGGTAAGGGGTTTGACTGAAAATCTTACACCTGAAGTATCAATAACAGGAGGTCTCGCAGGAGATGGAGAACGTTTTGAAGAGACACTGGTATGCTGGGATGGCCTTCCTCAGAATAAAACAGTTGCTGCAGTCGGCTTATATGGGGATAAATTAAGAATTGGGTATGCCTCTCAAGGGGGCTGGGACCCCTTTGGTCCTGAAAGGTTAATAACAAAGGCAAAAGGCAATGTGTTATACGAACTGGATGGCAAGTCATCGCTGGACCTGTATAAATTATACCTTGGCGAACAAGCTGCAGGACTCCCTGCCACAGGCCTTCTTTTTCCCCTGAGTATTCGAACAAAAGACAGCCCAACAAGTCTCGTCAGAACTATTCTTTCTGTAAATGAAGAAGAACAAAGCATGACGTTTGCCGGAGATGTTCCTGAGGGGTCTTATGCCCGTTTAATGAAAGCAAACTTTGACAGACTCATTGACGGTGCAATCGGAGCGGCAACAAAAAGTTATGAGGCAATCGGCTCTTTCTCTCCGGAACTGGCTATACTCATCAGTTGTGTAGGGAGAAAAATGATTCTCAAACAGAGGACCGAAGAGGAGATTGAAGGTGTTCGTGATATATTAGGGGAAAAGACTGTAATGACAGGCTTTTATTCATATGGTGAATTATCGCCGGTTAATCAAGGCGGAATCTGTGCATTGCACAATCAGACAATGACAATTACTGTTCTTTCTGAAAAATAACCATGGAAAACATACATAGCCTCCTTAAACGTCAGCTTAAGAAATATTTGCGCGAGTCATTTTCTGACCCGGAGGAATTGCAGGCAATTTTTGCTGCCATAAATAATGCATATATTCAATCGGATATCGATAGGAATATGCTTGAACGATCCCTTGATCTCAGTTCACAGGAGTTACTCATAGCAAACGCGGAACTTAAAAAAACCCTGTCACTCCTCAATGCAACAATTGAATCCACAAGAGACGGGATACTCGTTGTTGATTTGACAGGGGAAATGAATAGTTTTAATAAAAATTTCGTAGATATGTGGCATATCCCTTCATATATTGTCGATTCCCGGGATGATTCAGCAGCACTCAGTTTTGTTTTGGAACAGCTCCAGGATCCGGATGGTTTCATAAAAAGAGTACGGGAATTATATGTACAACCGGATGCAGAGAGCTATGATCTGCTGCAATTCAAAGACGGCAGGATCTTTGAACGGTATTCAAGACCTCAGAGAATAGAAGATAAATGTGTCGGGAGAGTCTGGAGTTTTCGCGATATCACGACACGAAAAAGAGCAGAGGAAGGACTGCTAATAAAAAGTCAGGCCATCGAATCATCAATCAATGCCATTGCCTTTTTAGATCTTGATGCTAAACTGACTTACGTAAATGATTCTTTTCTTAGACTCTGGGGATATACAGATCAAACTGAGGTTATTGGAAGATCAGCACTGGATTTGTGGCATCAAAAAGAGGATGCTCTAAAGGTAATAGAATTATTACTCCAAAATGGTCAGGGCAGCTGGTTCGGTGAACTTACCGCCAAGAGGAAAGACGGTTCACTGTTCGATGTCCAGCTTTCAACAAACCTTGTGAGAGATGAAAAAGGAACACCCATCTGCTTGCTGGGTTCATTCATAAACATTACCAAAAGAAAACTGGCAGAGCAGGCCCTGAAGACAAAAGATATAGATCTGGAGATCAAGACAAAAAATCTTGAGGAAATAAACACTGCATTGAATGTTCTTCTTAAAAAGAGAGAGGAAGACAAGACAGAACTTGAGGAGAAAGTCTTATCGAATATAAAGCAACTGGTTGAGCCTTATATATCAAAACTGAAACAGAGCGGATTGAATGAAATGCAGAAAGCGCTTATTGCCATTCTTGAATCAAACCTTAAAGATGTCACCTCATCATTTGCATACAGTCTTTCTTCCAGGCACCTGAACTTGACTCCGAGTGAGGTCAAGATAGCGAATCTGATTACGCAGGATAAGACAAGTAAAGAAATCTGTGATATATTAGGGTCTTCCCAAAAGATGGTTGCATTCCACCGGCAGAATATCCGGAGAAAACTCGACTTACAGAACAAGAAGGTCAATCTGAAGTCCTATCTTTTAGCAAAAGCTTTAAAATAAGGCCAGTTTTTGTTTAGTAATATCCTATCTAATTATTAGCATTGCTTAAGTATCAATTTTTGTTGAAAATAGTTGAAAATATAATAATATAGGTCATATTCCATATGTACGCTGAGGGTGAGGGTAGTGTTATGCTGCCCTCACCAATTTTCTATCTCTCGGGGGGGGAATAATAGTGGGATAATTAATCCTCACATTACAAAGAAACATCCTTCAATTGCCAAAATAACCGGTCCGTGTACTTCAGGGGTATTGCCTCGGAAAAGGCTATACAATATGCTTGATGATTCACGGGACGTTCCTGTCATCTATATGACAGGCCCTCCCGGATCCGGTAAAACAACACTTATCGCGAGTTATCTCGATAACCGCAAGCTGCCATACGCATGGTACAAGCTCGATGAAGGTGATGCGGATATAGGAACCTTTTGCCATTACATGGGGTTTGTTGCAAAAAAAATAGCCCCAAAATACAGGCGTCCCCTTCCCATTTTTTCCCGTGAATATTTTAGCTGTATCCCTGTGTTTTCGAAACGTTATTTTGAAAATCTTTTCAGCAGAATTACGACTCCTTATATCTTTGTTTTTGAGAACTATCATGTTGTCTTGCCAGATTCAAAATTTCACGAGATGATGGGTCAAGGGCTCTCTGATATCCCTGATGGAATTCAAATTATTATTTCAAGCAGGGCCGGACTTCCACCTCAGTTTGCTCACATGCAGATTAGCAATAAGATTCATTTGTTCGGATGGGAGGCCATCCGCTTTACAAGGGAAGAAGTAAGGGAACTTGCCCGAATGAAGAAAATGGAATCATTGCCAGAAGAAACAATTCGTTATTTACATGAAAAGACCGATGGTTGGGTAGCAGGAATCATTCTCATGCTTGAGGGTATGAAGAGATTAGATATTGATTATCGGGTATCAGAAAAACTCTCAATGGAAAAACTCTTTGATTATTTTGCAACTGAAATTTTCCAGAAAGTAGACAGCGATATACAGAAGTTTCTGCTCAAGACCGCTTTCCTGCCCATTATTACTGTTCCAATTGCTGAACAACTCACTGGAATAAACAGGTCGGGTGAAATCTTGAACATGTTAAGTAATGCTCACTATTTTATTGAGAAATATCAGAATGATATTTCTGTGTATTATTATCACCTCTTATTCAGAGATTTTCTCTTAACAAAGGCAAAGGAATCATTCACCTCTACTGAATTATGCCAGATAAAAAAGAATGCAGTCATACTTTTGGAGGGTGATGGAAGTATAGAGGATGCAGTTTTGCTCCTGCTTGACTGCAGTGATTTTGAAGAATTAACCCGTATTATCCTGAAACAGGCCCCAGTGCTCATTGGACAGGGAAGATACCATACACTTCTTGCATGGATGGAATATTTCCCAAATGAAGTTTATTCAAAACAACCGTGGCTGCTCTACTATATGGGTGTTTGCAAACTACCCTACAATCCTACTGAAAGTCTTGTTCACTTTGAGATTGCCTTTGATCAGTTTCAAAGGCAGAAAGATGTACACGGCATATTCCAGGCCTGGTCTGGAATGGTTGAGGCTATCATTTACGGACATGAAGGGCTGGAGCTGCTTGACCGCTGGTTTCCTGTCCTTGATGAAATCATGCAGGAATTCAAGACATTTCCTTCCGAAGAAATTGAAGTGAATGTAATATGCAGCATGGTCAGGGCGCTCTCACTCAGGAGGCCGGTTGATTTTAATATGAAGAAATGGGTAGACCGTATCCAGGAGATAACTCAAACAAGTAAAGACATTCTAATGAAAATACGGTCACTCATTATTTTTGCAGGTTATCTATACAGTGAGGGCAATTTTCAGAAGCTCGGTATTATTCTTGAATCGAATAAGGAGATTGTGCATCACAAAGACATCCCTCCACTTAACAGACTGACCTTTGATTGGATAAGCACAGCATACTGTAATGTGATGTCTCTTTACGATGAATGCCAGAAAGTTGTCTCTAACGGACTTGAATTAGCCTATTCCCTCAAGATAAACGTTATGGAAAATATGCTGCTGGGACATGGCGTGCTGAGTTCCCTGAAAATAGGCGATATTGAGACTGCTCAGAACTTTCTCCTGAGGATGTCCCATACATTGAGTTTGATAAAACCCTGGGAAGCAAGTTTTTATCATTACTGTGCAGCATGGGAGGCATTGTACAAGAATAATATTGCCCTTGCCCAGGCTCACTCGGAACACTGTTTAAGGCTATGTGAGAAAACGGGAAATCCCTGGACATTATCAACGTGCTACCTTCTGAAAGCCAATGTTTCCTTTGCGTTAGGAGAAGCCAGGAAGTCAGCCGAACATATCAACCGTGCTCGTTCAATAGGCATCCGGAGTAAAAATGAATTCACTCCTTTCATCTGTTTGCTGACCGAGGCATACTTCCTCTTGAAGCAGGGGAAAGAAGCGGCTGCCCTTGCCGCAATCCGAAAGGGAATGCAGATAGGCAGGGAGAAGGGATTCGTAAATCTTTTCATGTGGCAGAAAGGTGTCATGGAGACAATTCTGGTCAAAGCCCTTGAATGGGAGATTGAGGAAACGTATGTAAGAGACCTCATTAAGAGAAACTCAATCGTGCCTGATGTCTCACATATAGAGGTTGCTCAATGGCCATGGCCATTAAAGATATTCACCCTTGGACGGTTCAACGTTGTAAAGGACGGAAAGCCATTGCAATATTCAAGAAAGGTTCAACAGAAACCTTTATTAATGCTCAAGGCCGTCATTGCCTTTGGTGGCAGAGAAGTGTCAGAGGAAAGAATTGTAGATATTCTCTGGCCTGAAGCTGAAGGCGATGCTGCACACAGTGCCTTTACGACTACACTATTACGCCTGCGTCAAATCCTGGGGATAGAACATGCGATACAGTTTCATGAAAGCAAGGTATATCTTGATCCACGTTACTGTTGGGTAGATGTATGGGCATTTGAGCGGATTCTTGGTAAAGCGGATACAGCATGGCGAACCGGAGCAGGTAGATACGGAACAGCAGAAAGAAGCAGGGAGAGAGAACAGGCTGCCAAGTATATGGAGAAGGCAACCAGGATGTATACAGGGTCGTTTTTATCTGGTGACGATGAGCCGTGGATGGTGTCAATCCGTGAACGCGTGCGGAACAAGTTGTTACGTAATGTCAGGAGACTGGGGATTTATTGGGAACAGTCCGGGGAATTAGACAAGGCGGTTGACTGTTATCAGAAAGGACTGGAAGTTGACGATCTTGCAGAGGAGTTTTACCAGTTTATCATGAAATGCTACCAGCAGATGGGGAAGCGTGCAGAGGCGCTTGCAGTATATAAACGATGTTATCAAATCCTTTCCTCAGTATTAGGCATTGAACCCTCACCAGAGACGGAAGCCATCAAAAGAGCGCTGAAGAGCTGAAGAGTCTTAGAGCTGAAGGATGAAGCTCTGAAGATCTGAAGTTTTTACTGATCCCCTGTCTGTTTTTAATCTCAACCTTTACCTCAACCTAAATATTTTTTTGAATCTGTGCCCTATCTGTGACCTGCNATGTGGTAAAAAATACCCAGTGTGAATAATGTTCATTAACAACAATCTTTAAAAGTGAGGTCAAGGATGACAAAAAAGCAGCATTACTTTTCCTTATTCTTTCTATCACAATGATTTTTGCAGCAGCAGTTTATGCAGACCCTTATACCTCAATGATATCGGGAAGATTAGCGGCTACATATGACAGCAAAACCGCAACTCTAACTGCAATGGTGGCAGGATATTGTGAAGGTCAACCGGTGACCATAGGGCCAGTCACCTGGACAGAGGGTGAGAGGTAATTTGAAGGCATGCAGGCTGAAGACATTGGAAAGAAACTTTGCGGAGACGATTACTCGATCAAAAAGGTGACAAAATCCGTCAATAACGGCAAGGAAATCGTAGCCGATGTTCTTATTGTCAGGAAGTAAAAATAGTAAGGAGTTTATAAGTAAAACCTCATCTTATTATGTGAANGTTGTCATTATCCGGCTTGACCGGATAATCCAGGCTTCTTCTGGATCCCTCGCCTCCGCACTCAGGCGGGTTCACCTAGGAGAAGAGGAGACCCGATCGAGTCGTGGAATGACGGTTATATGGCCTTACTTATGAACTTATTAGTATTTTTGAATCTGTGACCTATCTGTGACTTTTGATGTGATATAATTTCGCTAGTATTAGGGGTAAAGGGGGGATGGGGTGTCGTGGAAAGTTACATACTTCGTGTTTATCGAGGGGAAAAAGATAATCCGCGCAGCTTTGTCGGAATTGTAGAAGAAGTCGGCAGTGAAGAGAGGAAAGCATTTACCAATCTTGATGAGCTCTGGCAAATCCTCAATTCCATAAAAATTAAGCTGGTCAATCCTTCAACAAGAATTCATTTAAAGAAAGAAGCGAATAAGAGAAGAGAATCACGTATCCGTCAGGAGACCCCCTGCACCATTATTTATAAAAATCGCAAAGTAAAGGCCGAGACCATGAATATATCCAAACACGGTTTTGGTATACGCATACAAGAAAAGATTTCCTTGCCAGTCGGAAATATCATAAACCTTCAGGCAAGTGGCAAGAGCGAAAAAGCAAAGGTTATTTGGGTTGACGATTATTCCCGAAAGGCTGCTACCAATGCCGGCTTTCATTTAATGGATGGGAAGCTGAATCTCAATGATATGAAGAAGAACATGCAACTGTTAATGAGGGGATGATAGCGAGGCGTCTCCCAACTGAAAGGTATAAATACTTATGATAATGTTTGAAAGGGGAAGATCAAACAATGATAATAAGGGTTGTATATCAAGACGGGAGATTTGATTATATTAAGAATTCCATCTTTGATCAGTTATTATCCCTTAAGAAAATAGGGAAGTTCTATCGTTATTCAGAAGGATGGGTTGCTCCAGGTGTCGATCCCTTTCGAGGTGTTGGAGGAAATTATGATGGCCCCGAGAGAAGGATGAGCGATATTAGGAATGAACGATAAAAAGTTTTCAATTATTTTTTATGAAGAAATGCCCAGCCTCCAAGGGAGATATGAAGCGGGATTTACAAAATGTTACTTTTATCTAAAGCAGTAATTATGGGATGTCTCACGGGCCTAGTGGGGCTCATAGTAAGCATTGTCCCGTTTGGANCTGACGTCGAGAAAAATGTGGGGCTGGATCTGTTGTTCAAAATAAGGGGAGAAAAACAAGCCCCGTCTCATGCCGTCGTTATAAGTATAGACAAAGAATCTTCCGAACATCTCAACGTATCTGATAACCCCGACAAATGGCCTCGTTCTCTTCATGCACGTTTGATTGATAATTTGACCAGAGAAGGTGCCAAAGTTATTGCCTTTGACGTACATTTCATAGAACCACGTTCCCCTGAAGATGACAATTTATTCGCAAAAGCAATAAGCGGGGCCGGCAATATTATACTTTGTGAACCTATGAAGACCAAAGAGATTCAATTTTCTGACAACGGCAGTTCATATGCGGAAGATCATAACATCGTGAAAATAGTGCAACCGATCGCTCCATTTGCGCGTGCTGCTGCTGCAACGGCACCTTTTATTTTACCCAGAATACCCTTTAAGGTGAACCACTACTGGACATTTCAGCCGAGTGCAGGCGATTCGCCGACTATTCCCGTTGTTATATTGCAATTCTATACTTCGGAGATATATGAAAAATTTATCCATTTATTGGAAAAAGCAAGCCCGGGGCTGTCCGGAAAGTTTCCACACGATAGTGATACAGCACTGAGAAATGGAGACGTGAAAGGATTAATTAGAGATATTCGGGAGATTTTTGTGCGTGATCCTTCAGTTGCAGAAAGAATGTTCACGGAGTTGGAGAGTTTAAAAACATTATCTGTTGATGAAAAAGAGCATGAAATGATCAGTTCTCTTATAAAGATGTACCAGGGTTCTAACCGCCGATATCTGAATTACTACGGACCGCCGCGCACTGTTACCACTATCCCATACTACCAGGCACTGGAACTCCATAACGGAGTAGTTGGAGACAAACAAGTAGACCTCAAGGGCAAGGCTGTGTTTGTGGGACTCTCGGAAATATTGCTCGCAGAAAGGAAAGATAGCTTTTATACGGTTTTTTCACAGGCAAACGGCGTATTTATCGGTGGTGTAGAAATTGCTGCGACCGCATTCCTCAACCTTTTGGATGATAAGCCCGTGAAACAGCTCGGATTATTTTATTTCGTTCTTGTGATTCTTCTCTGGGGGCTCCTTGTGGGTGCCATTTGTCGTATGTTCCCTATCGGTCTCGCCTTACTAGGTGTAATTGGATTGAGTATTCTTTATCTTTTCTTTGCAGAATATCAATTTAAGACGAGCAGCAGCTGGTATCCCCTAGCAGTTCCATTATTTTTTCAGCCCCCATTCGCCTTTTTTGGAGCTTTAGTATGGAATTATATCGATACGAACAAAGAACGGAAGAACATCAGGAATGCCTTTGAGCACTATCTTCCCAAAGATGTTGTTGACGAGTTAGCAAAGGATATTGCACATATCCAGGCAGCTGGCCGGGTAGTGTACGGCATCTGTCTATATACAGATGCCGTACACTATACGTCACTGTCTGAGGACATGGATCCGCATGAGCTGGGTAGATTCATGAACAAATACTATGGAATGATGTTTAAACCGGTAAAACAGAACGATGGATTTGTTTCAGGTGTCATTGGTGATTCCATGTTAGCGTTATGGGTGTCGGCAAGGTCTGAGACCGCTCTCAAAAACAAGGCATGTTTCGCTGCTATCGATATCAATAAGGAGTTGCAGCGGTTTTATGAATTATCTTCCGATAATCTGCAGCTCAAGACACGGATCGGATTACATTGCGGTCAAATTCTACTTGGGCATATCGGTGCAATGGATCATTATGAGTACACGCCCATGGGGGATATTGTCAACACGGCATCAAGAATAGAGGGCCTCAATAAGCAATTGGGTACGACCGTGATGGTATCAGAGGATATTATCCACGAGCTTAATGGCTTCCTGACCAGAGAACTTGGAAAATTCAAACTGGTTGGAAAGGCGAAACCAATTGCAGTGTACGAATTACTGGATAAAATAGAAGACGCTGACGAAAAACAGAAAAATGCGTGTGCGATATTTGCTGATGCACTGAGTGCATTCAGGAAGAGAGCCTGGGATGAGGCGATAGAGAAGTTTAATCGATCCACGGAAAAGTTCGGGGGAAAAGACGGACCGTCGGGCTATTATATAGATCTCTGCGAACAATACAAGCAGAATCCGCCTGAAGAAACATGGAATGAAGTAGTGTGTATTGGTAAAAAATAGAGTAGTCCTTTGGGATCGTAAATAAGAACACAAAAAATTAAGAAGGGGGGATTGCAATGAAGCAAAAAAGGTCGCATTTCTTTAGCCTGCTTATATGCACAAACATCATTATTGCCTTATTATGTTCTTCCTCTGCCATTGCCGAGACATGTAAGCAGTGGGCAGCAAAAGTGGTGTCAGTGCAGGGGACTGTTCAGGTAAAAAAGGTTGATGAGACGCAGTGGCAATCTGTGAAATTGAACGACACATATTGCCCCGGCGACGTAATCCGGGTACTGGAGAGAAGCCGTGCAGACATTGCGCTGATTAACCAGCCGGTTCTCCGTCTAGATCAGAACAGTACGATCACCCTCGGAGGTCTGAAAGAAGAAAAAACTTCTATTATTAATATTGTCAAGGGAGCTGCACATTTCTTCAGCCGTGCTACCAGAAACCTCGAGGTGCAGACTGCGTTCGTAAATGCAGGTATCGAGGGAACAGAGTTCCTCGTCAGGGTTGAAGACGATAAAACATCCATAACGATGTTTGAAGGAAAGGTGTTAGCCTCGAACAAGGCCGGAAGCGTTACGCTCACGAGTGGCCAAGCGGCAGTAGCCGAAGCAGGAAAAGCTCCTGTATTGAAAACCGTGGTGCGCCCGTGGGATGCCGTCCAGTGGGCGCTTTACTACCCGCCTGTTGTCTACGAGCGTCCAGAAGGCTTAAAGGAAAACGATCCACGTTTTTATACCTACCGTGCATCATCGCTGTTGCATGCGGGCCGTGTTGACGAAGCGAAGGCTGATATCGGGCGTGCTCTTGAGCTTGATCCGAACAACAGTATGGCCTTTGCTCTCCAGTCGATAATTAAAGTCACACAGAATGAGAAAGAGAAGGCTCTTGATTTGGCAAAAAAGGCTGTAAAAGCAGACCCGAAGTCAGCAGCAGCACATATTGCCCTTTCATATGCACAGCAGGCGAACTTCGATCTAAACGGTGCACTTGATAGTCTCAAGGAAGCAGTAAGAGCGGAACCTAAAAATTCCCTTGCATGGGCGAGGCTTTCTGAAATACAGCTGTCATTCAGTAATCTGGATGATGCCATGAAAGCTGCGCAGAAAGCTGTTGAGCTGAATCCCAATATCGCAAGGACACAGAGCGTCCTGGGTTATGCCTATCTCATGCGGATACAGATAAAGGAATCCATGGCAGCCTTTGAGAAGGCAATTGTACTCGACCAGGCAGATCCGCTCCCGAGACTCGGTCTGGGACTGGCAAAAATCCGCCAGGGTGATCTCCAGGGGGGGAGAGCAGAGATCGAAGTTGCGGTGTCCCTTGACCCCAACAATGCGCTGATTCGCAGTTATATGGGCAAGGCCTATTATGAAGAAAAGAAAGAGAAGCTTGTGACAGACCAGTATAAGATGGCCAAGGAGCTTGATCCTTTGGACCCGACTTCTTTCTTCTACGATGCCATCAATAAACAGACAACGAACAGGCCGGTGGAAGCATTGCAAGATATGCAGAAGGCGATTGAATTAAACGACAATCGGATGGTTTACCGATCAAAGCAGTTGCTGGACGAAGACCTCGCTGCACGGAGCGCAAGCCTCGCCAGAATCTATACTGATCTGGGATTCCAGGATCTTGCGTTAGTGGAAGGATGGAAGTCGGTTAATGCAGATCCATCCGATTTTGCCGGCCACAGGTTTCTTGCTGATACCTATTCTGCTTTACCCCGCCACGAGATCGCAAGGGTCAGTGAACTGTTACAGTCTCAACTTCTTCAGCCGCTCAACATGACCCCGATTCAGCCTCGCCTTGCAGAAAGCAATCTGTTTTTGATAAGCGCCGGAGGCCCCGGGTCTCTTTCCTTCAACGAGTTCAATCCACTCTTCAACCGGGATGGGTTTACCCTGCAGGCAAACGGATTAGCAGGTGAAAATGGAACGTGGTCCGGAGAAGGTGTTCTCGCGGGGATATATAAGAAAGCGTCCTTCAGCGTTGGTTACAGCCACTTTGAGACGGACGGGTGGCGAGATAATGCTGACCAGAGGGATAACATCGCCAACGCCTTTTTGCAAGTTGAACTCTCGCCTGAAACAAGCGTACAGGCTGAATATAGATACAGACATACAAAGAATGGCGACCTCTTGCTGAATTTCTTCCCTGAGGACTTTTCCCCTAACTTTAAAGAAAAATTCGAGACCAACTCCTACCGCCTTGGTATACGGCATGCCTTTTCACCAGGTTCTATTCTTCTTGGCTCATTTATGTATCAATATAGAAATAGTGGCACGCAAGATAGCCCGCCCGGGGGCTTTGTTACTTCAGTTGATGACAGATGGCCTGGTCAAAAAGCTTATAGCTCCGAGGTCCAACACCTATTCAGCTCAAAATACGTTAACATTACCAGCGGCATAGGATATTTCCACATAAATGCTGAAGAAAGTCTTACCTTTGAGTACAACCCTGATATTGGGTTCCCTCCTTATATGAGTACCACTTCTCAGGATGTCAACCACACCAATCTCTATCTCTACTCATACATCAATCTCCTCAAGAATGTTACGTTAACTCTCGGCGCCAGTTGCGACTTCTTCGACACGGATAGTCCAAATTCAGAGTCAACAAACCAGTTCAACCCGAAATTCGGGATTACCTGGAATCCATTGCCAGATACCACGGTACGTGCTGCGGCATTCAGGACTCTGAAGAGAACACTTATCACGGATCAGACCCTCGAGCCGACCCAGGTCGCGGGCTTTAACCAGTTCTATGATGATCTCAATTCAACAAAATCATGGCGCTATGGCGTAGCTGTAGATCAGAAATTTTCGAAGAGTGTATATGGCGGCGTGGAGTATTCCCTTAGGAACCTAGACGTTCCGTGGAGACAGATAGTGTATGACAATGAAGGAAATCTCAGCGAAGATAAAGTTAAGCGCGCAGACGGGGATGAGAATATGGTACGCGCCTATCTTTTCTGGACACCAATTCCGTTGCTTGCATTCAGTGCGGAATACCAGTATGAGAAATTTAAGAATGATAATGATGTTGCTTACACATCTCAATTCAAGAAAGTAACAACACAGCGGGTTCCTCTCGGGGTGAGATTTTTCCATCCTTCGGGATTGAGTGCTTCGGTGAAATCGACCTACTTCAACCAAGATGGTGATTTTACTCGACAATATTCTTATATTGAGTCCGGCAAAGACGATTTCTGGGTAGTCGATGCCGCAGTCAGTTACCGTCTGCCGAAGCGGTATGGGTTTATCACGGTCGGAGCGACAAACCTTTTTGACGAGCATTTCAAGTATCAGGAAACAGACCCGCGTAACCCGATCGTGCAACCAGGCAGATTCACCTTTGCCAAAATGACTTTAGCCTTTCCATAAGGGTCGAAAGGTATCGCGTGTCGGGACGAGGTGATAATAAAAGGGAGGTGATAAATGTGGGAGCGAAATGAGGCAAGGGAACTATCGTTTCTGTAAACCTTAAAAATAAGTATTGAACGGAGGACTAAGATGAGGAGAACTTACATATTACTTGCAATAGTACTTGCCACGGCTTTGCTGTTTGCAGTCTCTGCCGATAGAGCACAATCACAAACTACCAGCTCGCATCGCATATGCACCGCGACGGGGCTTGGCGCAGTTGTGTCCGGCCCGTGCCTTACAGGTTTAACATGCGACACTACGACACCTGCGCTAGCTAAGGATTTCCCTCGCATTGTGTATTGCCCTGCCGAATGCGACGGAGCTGTAATTCCTGGGACTAATACCCCCCTAAGCGGGACATTTCTCAGATGGGACTATCTATTCACGGGCGCCGCAGGGACAAGCCCCTCTCTCCTAGGATTGCAGGTGTCGGCGGAAATGGATATTGTAGCGGCCCTCGGCGGCAATGGTACTATGAACAACATTTCCGTAGATTTTTCAGCCCCTTGTGTTGGGGACAGTGCGTTGCAAATGGGCGTAAACGATTGTGACTCGAAATGGTTAAAAATTTCTGGCAACTGCACTGCAACTAATCCATACCGCGTGTCCTACTTCACAGGACTTGGGGTGAAGAGCGGAACGGAGGGTGCAAGTTTCAAATCTGGAAAGATTGTTGGGGCCTGTGCGGCGGAAGGGGCAAGTGCACCTTCATGTATAAATCCGAATAGCGCTCTATATACTGATCTGATCTTCACAATGCCTGGTTGCAGTGTAACCTACAAAGTTACGCCTCCCCCTGATTGCAGGGCCGTCGAAGGTAGCATGACAATAGTCGATGGTAGCTGCAACATAAGTGAAACATATAATATGCTAGTCGATGGCAAAGAAGTTTTAGATATGAGCGTCTCTTGCCCTGTGTGGACATTTACACAACCGGGTTCATGCAGTTACTGTGTTCCTACTACGGGTGGTGGCAAAGTGTGTTCTACCTGTACGACTTGTTGTGTCAAAAAATCAACTAACACGTGTGTACAAAAAAGTACCCTCAGTAACCCATCACTTGAGTGCACGGCGAACTCACTATAAACCATGCATGAGCAACATCCACAAAGGGGGAGCAAGGGATCAGGTCTAAACTCTTGACAGGAAAAATTAAAGGTGGGGTCAGAAATGGCCCTGCCTTTCCCCTTGATTTTTGGGGGATCGAAAATACGGTGAGGGTTGAAGAATGGCGAATGGTATTACATCCGTGGCATGGGATGATTTTTTTTAAAGGATAATTTATAATTTTGCATTATGACTGATGGTATTGTTGTCAAAGTTATTGGTGATCATGGTCCTTTTTCCAGGGTTGGGAAAAGTATTGGATACCAAATAACAATAGGACAGTCCAATTATCTTATAGACTGTGGAGCTCCACTTTTCCAACAGATTAGTGGTCACGGACTGAAGTATATCAATGGTTTGTTAGTAACACACTGCCACGACGACCACAAACGGTGGTTCAGTGATCTCGCACTTTTTAATCGGTATGCGAGAGATATTTCGCGAAAGCTGGTATTGTTTACATCAGAAATTGTAAATGAAGAACTCATTAGAGCATCGGCTCCGGCGCTGGATAGGAGTTTGTCAGTTGATTCAAAGTCTATAATAGATGTCCCGTATGAGGAATTTATCAATTTAAATATGATAGGTCCGCGTTCCAGGTATAAGATAGTATTTATATCTGAGGATAAGGGAAGAATAAGCTATTGTATAAAAGATGAAAACGGTAACATAGTTGATCCTGATATTGCAAAAATTATTATTAATCCAAAGACAAAAAGACTAAGAATGCTCTTCAAAGACCCTGATTATAAGGAATGGGTTGAACCTGAAAGTTTCTACTCTTTTTCATCAACTGTATTTTACGAAAAGGAGCAGAATATTTACAGAGATAAAGAGGGTTTTACCATTCAGGCGATAAAATCAGCTGTATGGCATGGTGTCCCTGCAATCGGCATAAAGATAAATACAGACAGGGAGACATTGGTTTTCAGTTCGGACACGGTTCATGACAGAGAATTATGGATTCAGCTCTATACTGAAAAGAAGATACAGAAATTGAATATGTCGAAAAAAGAATTTGAATCTGCATCAGTAATTTATGGAGATATTAATGATTATATCGAAAGGGTATGGAGTGAAGAACGATATATAAATGCGACAAACGCTTTCGATAATGCTGTCGTTATCCATGATGTTGCTGGCAGAAATAGCATCGTTCATACTGACTACGAAAAATTGGAAACCTCTTGTCTGCGTAAAAACAAGACTCTGTTAACTCACAGCCCTGATAGTACGACTTCTGAATGGGTGCTCTGCAATACAGGGAAAACTTACAAAATAAAAAACGGTGAATTCTATGAGATAGTTGACGGGAAGGCACTCACAATTGATGCGGATATCTATCACAGAGAAGGAGGAAGATACTTTGTAGGGTATAAGAATGAAAATGGTGAATATCTGATCTATGAAAAAGATGGTCTTCTTGGTACATCCCTCAATGGAAATCCAAATATAGGCAAGACTCTTTATAGGGTAGATTTATATGAAGATATATCTGGCAAGTATTTCCCGATACCAGTTGACGCCAATTCTGTGTTGTATGAGCGCAAAGACGGAAGAATAGAACTGATCAAATTTGACGAATACGGGAGCAACGGCAAGATTTTAGAAGATTGCAGAGACAAACATTTAAAGAGGCGATAAAGAATAAAAGGAAAAAGCCAGATGCTTTTTCGTATCTGTGATCTATCTGTGATTTCCTCCATGTTATTTTTAAGCAAAGCTTGAAGGTTTTTTAGTTGATTCATAAGAGATTGTTACTACAACAATATACATGACACAAAAGAAACTTATATCATCTTCAGACCTTGAATTTCTTTTAAATACAAACCTTTTTACCTACATTCCCCGTGAATCCATTACTCCATTATTAAATAGTTTGACATTCAAACATTTCAAGGCAGGAGAGAGATTCATTACACAAGGAGATGAGGGTGATAGTCTCTATATTATCCAGAGCGGATCATGCATTATCAATTTAGAAAAAGACAATAAATTAAATCAGGTTGCACGCCTCAAAACCGGAGATATCGTAGGGGAGATGGCTGTTTTGACTGGTGAAAGTCGAAGCACTCACGTTGATGCGGAAACGGATATGGATTTGTGGAGGTTGATGCGAGTGCAGTTCGACGTCTTGTCTCTGGAATTTCCCGATCTCAGAAACTTTTTAACCGAGATTGTTGTAAAGCGGTTCTCTTCTTTAAAGATTACTGCTAATAGAACCATCGGAAGATATATTATAAATGAAATCCTCGACATAGGAGGTTGGAGTATAGTTTATAAGGGCGTTCACGGCGTGCTGAATTTCCCGGTTGCCATAAAGATGTTGAAACATAATATGGCTATGGACTCGGGTTTTTTGGAAAAGTTTCAGCATGAAGCAAAGACAATTGCCCGACTGAACCATCCGAATATTGTAAAAGTATATGATATAGAAGAACGTTACAGAACAGTCTTTATTATTATGGAATTCCTTGAGGGATTTTCTCTTGAATATTTATTGAAAAATATGCCAAAGCCATCACTCTCCACCATTTTAGATATTTTTTTGCAGGTATGTTACGGCCTGGAATATGCCCATAAACAAGGTATAATCCATCAGGATATTAAACCCGCTAACATTTTTATTCGACCGGATGGCCAGGCAAAGATTGTTGATTTCGGGCTGGCTTGCCCTCAGGGCACCATGGATTTCGATATGCCCGGTACCCCTTTTTATATGTCACCCGAACAGATACAAGGTGAACCTGTGGATGAACGTACAGACATCTATTCGCTTGGAATTATGCTTTATGAAATGCTCACAGGGAAAAGGCCGTTCCCTGAAGATGATCTTGGAAAATTGATGGATTTGCATCTTAAAGAAGATGCTCCGGATCCACGTATTCTGATCCCTGATATGCCCGATGAACTGCACAGTGTTACTATGAAGAGCATACGAAAAGATCCAAATGAGAGATTTAATAACATCTCAGATGTAATTAATACGCTCAAGCCATTAACAGAAAAGACGGGATTAGAATACCAGGCGCGTGCAAGAAAAAAAGGCAGGATGATATGTGCGTTTCTTTTTTATAATGAAGAACATCAATTAGATTTAAACCGGGTAATGGACAAACTGAATAATGATATTACTGAAATAGGAGCAGTGCTTCGTATAGCACATCTTGAAGATATCTGACCCTCCCTCAGTGTGTTGCGCAGCTCAGACAGGGATCGAATATCCTTACACACCTGCCGATAAGTTTTTCGCCTTCCTGTGAGATATTGTCCCCATCCAAATGTTTCTCTGCTAAATCCCTGAGAAGCAGATTTATATAGGCGTTATTGAACTGTGTGGCAACCATGAGGCGCATGCGTTTGATACGCCCCTGATTAATAAGATAACTATGCATGAGAATTCCGCGCGGTGCTTCCAAAACTCCGATACCCTTTCCGCTTCCCTTCAGATCTGTGTCAGTGGACATTTGTGTCAGATCCACTTCGCCCAACAGGCTGAGGATTCGTTTTGCAGACCAGAATATTTCTAAAAGACGACATACATCATAGCTTTCGAGAGTTAACGAAGTTCTGTCACGAAGCTTCTTTACGAGCGGGTAATCTGTTAGATCTGTATCACTAAGAATACTATTATCCTGAAAGCTCCTTGACAGCGGTCCGACGAGCATGATTCCGGCAGGGAACCCAAAATTCGAGAGGTAGGGAAATTTTGCGAGCGACCAGTCGGTTCTCAGTTCTGATATATTTTCCATGAACTCATCCCTGCTGAAGCGGAGTTTGATCTCTCCTGTCTGGCTGTATACTGAAAAGCTGTCCTGTCCGGAGAAACCATCGTATGCAACGAAATTAACCTGCTGGCCGGCCGGGAAATGGATGCCATGCGTATTCACATGGATATTTTCTACCTGGTTGATCAGGCGTGCAGTTCGTTCCAGAATATCGAGCGCGATTTTCCTGATCTCTTCGATATCTGTTTCTGCCGGGACGATATTGAAACGGCCGATACCGATGGTTACGGGGTGAGACGTCCTTCTTCCCAGGATGCGGACGATGCTGAGTCCTGCATTCCGTAAGGCAAAGGCATCCCGGACGATCTCGGGATGTGTCTGCATAAGCTCGAACACTCCGCCAGATACGCCTACAAAATCCGGCATGGTAAGGAAGAAGTAGCTCAGTGCATGGCTGTTAATCCATTCCCCGAGGAGAATAATATTTCGCAAAGCCTCTACTGACCTTGGAGGATTAACTGAAAGAGCCTCTTCAATCGCCCTGATCGATGCAATCTGGTGAGAAGACGAGCAGAGGCCGCAGATGCGGGAGACCATATGGGGGACATTTTCAACACGTATTCCCCTTAAGAAACCCTCAAATCCACGGAACTCGTGGACTAGGAACCGGGCGGTATTTACCTTGCCGGAGTCAATATCTATCTGGATATTTGCATTTCCCTCGATGCGTGTTGCCTTCTGGAAAACGATCTTCTTGCTCATCTGATCCTCGAACGGTCATTCGGGAAATAACGGTTAAATTTCAGGGAGCTGTTGCACTGCTTGCGGTATATCTTCATGACAGTCTTGATCTGCTCTTCTAGCTGACGGTGGCGGCTTATCAGGGATTGCAGCATGACCTCTTCATAACTGCTTCCTTCGTCGATCTTCTTGAAAGCGGTCTCAGAAGGACCTCTGCATCCCCAGCACGGGAGTCCTCCCTGCGGACATACAGCGCCGCATCCACCTTTTGTGATAAATCCCATGCAGATTGACCCGCATGAGGTAAGGCAATGGGTTATATCCCACTCAGGTCTCGGGTAGACCCAGAAATAGTCGATGTTTGTCTTCAGCGTCTTCCTGCTGCACTCGGCGCATACAATGGCTTTGGTTTTTTCTGTCTGACCTTCGCCTCTGAGTTCGTCTACAAGATTGATGAGAAGTCCCACCCTGGGAGGACATCCGGGCAAATAGTAATTGATCTGCACAAAATCATCAGCTTTTCTTGCACGCCTCATTAGTTTCAATTCGTTTTCCTGTCTCTGGTATGTTGACCAGTCGATACCTCTTGTACCGGAGAGATAATAGGAAAAGGTGTCTTTTGCCTCACCGTAGGATTCATGGATCAGCTCTTCGAGTTCATATTCATTTGCAAATGCCGGGATCCCGCCAAAGGTTGCACAGGTCCCCCAGGCTACAAGATATTTTGACTTATACCGTGCTTCTAAGAGTTTCTCTTCATCCTCTTTTACTCTCACCGTACCGTCGACTATTGCGATGTCAACTTCACCGATCTCTTCTGAATCGATAAGCATCGGGCAGTAGGAAATATTCACTTTCTCGAGCAGCTTCGAAAGTTCATCAGGATTTTCGAGCAGCACAGCAGAACATCCGCCGCACGTGGAAAGCGAGATAATTGCTGCTCTGACAGGACTTCTTTTTCTGAAGGGCGGAACGATATTCCTCAACATGATGTCCATGGATTTCTTTGGGTCAGAGAGGGCTGATAGCATTATCCTCAGGCGGATTATCAATCCCTGCAATATGTAGATTGCAAGTTCCGGTTCTGCTTTTATACGGCTAAGGAATTCATTGTTCTTTATAGGGAGGATGAGAGACTGTTTAACTGTAGTTGCGTCAGCAATACGCGGCTGGTTTGTTATGAGCGACATTTCTCCGAAAAATTCACCAGGTCCTAATGTTGCAAGGACATATTTCTCGACATCCTCTCCCTGGCTAATCTCCACTTCACCCTCTGCAATAATATACATGGAATGTCCTGCATCCCCCTGACGAAAGATTACCTTACCAGGTTCAATCAGTATACACTCTTTTTTTTCGCCGAAAACATACGTCGTTTTAAGCTGCGAATTGTCCGCAACTACAGAAAGAGGGCTCTTTCTTCTCCTGCGCTCTAAGGCAAACCGAAGCTGTTCGTCTCCGAGGACTTTATTCCTGAGGGCGAGGTTTGTTTCGGTGAGCCTCTTGCACAGGGTATTCAGCAGGTGAATTACAACACCGGGATCCTGCCGTACACGTTCCATAAGTGTATCACGGGCAAGGAAGAGGAGCCGGCTGCGGCTAATGGCAGTTGCTGTGGCGGAACGGGGCCGACTGTCGATTAGAGCCATTTCCCCGAAAAAGTTCCCGATCTCAAGGATGGCAAGGACGTGTTTATGACCGTCTTTTGTCTGGCTTATTTCTACAGC
>WSSedA1B3DRAFT_1000145_pt1 | contig 20292 bp, 19 predicted proteins | sample WetSurSiteA1Bulk_FD_9468 | JGI IMG/M metagenome (IMG submission 9468)
TATTCTGTGCGGTCAGGGGGTAGTCCCCGGTAATCATGATGATCCTGATCCCCGCCGTTGAACATTCCCGCACGGCATCAGCAACTTGCGGGCGGACCGGATCGGCAAACCCGACTAGCCCGACAAATTCAAACAGGAAATCGTGCTGTCCTTCCGGCAGTCCGGACAATACAAACGATGCCCGTGCAACTCCCAGCACACGGAGACCGTCTGCTGCCATCGTGTTAATCCATCTGGCGAGTTCGTTCTGGGCAGGTGGATCCATATGACAAAGATCGGCGATTGCTTCCGGTGCGCCTTTTGCCGCAATAATGAACTGGTCGCCCGTGGGAGATTTCCAGACGTTTGACATGGCGAGAAGATCAGGAGAGAGAGGATATTCCTGTACAAGGTTCCAGTTTGTATGAATATGTTCCGTTCTTCCAAAATCTCCGTCTTTGAGCTGGAGGAGCGCCTTTTCCATCGGGTCAAAGGGATCTTTCTTGCAGGCAAGAATTGCGTACTCTGCGACCTCGTGACAGGTCTCAGTCAGAATACATGAACCGGATGAGTCATAATCACACATCTCTCCTGATGCAAAGAACTTCACGACAGACATACGGTTCTGTGTGAGAGTTCCCGTCTTGTCAACACAGAGCACGGTCGCCGAACCCAGTGTTTCAATCGCAGGGATTTGCCGGGTGAGGACATTTTTTTGGGAGATCCGCCATGCGCCAAGAGCGAGAAAGATTGTCAGAACAACCGGAAACTCTTCGGGGAGAATTGCCATGGCAAGCGTGATTCCGGCTAAAAATCCTTCAATCCAGTTAAAACGGGTAATGCCATACACTATCACGATAATGGAACACAGAACTATTCCAACCAGAGCGATAGTCCTGACAATCCGGTCGATCTCTGATTTCAGCCGGGTCTCACCACGGTCGACTGCCTGGAGGACGGTGCCGATCTTCCCCATCTCAGTACGGAGACCGGTTGAGATTACCTGCAAAAGACCCTGCCCGGCAACAACGAGAGTCCCGGAATAGACCGAGGGCTGATCATCGCCACCTGGCCGTTCAGTCTTCATGCCCTCTTTAAAAGTAATTTTCCTGACCGGGACCGATTCGCCGGTAAGCAGGGACTCATCAACTGATATATTGTTTGAAATCAACAGGATTCCATCCGCCGGAACGCGGTCACCCTCGGAAAGGATTACCAGGTCACCAGTGACCACTTCCCTACCGGCAATGCGTTGCTGTATGCCGTCCCGGATTACAAGGGCACGGGGGCTGGAGAGATTCCTGAGCGCTTCTAAGGCCCGCTCGGTCTTTCGCTCCTGGTAGACAGTTATACCGATAATGAGAATGACAAAACTCATCAGCATAAGGCCTTCAGTAACTTCTCCGAGAATAAAATATAATATTCCGCCAGCGACCAGGAGGAGGAACATTGGTTCATGGATTACTTCAATGATAATCCGGAGCAGCCCTCGCTTTGATGCAGCGGGAAGTTCGTTATACCCTTCACGCTGGATTTTTCCTTTTACTTCATCGCCGGAGAGTCCGGAGACTGAACTTATGTCAAGAGTAGTCATTATCAAATCCGTCTATGATGACATGAGCATGGGACATCCCGTGAACTGATCCATGGAAATGTGGATATTTTATGATTCCTCCTAGATTACAATTGTGAAGATATAGGGTTTTCTATAGAAAAATAATTCAATAATTCAATTAATAGTGTTTGTATTTTTTTGTATTCAGCCCGCCGTTTTTTATAAAATATCATCCAATGTGAAAGAGATAATTGTAAAGTATTGGATCAATTCAAAGGGTATTTTTTCTTTCTATGAGAAAAAACCAGAAAACTCTCCCGGATGTACGGCCATTCCTGAAGTGGGCCGGTGGCAAAACGCAATTACTGAACGAGTTTCACAAACGTCTTCCAGAAGAGATACAAACAGGAAAGATTACCCGGTATGCAGAACCTTTTATCGGTGGCGGTGCGTTTTTTCTCTCATTGAACAAGAAATATTCTTTTGAACATTGTATGATCTGCGATGTCAATGAAGAACTCATCCTCACCTATAAGGTTATAAAAAAAGCCGTTCAGCAATTAATCGATAATCTTGGTACCCTTGAATCGGAGTACCGTACAAAAGATGAAAGGTATAAAAAATTATTGTATTATGAAGTCCGGGACGAGTTCAACCGGAGATTACCGCAGATTAATTTCCAGAAGTTCAGTCCCGAATGGACAGAGCTCGCTGCACATATTATTTTTCTGAATCACACCTGCTATAATGGTCTGTTCCGGGTTAACCGGCAGGGGGAATTCAATGTTCCGTTTGGGAAATACAAAAATCCTAAAATTTGTAATCGGGATAACCTCAACAGTGTTTCCGCATTACTGAAAAAAACCCGTATTGTATCAGGGGATTTTACCAGGTGCAGAACATTTGTGGATGAATCCAGCTTTGTATATTTCGATCCCCCCTACCGTCCACTCAACCAGACATCATCATTTACATCGTATACAAAGAATGGTTTTTCAGAGAAAGACCAGGTTCGCCTCGTACAGTTTTTCAGGGAAGTCGACCAAAAAGGTGCCAAGGTGATGCTCAGTAATTCTGATCCCTGTAATCAGGATCCAGATGATACCTTTTTTGATGATCATTTTTCTGACTACACGATCGAACGTGTTCCTGCAACACGTATGATTAACTCCAACGGTGCTCGTCGTGGAAAAATAAATGAATTGATTATTACCAATTATCTGTGATAAGAACATTCAAACATTCCCTTTTAAAAAAACCTTAAAAGAGGGACGGGGATAGCGAGGATTTGTATGAATATACTATTGCAAAAAAACTCAATATGAAAGTAATTTTTTAGTAAACAATCCGAATCGTAATGAGGAAAATATTGTGGCACCTGGCAGGGAAGCATGGGATACTGAGTATTGCAGGAAAGGGATACTCTGGAGTGGTTTGACCCATGAACTTCCGGAACTGCCCGCAGGATCCCGCATTCTTGAACTTGGCTGTGGCAATGGAAAGACACTCACGGCGCTGATCAGGAAAGGGTGGAACGTAACCGCTCTTGACAGTTCTCAAAAAGCAGTTACCATGAGCAGGGATCTGGTAAAGGGGTTATCTCCTGCTGAAATTATGGTTGCTGATGCCCGGAACATACCGGTAAAAGACACCACCTTTGATGCGGTTTTTGCAATTCACGTCATTGGACACCTCCATGAACCTGACCGGAAAAAGACAGCCTCTGAAGTGACCAGAATTCTCAAGCCGGGCGGGATAGTGTTTTTTTGTGAGTTTTCAACAGAAGATGTTCGGTTTGGCAAGGGACACACAACGGAGACTTCGACTTTTATGCGGGGTACAAAAATTATTACGCATTATTTTACCCTGCAGGAAGTGAGCGATCTTTTTTCCGGACTTATATGCAGATCAGTTACCCTTCACCAGTGGCCGATGCGGGTACGGGGAAACAACCTTGTACGATCAGAAGTGATAGCAATCTTTTCCAAATAATCACTCTTTTTTGTTCTTTTTCAGCAATTTCAAGTGAGAGTTCCCCAATTTTTTATCCCAAACCGCAAATCAAAAACAATTGTGCCGTCTCTATTTTAAAAAAAACAACAGTATCCCGCTTTTTTTGAATAACTCACCTTAATATAGACACCGAGCACATATTTTTAATATTCATGATTGAATCGTTAATCCCCCTGTTTCTTAATCTTGACCAGAATTTAATGTCGGTTGTGAATGAATACGGGATATGGACATATGTCCTTCTCTTTCTCATCATTTTTTTCGAAACAGGATTTGTGATATTTCCGTTCCTCCCCGGGGATTCACTCTTGTTTGTCTGCGGAGCTGCTGCTGCAAGCGGGATAATGGATCTCTGGTGGGTCATTATTGCAATTGTTTTGGGTGCCGTGCTTGGGGATACGGTGAATTACTGGATTGGCAATTTCCTTGGTCTTCATGTTTTTCTGGAACGGTTCCCTACTCTTGTAAAACAGGAATATATTGATCGCACGAACGTGTTTTATGAAAAGTACGGGGGATTTACCATCTTTATTGCCCGGTTTGTTCCGGTAGTCAGGACGTTTGCACCGTTTCTTGCCGGCATCGGATCAATGCATTACAAACGGTTTTTATTCTATAATGTTCTCGGGGCAGTTTCGTGGACGCTTCTTGTCGTGCTTGGAGGATACTATTTCGGGACTTTTTCCATTGTGAAGGAAAATATGAACGTCCTGATCTTCCTTGTATTTGTTGTTTCAGGTATAGCGCTGTTACTCCTTTTAGCTGGCATTGTTTCAACTCACGTTAAAAAAGGAAAAGAACGATAAAAAAACAAGGAGTGACTTTCCTTCATATCATTCCTATCCAAAAGATAAAAAAAATTATCTTTTTTTATTCCGGGTAATTTTCAGCCCTTCATTATCCACTTTTGTAGCAATTGCAATGCTCAGGCCCAACGGTTTGAGGATCTTTTCCATGGCTTTTTTGTCCAGTGCAGTAACCACAGCAATGGACGGACCAACCGAACTCATTCCAACAAATTCGAGTTTTGCATCACGGAGCTGGCTCATGTAGTGGTAGATTGCAAAACTATGGTGCTCAACCTCAGCACGTTTTGAGCCACGGAATTCGATCTCCCAGATGACATCTCCTGCCTTCTTTACATCATCGTTTTCGAGTGCCGGAACAAGATCCATCAAAAAGAGATAAGCTTTGAGTTCGCGGTCACGGTAATCAAGGGTTCTTGCCCGGTTCATGAGGAGGTCAAATTCCTGGGTGCCGGCAGAGGAAATTACCGTTGGAGGGATGATGATATAGACATTCTTACCGTCAGCAAACGGGTGGTGGTAAACAAGGCTGAGTTCATCTCCCATGATTGCCATACCACCGTTCAGACTTACTGCAGGTCCCACACCGGTCTCAAATCCAAAGGCAACGTTACCGTCAGCAGTCTCTTCAACGTAATTATGGCCTATCAGTTTTCTCAGCTGGTCGTTTGCCAGTGGCCTGCCGAGCGCTTCGTTCATACCGGTTGCGACTGCAATCATGACAGTACTGGTTGATCCAAGGCCGACATGCTTGTGCTGGTGATCAGTAGCCTTGATTTTAAAACCGCCGGTGTACCCAACAGTTTTTTTGAAAACCGCAACAAAATTTTCAATAAGTGCAGAGCGGGAATAATCAATTTCAACTCCTTTTTTTGTACATTCAACCTCGGTCGTGCAATAACACTGGATTGCAAATCCAATCCCTCCGCCACCAGGATGATCGGGAGCAAAGCGGTTCATGTCGAGCACGGACAGATGTATCCTTGCCGGAGCTTTGACTGATATCTTCCCGTCAAAAGGTTTGAGCGGGTACTTCTTCTTTTCATATCCAAGGGTCTTGAGATTCTTTCCCGGGGGAAAAGAATTGAATTCATATTCTACAAGATCCAGGTCTCCACCGCGGATTTTCATGGTTGGCATAGAGTAACACTTCTTTGTTAGGGGCGGTCACAGATTTTAATTTTTGTATCTGCTCATGATTTTTTACAAATGATCAGTCGATTCGATCGTATTTTCAATAAACAAATGGCTCTTTTTTTTAAATGGAAAAAACTACCAGGGCACCTTCCGGATTGGTAATTCAGGTTTTTGTTAACTAACCCTCTCAATTATAAAATTTATGAAGGTAACTCTCCGGTACACCTGCCATGCTGCAAGTCTTCTGCATTAATTTCACAGTTTCGACGTGCAATCCGTAATTGAAACTCCTTGTTTTTTCACACAATTGAGATATTTTTCTTTATAGATATCTGATAAAAAATAAGAATACTTAACATGATGAACTAATTAATAAAATAATAACGAACTTCAGACATCAGGAATCATTATTCCATTTTTACTATAGATCAAAAAATGATCTGCAACGATATCGCATGCGCCGGAGGAACATACACTGATGAACAGTGATGCAGGAGGAGGAAAAAGCAGGAGCAGTAATTTTTCTCTCCTGCTGGTTGTTGCAATTATCATAATTCTTCTTGGGGGTGTCGCACTTTCGATCTGGACCGCCCAGAAAGAAGACAATTACTTACGTCAGAAACTGCTCATAGAAAACCGGCTTGTAAAAGAGGCCTTTAGCACAAATCAGGTAAAAACATTGACCGGCTCTGAAGCCGACTTGTCCTCTCCGGATTATATCACAATTAAGGATAGTCTCATCAGGATACAATCAGCAGATCCGCAAATCCGGTTCTTATACTTCATGAGACAGCAGCCGGATGGGACAATTGTTTTTCTTGTCGATTCAGAACCTCCTGAATCGGCGGATTACTCCCCACCGGGGCAGGATTATCCTGAAGCCTCACAAAACCTGAAGAATGTTTTTGTTTCAAAAGGAGAAATCACCGAAGGTCCGTCATCAGATCGCTGGGGTACCTGGATAAGCAGCCTGTATCCCATTATTGATCCTGCTACGGGTAACGTAGTTGCTGTCCTTGGAATGGACGTTGATGCCCGCGACTGGAACATGAATATTTTTACAGCCACCCTGCCGATAATCACCGGTACCCTTATCCTTCTTTTTATTGTCCTTGTTTTTTTTTATATACAACAGCGCACTGAGCGTGAGAAACAGATCTTCAAAGAGTCTGAGAGTATTTTACGTGAATCTGAACACCGGCTCAATGATATCATCAATTTTCTTCCGGATGCGACATTTGTCATTGATATTGAAGGCAGAGTGATTACCTGGAACAAAGCGATGGAAGAAATGACCGGTGTTAAAGCAGATGATATGCTGGGAAAAGGTAATTATGAGTACGCCCTCGCATTTTACCAGGCGAGAAGACCAATGTTGATCAACCTGGTACTGGAACCTGATAGTGAGATCGAAAAAAAATATACCGGGGGCATCCACAAACAGGGCACCATGCTTATTACCGAGACCGAACTGGACCGTCCTGACGGGACCGTTGTCACTCTTTCAGCTCGGGCTTTACCTATCATTAAAGAAAATGGCACGGTGTTAGGAGCAATCGAATCTATACGAGATATCAGCTTCCGGAAAAAAGCTGAAACAGCCTTAAAAATCAACGAAGAGCGGCTCCGCCTTCTCTTACAGAATATCAACGATGGTATCATTGTCCATGAGGTTTCAGAAAAAGGACCGGGGCGAATACTCGAAGTAAACGATCGTGTGTGCGACATGCTTGGGTTCACACCGGAAGAATTTCTGCATATGTCGATTCAGGATCTCGATGTACCAGAACAACATTCCAAAGTCGCTGCTATTTCAGACATGCTTTTTTCAAAGAAGTATTCGGTCTTTGAAACCGAAATAATAAAAAAAGATCAGCAACGCATTCCGGTCGAAGTCAGTTCACGCCTTTTTGAGCTTCAGGGAAAACCGACGGTTCTTGCAATTATCCGGGATATTACCGATCGAAAAGTTACTGAAATGATGATGGAAAACTACAACGTTGAATTAACGAGGTTTGCAGAAGTCCTCCAGAAGACTAACGACAAACTCAACCTGATGAACAGTATAACACGCCATGACATTCTCAACCAGCTCACGTTAATTCTCGGGTATCTCGAGCTGATAAAAGAGCAGTACCCGGATCCCCAGCTGCAGAAGTATATCGATGCAGATCTGCGTGCAGCCCAGACAATCCAGAACCAGATTATGTTCACCAAAGAGTACCAGGATATCGGGTCACAGTCTCCAAAATGGTTCAATCTCAAGAGCGTAATTTTATCTGGAGCAGCAGGACTTTCGCTCGCTCCGATTCAGCTTTCTGTTGACTGTGACCAGTTTGAGATCTATGCCGATCCGTTGCTTGAGAAGGTATTTTATACTCTTCTTGAAAATGCTATCCGTCATGGAAAAAAGGTCACCGAAATCGTCTTTTCCTGCCGCGAACAGGAAAACGGGCTCGTTGTCATATGTGAAGACAATGGCGTGGGTATACCGCCTGACCATAAGAAGGATATTTTCAACCAGAAGTATTTCCAGCACACCGGATACGGGCTGTACCTTACCACAACTATCCTGAAAATTACCGCAATTTCAATCAGCGAAAGCGGTGAACCGGGAAAAGGTGCACGGTTTGAGATCCTGGTGCCAAAAGACGCCTACAGGATTGCGGGCAAAACCTGACGAACCTCTCAGAAAGAAAAGAACAGAATATAGTTTCACCCTTTTTTTAATTGCGTCCCGGTTACCTGACAGACGGTAACCGGGTCCGGTTTCAGGGTATCATACCCTGCTATTCATCATGAATATAATCCGAAAGAACACTTTTTTTATTGCTTATTCTTCCCGAATGGATAACTAACTAAAGAAAACCTGCAATCCTTATCAGTACCGGCATGTTTGTTGCACCAAGGTAAAGCACACAACTGATCAGTGCCAGATCTTCGGGGAGGTCAAACCCGATGAGGTAGTAATGGTATTTTTTTACCAATGCATCGATAATCTCCGGTGACAGGGGCTTTTGTATATCCGGCAGCTGTGCAAGGGTGTTTGCTTCGTCCCAGGTAAGAGGCCTTCTCTTCCAGAATCTGAATCCCTCTTTCAGGCCATAACCAAACGCATGCCATTCGATACCGGTGAGACCAAGAAAAACAGGGGTTGCCGGGTCTTCCAGCATCCTTATTCTCCCGGGCTTATGGAAAATTCAAACACCGGGCTTGTATACCCGCCATTCCCTACACTGAAATCCCGCACCCTTCCCATCTGGGCAAACTTCCGGTGACCGGTCCGTATCTGAATCGTGTGAATGCCGGCTGCCCGGGGATAAACGGTTCGCCCGTCAAGATCATGCATCTCATCATAAGGTGGGATAGTAAACCAGTCCGGCCACAACTGCACGCCCCGCGGGATATCCGTACCCCTTTGCAGGTCCTGCAATCTCAAAGGAGAAAGACGATCATAGATAATATCAATAATCAGGTTTTCATCACTCATGTCAGGATTCAGGTTGAGGATATAAAATATCGGCTTCCGGCGTACCTCATCGGAGGTGAGCGGCACGGTGGGCAAAAGAGGTTCAAATCCCCCGTTTTTTGCCCTGAATATCCCTAATACTTCTGCTACCGGATATGACATGAAATCAGTTCCCATGATACACCTCTTTAAGGGCTTCGTGTTCTCTTCGGAGTTTTTTGAACTCCTCAACAATCTCGTCATATTTGCCGATCTTCTGGTAGATGGCAAACAGCATAGGATACAGCGGGAGAACAACTCCCAGCACGATCCCTGTTATTTCTGCGTCCATAACGATCCTCTTTGAAAAATGACGATCTGACCAAAAAGAGAGAGGACTTTTAAAAAAATGGGTCTCTTCTCTTCTTTGTCATTTCGTCAGGATCGATTACGCAAGGGCCGGGACACTGTCTGCCCAGGTCTCGACAACGGTTCGGATGGCTTCATCAGAGTAGGACGTGAGGGTAACCCGTGTACGGCTGAAGTTCAGCATATACAGTTCCCCATTTGCATCATGGCACCGGAGCGTTGCATTGAAAGTGTCATTTTCAGCATTGTGAAGTGCTGAACCACCATGTGCAGTTGTCACACCTTCTGCTGTTAGTAATGCGGTTACACCGGTGTTGAACCCGGCTATGGTATTGAACCTGTGAGATGCAGTCCCGACATTCACTGCATCGACGGTTTCGTAAGCAATCTTTGCCGTATAATTCTCACGGGTCTTTTCAACCGGGTCATGGGCTTCTCCGGCAGTCATATAGGCTACACAGGCAAACGGGTTGTCAGTGATTACTGACTGGACAATGAGGTTGAATGCCGATACACTTGCAATCGGGCTCGTAAGTTCACGAACCGCATTTTTGGATGTTGAGGTCTGGATAAAATCTGCCATGTCTGTTTCCTTCTTTTTTGTTTTTTGTCTTCCTGTCTCGCGGCCCTTTGACATATACAAATAGTGCCTGCATGGGGATGTGCGTTGATTATGAAATATTTTTTACCACCCATCAAAGACCAAATGAAAGGGTATTGGATGTTCCGGCCATTTTAAAGAGAAAGAACCAGGGAACAAAAAAACCAATACAAAACAGGTAAGGAATGAATGCCTGTCATCAGAATACATTAAAAATCCGGCAAAAACCAACAGTTTTTTATTCCGGTAAATGCGGCAAAAATTGATATAAGAACAATGCAATCATACCAAATAACATCAGAAGGGGTTTTTATGTCCGAATCAGGTTCACCGCCGTTATGGAAAGTATTGGCAAACCTTGCAAATATCATCACCTCCATCGGGATAATCTGGTATTTTATAAACTTCTTTTTCTCCTGCAGCACATGCACTGCAAAACCTCTGACATTGATCTTTTTGATAGCATTCCTGGCAATTATTGCGATCTCTTCATTCAGACTTTTCGGGATGTTGTTTCCTGAAAGGAAAAAATCCTGCCCTGCCTGTACATTGATCACCCGGATTATAGAGATCGATCTTAAGGTATACTGAAATCATGAAAAACCCTTAACATGCCGTCGTTTTAAAAATATTATTTTCTCAAAAATTAATCCCGATTTGTCCAGGACATGCTTTATTGGTAGTAATTACGGGAGATTGTTGTTGTGCGGCGAGGACATATCGAGCAGGATTGCTACACCGTCAAATGTTGCGATAATCCGTTCTCCCTCATATACGATGACCTGGAAGGTGGAATAAGTACCATTATCTTCAATACGCCGGGCAATTGCCACAAGAGAACCTGTGGCAGGAGCAAGATACTGAATATGAATAGAGACTGCAACACGGGGAGCTCCACCGCCGCAATTGGCTGCGATTCCGAATGCCTGGTCAGCAAGGGCAAAGACAGCTCCCCCGTGGGCAACACCACGGGGATTATTCTTTCCCTTACAGTCCATGATGACCCTGGCATACCCGTCATGGGCCTCGGTAATCTCCATACCCAGCAAGCGGGCAAATTCGCTCTGGTTAAAATCAGAGATAATAGTGTCTCTGGTGCCGTTTTCTGTCTGTTCACCTGCTGGCATGAACACTCCAGTCTGACAAAAAATCAACGGTCAAAAAAATTTGTTATTTGTATTTTTTCTGCGTGTAGGAATACTTCTGGGTATCCCCTCCGTGGGAGACGATATACATCCATTCGTAAAGGGATCTCATCGTACCGTACTGCTTATAGCGGCGCATCGAGAACCCTACCTTGAGTTTTCCGTCAAACCTGACTTTGCCCAAATCCTTCATGCGTAGCGTTATTTCAAGGTCATCCCCGGCATCAATGCATCGGTACATACCGGCTTTGATGAATGCCTCTTTCCGGAATGCCGTGTTGCAACCCAGGGTATAATAGAACGTCTGGCTATAGTAGCCGATCCGGGAGAATGTATTGGCTAAAAATAAAGAGAATTTGTTGCCAAGCCCTTCTTCTATAGGGTAGACCGGGCCATAGAGCTGGACAAGGTGTTCGTCCCTGAAATCCTTTTTTATGGTCTCGATCCAGGTGGGGAGAAGGATACAGTCAGCATCGGTAGTTGCGACTATCTTTCCTTTCGCTGCCATGATCCCATCATTCCTTGCACCGCCGACTTTTTTACTGGTCTGGGTAAAAACATTGTCGGCATATTTACGCGCTATCTCGCAGGTTGCATCCTTCGAACCGCCATCAACAACAATAATCTCGTAATCGGATCGGGGGACCGTCTGGTGGGTGAGGGACACCAGACATTGGGCGATGTTTTCTTCTTCATTAAACGTCGGGATGACCACCGATATCATGTGAATAAAAACTCCTGCACAGTGTTTAAGTTCAATACTACTATGCGTTCATATAGCTGATAACAACTACTCTGGCTTGAAGGATGCAACAAAATCCATCACACTCCGGATACACCCGTCCATGTTCAGGTACTCAAACTGGGCAAACCTTCCGACAAGGGGAATGCCAAGACCATTGAAATAATTCTTGACAAGAGCGATATTTTTCAGGTACTCGAGATCATAGACCACGTAGGCAAAGGGCTGCCGTTCGACTGATGAATATACGACCTGATCTTTTGTTAAAACATGCATATTCTCGAGCATTTCGATGACTTCACCGGTTAGTTCTGCATCGCTCATACCGGCAACTTCATCATGAGGCTGGTGAGTGATCTCTGCAAGGATTGCGCTACAGCCATCGGGAGCTGCATGACGGCTGTACCCGGAGGGAAACGAGACCCGGTTTGTCTTACCCAGCGAGGGGTCCGGAACATAGAGCCATGAAATGGGTGGTACTGCTCCTCTGATACCAATATTGACACACACCAGTGAGTTGTACTTCAGTGCATGTACGGCATTTTTAACTTCCGGAGGAACTCCCGACAGGCAGGCAGGAAGGTGCTGTACCGGCATTGTGCAGATGCACTGGTCGGCAATGATGACTTCTTTTCCATTGCTGATCTGCCATTGGTTGCCGGATTTTTTTATGGAAGTTACCTTAAAACCTGTCCTGATACATTGTTCAATGGGTCGGGCAATTGCCCGTACGAGTGCCTCAATACCGCCATCAAGCGGATAGGAAAAGACCGACTGGTGAGTATATCCTTCTGTTTCGATACCAATTGCGGACCTGATAATATCTTCAACCGGTGGTCTGGGGATACGTCCATCAACCCAATGGAGGGACATGAGGTTGGTCGGGAATTTCCAGATCTTCTCATTATAGGGGACCATGTAACATTCGGCTATCCCCTCTCCAAAGGTGAAGTAGATCCATTCACGGAAGTTTTTTGGTGCGGGGACCTCACCTTTTTCAACAGCAATCAGGTTTTTTATAAACCCGTTGATACAAAAAAACCTGTCCTCGGGAGGCAAATCTGAAAGCCCGTTCTCAAACGGGTACTTGACATACCGCTGCTTGTAAAAGATCCTGGTATTGCGGTTATTGCGCTGCTCATTTGCAGCAATCATCCGGCGCATGAAGTCGAGCACTTCGGAATCCCGTGAGAATATGATATGCGAACCGCCCCTGTCAAAAGTAAATCCTTGTTCTGTTATTGAACGGCAAAGCCCCCCATAATCCTGTTCTGCTTCGAGAACAATAACTTCCTGACCCTTTTCCTTAAAGAGCCGGGCAAGCGTGAGCCCGGATAAACCGCCACCAAGAATTACAGTCGTCACTACAGGTACGTTAGCGTGCAGTATTTATATGGATGATTGTGAACTTTGTGAATACAAGAAAAAACAAAAAATGGGACAGTAGCAGATTTTCCTGAAATACCATTCCCTCGTTTGACGTAAATTGGTATCATGAATTGAGTATCAAAATAAAAAGATGGACCGTTTCTTATTTCTGGATATACCAGCCGGTCATAGTCTCGTCAAGTATTTTCTCGCTTGTCGGTTTTGTCAGCAGGCTGACAACAATCATCGCAATAACAGCCACGACAAACGCATAAAAGGAAAAGTGCATGGGTAATTTTGCCAGCTTGAAGTATGAGATCCCACCAAAGATGAGCGAGACAATTAATCCCAGCGCCATTGATGCAAGAGCTCCTTCTCGTGTCGCCCTTCTCCAGTACAGTCCGGCGAGCAGGGGAACGGCAAACGTTGCAAACATAATCCCAATCCCGGCCCAGATAAGCCAGACGAGCATATCCGGGGGACTAATGGCCAGAATAAGGGTAACTGCAGCCGCAACAAAAACAGATATCTGGCTGACAAGGAGGACCTGTTTATCGGGTGCATCGGGTTTTAAGATCTTTTTGTAGATATCCCAGGAAAAGTAGGTGCCGATAGTCAGCATGAGACGGTCAGTTGTTGACATAACTGCGGCTAGCACAATGACTGCAAATATTCCCCATAAGAACATATTGGGCATCGCTGCCTGTATTCCATAGACAAAGATAAAGTCAGATGCATTGGGCACTTTTGGAAGCGTCACAACACCCTCGTTGACAAGAACGATACCAGCAAATCCTGCAAACTTGAGCAGGAACATAACGATTGCATAAATGCCGAACGCAACAAGCGGTGCCCATTTGAATGTCTTTGCATCTTTTACGCTCAGGATATTGTTGATGACATGGGGTGCACAGGCAAGCCCGATCATGAGCAGCAGGAAAAACGAGAAGATATATTCAGGAGTGAATACCGCACTGGCTCCCGTTACCCAGGGATCTACATTTGTCGGGTTAACTGCTGCCATCACTTCGTTGATATTGGTAAATCCTCCGGCAGCCATGATAACAATCGGTGCCATAATTAATACTCCCAGGATAAGGATGAGACCCTGGATAAGCGTTGTCCAGGCTACTGCATAGAGGCCTCCAATCACGGTATAAATCGTGACTATCGCTGCCCCGATAAGGAGTGCCATCCAGTGGGGAATCCCAAACAGCCACATGAGCACTATACTTATTGCGGTATATTGCCCGGCCAGGTAGATCATTGATACAATAATACCGGCCGTTGCACTCATACCCCGCAGGGAAGTCCCGCTCTCAAAGCGGTGGGAAAGGTAGTCCTGGACTGTCATATAGCCTGACTTTTTTGCCACGGTATGCATCTTGACACCAAAGAAAATAATACAGAATGCAATCGAAAGCGGAACTGCAAGTTGTTCCCAGATGGTAGGCCATGCAAACCTGTAGCCAAGTCCTGAAACTCCGAGCAGGGACATACCCGAGCACACAGATCCAATCATAAGCATGGTGAAGACCCAGAAATCCAGTGACCGCCCGGCTACGACGTAATCTGACATATTATGGATCTTTTTTGAAGCCCAGACCCCTATCCCCACCATTGCAATGAAATAAACAGCAACAAGAATAGCTGTGATAGGATCGATCATGATGAGACCTCTTTAAAGGTAAGTCCCCAGTATAGCAGTGCAAGAATAATCAGGAGAAATACACCCCCGACCAACGCGATTGTCATGGAAGGTAATCCAAACATTTTATCCTATTATTTTGTGGTATGCTAACATATAACACGATCGAAATTATTTGAAATATTATTCTGTTTTATAAAAAAATGGCTATAATGCCCCGGATCTGGTTTTGCCACAATTGATTTTTTTCAACTATGCTTCCTTACATTTTACCAGAAAGATAATGGCGGGTTTTTTAAAATAATTTTACTCCGGATACAATACCATATTAAAAAATAACTACCAGATCTGAATTCATTTCCACGTTGACAACGTTCTGAAAGACAACTATTATTTTCTCCAGCATATCATATGAAGAATATATGAATTTACCCAAACGCAGAACAATCAATTGATATATTTTCTCAACAATAGCAGGTATGTTAGGTTATGGATAGGCCAAAATTATTAATTGTTGAAGATGAATCCGAGGTAGCCAAGACACTCGAAATGAAGTTGAAAAAATTTGGCTATACTGTCGTGGGTTCTGAAAGAAGTGCTGAGAAGGGAATTGAAAAAGCCGGAGAACTTCACCCGGACATTGTCCTTATGGACATTGAACTTTCCGGTACCATGGATGGTATCCAGGCAGCAGATGCCATACGGAAAAAATACCAAATCCCATCCATTTATATTACTGCCATTTGCGATGCCAAAACACTCCAGCGGGTCGGGGCAAGCATTCCCTACGGCTATATCCTGAAACCTTTTAAAGATGACGAACTCCGTACAGTCATTGACATTGCGTATGAAATACTGACAAAAAAAGAGTAATACTCACCCATCCCTGACATTTTTTTTTGGAGTTCCCGATTTTATCAGGTTTTTAAAACGGATTGTCCGAATTGGATAACACACCAGGTTACATCGGTGTGGGACGAATATAAAAAAACAAAAAAATTATTTATCGCTTGTTACCGTTTTTGATCCGCGAAGAATACCAACCGTTCCCGTACGGACAAATTCCTTTACCCCGTACTGCCGGAGGAGTTTTTCCAGGGCATCGATCTTTTCTGTGTCGCCGATTACCTGGAGGATTAAGGACTTTGCTCCAACATCGACGATTTGGGCCCGGAATATGGAGGCTATCTGCATAATCTCGGCACGCGATGTTCCTTGTTCTGCTGTCACTTTGATCAGCGCAAGCTCCCGTTCTACCCGTTCATTCTCTGTCAGATCTGAAACCTTGATGATATCGATCAGTTTATTGAGCTGCTTCATCACCTGTTCGATTTTTTCATCATCACCGATAACAACAATGGTGATGCGGCTCATGCCGGGCTCTTCACAGGGACCGACTGCAAGGCTCTCAATATTGAATCCGCGCCGGGAAAAGAGCCCGGTAACCCGTGAGAGGACACCGGCCTTGTTCTCAACCAATACCGAAAGTGTATGGGGTTTCATCGCGGGTGTCCCCCGATCATTTCATTGATCGCAGCACCAGCCGGGACCATGGGAAATACATTCTCTTCGCGTTCGATCCTGAAGTCCATGACAAACGGACCATCACAGTCAAGGGATGCTTTAAGGGCAGGCATAACCTCTTCCGGGGTCTCTACTTTTACCCCTTCAATTCCATACGCATTGGCGATCTTGACAAACTCCACGGGGGGGAGCTCGGTAAAGGAATAACGCCGGTCGTAGAAGAGCTCCTGCCACTGTCGCACCATGCCAAGGAAGCGGTTATTCAGGATTGCAATCTTTACCGGGATCTTATTGTGGGCAATGGTTCCAAACTCCTGGATATTCATCTGGATGCTTCCATCGCCTGCAACATCAAATACAGGAAGATCAGGGCGTGCAAAGTGCGCACCCATAGCAGCCGGGAGTCCGTATCCCATCGTACCAAGGCCACCACTGGTGATCCATGTCCGCGGGTTTTTGAAACAATAATGCTGGGCAGTCCACATCTGGTTCTGGCCAACCTCGGAGACGATGATCGCAGCTCCTGCCAGAAGCTCACTCATCTGCCGGATCACAAACTGCGGGTGAAGCCTGCCATCATCCGGACATTTGAGCGGGTGGTGTTGTCTCCAGTGTTTGATTTTCCTGAGCCATGCTTCTGTGATATCGCTCTTTTTCAGCGCCAGGAGCATATCATTCAGAACTGCTTTTACATCACCCACAATAGGCACATCAATACGCTTGTTCTTGCCTATCTCGGCAGGATCGATATCGATATGGATAATCTTTGCATGCGGAGCAAACGTATCCACTTTACCGGTTACGCGATCATCAAAACGTACACCGATCGAAAAGAGCAGGTCAGATTCTGTGATGGCAAAATTAGCATATTCAGTTCCGTGCATCCCAAGCATCCCTAAGTTGAGCGGGTGATCACCCGGAATACACCCAATCCCCATCAGCGTTGTCGTGATAGGGATACCCAGCTGGGTCGCGAAATCAACCAGCTCAGCTGATGCATTGGATGAGATAACACCACCGCCGGCATAGATAACCGGTCTTTGGGCGACTGCAATCATCTGGAGTGCCTTTTCTATCTGGCGTTTGTGCCCGTGATANGTTGGGTTATAACCCCGTAAGGTTACCTTGTCAGGGACAAGAGACGCTTTGACCGAATTTGTACTCACATCTTTGGGGATGTCGATAAGCACCGGGCCCGGGCGGCCCGTGCCGGCTATATAGAACGCTTCTTTGATTACCCTTCCGAGATCAGCCGTATTTTTAACGAGATAATTGTGTTTTGTGATGGGCATCGTAATGCCCGTGATATCGGATTCCTGGAAGGCATCATTTCCCAGCAGGTTTGTTGGTACCTGTCCGGTAAGTGCGACAATGGGAATTGAGTCCATGTATGCCGTGGCGATACCCGTTACGAGGTTGCATGCACCGGGACCTGAGGTTGCGAGGCATACACCTACACGACCGCTTGCCCGTGCATACCCGTCCGCGGCATGCGCTGCTGCCTGTTCGTGCCGTACAAGGATATGCCGAAGGGATGAATTATAGAGTTCATCATAGATCGGCAGAACCACACCGCCCGGGTAGCCAAAGATAATCTCGACTCCTTCGCGCTGCAGTGATTCAACGAGGATTTTTGCCCCGGTTTTCATGTTCCTCCCTCAATAGTCTGTTCATACCGGCGATCATCGCCTCGACACTTGCCATGATGATGTCNGTGCGAGCGCCGTGTGAAGTAATTATCTTCCCGTCTTTACTTAATCTTACTGTTACGTCGACCAGTGCATCAGTACCGCCCTGGATGGCATCGACATGATACTCTTCAAGACGGATATCGGCAACATCGGCAACGCATTTACGAAGGACTTCCATGGCAGCATCCACCGGACCGTCGCCAGTGGCAGCACCGGTCATCTCCTGGCCGTCTACCACCAGGGTTACCGAGGCTGTCGGGATCATATTGCTCCCTGAAATTGCAGTAAACTGGCGCATACTGATAATCGGTTGATAGTCAACAGCAAGAACCGCATCGGCAATTGCCATCAGGTCGGTATCGGTCACCCGTTTTCCCGCATCACCCAGCTGTTTAATCCTCTTCACAATCTCTTTTATCTGGTTTTCGTCTGCCTTGTAGCTCATCTCATTGAGTGCAGATTCAACTGATGCCGAACCTGAATGTTTTCCGAGCACGATACGACGCTTTCTTCCGATTGTTTCAGGTTTAATCGGCTCATAGGTCGAGGGATCCTTCATCACGCCATGTGCATGGATGCCACTTTCATGGGTAAAGGCCATCTCACCGACCACTGCCTTGTTGACCGGCAGCGGGACCCCTGTCAGGCGAGATACCAGCGTGGAAAGCTGGTAGAGTTCCTCTTTTTTTATCCGGGTAGGATACTCATAGAGGATCTCCAGTGCCATGACAATCTCTTCAAGCGGAGTATTGCCCGCCCGTTCACCGAGACCGTTTACGGTTACATGGGCACAGGAAGCCCCGCATTTCAGCGCCGCCATTGTATTGGTTACTCCAAATCCGAGATCGTCATGACAGTGGATCGAAAGAGGTGCAATCTTTGCGATTGGGGGAATAAAGACAGCAACTTTTTCAGGCGTTAAAAGTCCTACCGTGTCACAGAAACAAAGGCGGTCCGCTCCACGACTTACCCCTTCAGTAAAAATCTCCTGCAGGAAGGTCTGGTCTGCCCGTGATGCATCCTCTCCGGAAAGTTCTACGATAAGTCCCCGGCTTTTTGCATACTCTACAGCATCATAGGCCATACGGGCAACCTGTTCCCGCGTTTTGCGCATCTTTTTTATGATGTGCAGATCGCTGACCGGGACTACAAGATGGACTGAATCCGCACCATAATCTGCGGCAAAATCGATATCCTGGTGGAGTGCCCGGACATAGGTGCAGATTTCTGCAGAAAGCCCGGCGTCTGATATGAGCCTGATTGAATCCCGCTCGCCTTCAGATGCAGCGGCAGAACCAACTTCAATCACATCAATGCCAACATCGGCAAGTTTATTTGCAATTTCAAATTTTTTTTCCGGGTTCAACGAAACGCCCGGTGTCTGTTCCCCGTCCCGTAACGTGGTGTCTAAAAAGCGCAGGTTTTTAACAAATAAAACATTCACTCATGGCAATCACCATAGTATGAAGTAGGAAAGGAGAATATAAAAATATTCGGGCAGACAATCGGTTCAAATTGAGGTAAATTGGTGATTTATCAGAAAATTTACCGATTTAAATTTTGTGAAAAATGAATGTGTAAATGATTCAATACAGGCAGTAAAGAACCATCAGGTCTTAAAGTTTCTTAAGGGCCTGTACAAGTTTACCTACTGACTCCTGTGCATCGCCGTAGAGCATCCGTGTGTTATCCCGGTAGAACAGATCGTTTTCGATCCCGGCAAAGCCTTTACCCTGGCCACGCTTGAGAACAATGACATTTTTTGCCTGTTCAACATCCAGGATTGGCATGCCAAAAAGGGGACTTCCCTGGCGGTGTGCTGCCGGGTTGACGACATCATTTGCCCCGATAACTAAGACGACATCAGTGCCTGGGAACTCCGGGTTCACTTCGTCGCGGTCGAACAGTCGGTCATACGCGACCCCAGCTTCAGCTAGCAGGACATTCATGTGCCCGGGCATACGGCCGGCAACCGGATGAATGGCAAACTTTACATGGATGTTTTTGCTTTCGAGCAGGTCAGTCAGTTCCTTAACCTTCTGCTGGGCCTGGGCTACTGCCATACCATAACCGGGAGCGACAATTACCTTATCCGCATAAGCAAGCAGGATCGCGACATCATCGGCTTCAATCGATTTCATGCTGCCCTGTATCTGCACTCCCTGTTCTTCAGTAGCACCGAACGCACCAAAAAAGACGTTTGATATTGACCGGTTCATTGCCCGGGCCATCTGGATCGTCAGCAGTGATCCCGCGGCACCCACAA
>WSSedA1B3DRAFT_1000146_pt1 | contig 20169 bp, 15 predicted proteins | sample WetSurSiteA1Bulk_FD_9468 | JGI IMG/M metagenome (IMG submission 9468)
GGTTTTCAATAATTTCTGTTAAAAGGTTAGAGTCTACCGCTGCCTTTTCACAGGCATGGGGTTTGAAAATATCTCCATTCAGATCATCGTTGACTTCGTGGAAGAGATCAATCAAATGGGTCATGATAGATTTCCGTTTGCCTTCTTCCTTCCACTGCGCGACGATTTCCCATAGTTCACGGTCCGTCCGGATTTTTCGGTCTTCTGCAATACGAATAAAGATAATCCGGTCAAGCAGCTTCTGAACGACATCGTTTAAAAGCTTTCCGGCAAATCCAGGATTGTGCTTGTGAACATCCTTGGCGAGTTCTGTGCGCCATACAGTCAAGTCCTCAAGAAAAGACTTGTCCGGAGGGATGCGTAATCTTTTACTCTTTGTGTCCCTCGGCAGAAGGGCTTCTAATGAACCCTGTTCGACTCTTTTTTTGGACAGTTCCCAGAGCTTTTCGATTTTATCAAGGTAATCGGCGTAGTTGAAATCAAAGATCAATCCTTCATTGGGGAACTTTGGATTCGGTTTTAATGAAGCGTCAAAGAGTTTGAACTCCTCAAAATCTGTCAGGATTACAAAAAAGACCTCTTTCGTAGACCATGCGTAGCTTTTGGCCTGCAGGACATGGTTTACCTCATCAAGAGCGATCGAGGGGGCTTTTGCTTCGACAAAGAATTTTGTTGCGCCGTGTATCCTGAAATTATAATCCGGTCTTCCGGTTGTCTCTGGTGAAAGCTCTACGATAACGTCGCGTTCATGCGGCGGCTTCTGGGCTTTATTTTCAATATCCCAGCCGAGAGCTTTGAAAAAGGGGTTTAAAAAATCGATTCGTACCTGTGCTTCAGGATAACCCTTTGAAAGGTAGTGATTCTTGTCTTTTTCGAATTTGGAGATTAAACCCTGCAGTCTTTCCCTGAATGCATCGATGTCAGACATCGAACTGATTATATCACATTACAGCATACCCGCCCTCGCAAGTGTCAGGACAAAAACTTCTTTTGCCCCTGCTTTCATAAGCTGTTTCGAACATTCTTTTACCGTAGCTCCGGTTGTCATCACATCATCAACGAGTAAGAGCCTGAGATCTTTTATAGTTCCTTTCACAACAAAAGCATTTTTTACGTTTATCAGGCGGTCCTTTGCAGAGAGCCCTACCTGGGACGGCGTCTCTTTTATCTTGAAAAGGATATCCATGAACAAAGGAACTCCCCGTTTTTCTGCAATAACCCTTGCCAACAGCAGCGACTGATTAAACCCCCTGTTCCTCAGGCTTTTTTTGTGCAGCGGGACCGGTATGATGCCGTCAACCGATGGGAANTCGANGGTGAACAGGAATGCACCGAGTGGTTTTGCAAGTCTTTTTTGACCGTAGAATTTAAACTGGTGAATCGCAGATGCAAGGACGTCTTCATACATCCCGAAAGTTAATACCCGGGAATAGGGAGGCTCATGTTTCAAACAGGTACCGCATACTGTGGCATATTCCGAAGGGAGGGGAAGAGCACAAATCCTGCAACACGGACCTGAATACCCGGCTATGAGAGACCAGCAGGTGGAACAAAAAGGCGATTCTTGCAGGAGGTCGGATTTTTTTCCACAGACTGGACAGACTGCAGGGAAAAACAGATTGGAAAGCTGAACAATTAGAGATTGTCTGAAAGGAGAAGAGAACCGCATTTGCCGCATTTCGGTCCGAGATGAAATTTTCCTGTCTGAACCTTATTCTTCACTCCGCAGACCGGGCAGGAAAGTATTTGAAATTCAGGGGCGGAAGGGGGTTCAGAGGAGGCTTGTGCATCAGAATCGGACAATGGAGGTAAATCAGGAGATTCAATTTCTCCTGATGGTTGTTCCCGGAGAAAAGATTTTGCGAAATGCATGAATTTCTCATCTTTCTTAGTGAGCTCGACTCCCATGCCGTTTTTTGTCGGATACACCACTGTCTTGATTGTCCGCCTCACGGTACCTTTAAGGTGAGAAATCTTATTGTCAGGTAACACCAGTTCGATATCGACTGTTGTTCCCGGCGCAAAACCACGGCTGGTTTTTATAAAAAGGCCATTCTCTGAAAGGTTGCTCAGAATCCCCCGGTAGCTGAGTTCGCCTGAACGGAAGGTTACCTCGAGCCTTTTAGTAAACCTCGGCTGGCGTTTATACGTCCGTTCACGCTCCATTAAAATTGTTTTTTGAGCAGGATGAGTTCATCTCTTTTTTGCCCGGTAGAAATCAGGTGAACTTCTGTGCCGAGCATGGTCTCAATCTTTCTGATATACGACTGGGCAGCCTGAGGAAGATTCTTGAAATCCGTTATCCCGGAAGTATCTGCTTTCCATCCCTCGATTTCTTCATATACAGGCTCACAGTCTGCAAAAATCTGCATTTCCTTTGGGAACTCATGATAGAGAGCCCCCTTATACTTATATGAAGAGCATATTTTTATGGAGTCCAGTCCGTCGAGTATATCGAGTTTTGTTATAGCCAGACCGGTAACGCCGTTAATCCGGACAGAATGACGGAGCACCACCATGTCGAGCCAGCCGCATCTCCTCGCTCTTCCCGTCGTAGCTCCGTACTCACCCCCTTTTTCCCTGAGATGCTCGCCGAGACCATTCTTTATCTCGGTGGGGAAAGGTCCGCTGCCGACTCTTGTAGTATAGGCTTTTACTACACCAAGGACTTTTGATATCTTGGTCGGACCAACGCCAAGTCCGGTGCATGCGCCTCCGGCTATAGCATTTGAAGACGTGACATAGGGATATGTCCCATGGTCGATGTCAAGGAGCGTACCCTGTGCTCCCTCAAACAATACATTCCCCTGATCGGCTATGGTTTTATTGACAATGATGTCTGTATCTGCAATATATTCGGAGAGTAACGCAGCATACCCCATATATTCATTGTATATATCCTCTGCACGGAACGACGGGGCTTTATACAGATGCTCAAGCAGGAAGTTTATGTGAAAGAGATTGGCCTGAAGTTTCTCCATAAAAATCTCGGGCTGAAGAAGCTCGGCAATACGTATGCCGGATCGCCCTGCTTTATCGCAATATGCAGGACCGATACCCCTTCCGGTTGTTCCGATATTCTTCGCGCCTCTGAGCCGTTCATTTTCTCTGTCGATGGCGACATGATAAGGCATTATGAGATGGGCGTTCTTGCTTAAAAAAAGGTTTTTAATTTCGACGCCCCGATCCTTAAGCCCCTTGATTTCCTCAATCAGGGCTCCAGGATCGACAACAACACCGTTGCCGATAAGACAGATTTTATTTTTATACAGTATTCCTGACGGAATAAGGTGCAGAATAAATTTTTCCTTATTGATCACAACGGTATGGCCGGCATTATGACCACCCTGAAAACGGGCAACAACATCTGCCTTTTCCGAGAGAAAATCAACAATTTTCCCCTTTCCTTCGTCTCCCCACTGCAACCCTACAACGATCACGTTCGGCATATCAGAACCTCGCTTACAGACGTATTTGTTTTACCAAAAGGATATTCGGCAGTTTTTTAATTTTCTTAAGAAGATCAGGCGATGCCGGAGAATCTATGCTGACGACGGAAATTGCCATGCCTCCCGGTGTTTCCCGTCCGAAATGCATCCTGGCTATATTGATGCTGTTTTTCCCAAGAAGGGAACCGATATTGCCGATTACGCCGGGTTTATCATTGTTAAACATGAAAAGGAGCTCACCGTCGGGGATAATCTCGACCTTGAAGTTGTCGATAAAGACAATACGGGGATCTTTTTTGCCATAGAGTGTGCCTGCAAAGTAACTTGTTTTCTCCCCGGCATTAACCCTGAGAGCGATCATGCTCTGATAATCACCCTGATCCGTGCTTTTTATCTCTTTTACCTCTATGCCTCGCTCTTTGGCAATGAGCGGGGCATTCACAAAATTTACTGTTTCTTCAAGAATAGGGGTAAGAAATCCTTTCAGGGCAGCGATTGTCACCGGAGCTGTGTTGATTTCGGCAGCATCTCCCTGATATTCGATCATAATCTCGGTTATTCCACCCTCGAACATCTGTGCTGCAAAACAACCGAGTTTTTCGGCGAGATTAATAAAAGGAGTAAGCTTAGTCACCTGGTCGGAAGGAATGGAGGGGAAATTGACAGCATTCCGTATTGTATTATGAACTAGATAATCGACGATCTGTTCTGCAACAGCTACGGCGACATTTTCCTGGGCTTCCCTGGTTGATGCACCGAGATGCGGGGTTGTTACGACTGCATCGAGTGTCAGGAGAGGATTATTCTCCGGCGGTTCTTTTTCGAATACGTCGAGTGCGGCGCCGGCAACTTTGCCTTCAACAAGAGCATCATAAAGATCTTTCTCATTGATAAGACCTCCCCGCGCGCAATTGATAATCCGGACACCCGGTTTCATAGTATTGATAACCCCTTTATGAATCATATTTCTTGTCTCCGGCGTGAGAGGAGTGTGTATGGTTATAAAATCGGCTCGTTTGAATAACTCCTTAAGATCGACTTTTTCAACGCCCATGGCCGAGGCCTTTTCTTCACTGAGAAATGGGTCGTAAGCTATAATGTTCATGGCAAAAGCCTGCATCCTCTTTGCTACCTGGCCTCCGATATTTCCTATCCCGACGATACCGAGTGTTTTATTGAAAAGTTCAACCCCCATGAATTTCTTTTTTTCCCATTTTCCCGCTTTCATCGACATGGTCGCCTGGGGGATCTGCCGGGCAAGAGACACCATAAGCGCAATCGTATGTTCAGCGGTTGTGATCGTGTTTCCGCCGGGTGTGTTCATAACAACGATCCCCTTTTTTGTTGCTGCTGTTCTGTCGACATTGTCGAGCCCTGAACCGGCACGCCCTATCACCATCAGGTTTTTCGCCGCTTCTATGATATCAGCGGTCATTTTTGTGGCAGAACGGATGATAAGGCCATGGTATTTGCCTATGCACTCCTTTAGTTCTGCCGGGCTCATACCCGTTTTCACATCCACCTCAAGGCCGGCATTTTTCAGTATATCAATACATTTTGTTGAGATGTTATCGCTGATAAGTACCTTCATCGACCCTCCTTAACCCATTAACAATTCCTGAGCCGCTGCGACACCTGTACCGAGTTTCACCGGGTATCCCATCCCCTTTAATACCATNTCTATTCCTGCTATCGCTGTAATAACATCGAATCTGTCTGCATATCCTAAATGTGCAATGCGGAAGATTTTCCCTTTTGCTTTGTCCTGTCCGCCTGCTGCGGTTATCCCGTATTTCTCCCTGAGGTTTTTGTAAACTGCCTGTCCGTCGATCCCCTGGGGAGTCATGACAGCAGTAACTGCATTTGATGGTGATTCCCTGGGATATAACTCCAGCCCGATGGCCTGAACAGCTTTTCGGGTTGCGTTTGCAAGCCATTCATGTCTCCTGAAGACATTTTCGAGTCCTTCGGCCTGAAGCATCTTCAGGCTTTCGTTTAGCCCGATGATGAGAGTGACGGGAGAGGTAAAGTTCGTCTGATTTTTTGCAAGATTGTCACGTTCCTTTTTAAAGTTAAAATAGAATTTGGGCATTTTTGAAGTTTCTGCCCTTTTCCAGGCTTTTTCACTCACACTCACAAAGGCGATACCGGGAGGAAGCATAACTCCTTTTTGCGACCCGCCGATCATGACGTCTATACCCCATTCATCTGTTCTCAGGTCATGGGCGACAAGGGCGCTGATTGCATCCACGATGAATAAAGTATCATCAAACTGTTTCACAACAGATCCCAATGCTTGAATATCATGGTATACGCCGGTGGAAGTCTCGGATGCTTGCACAAAAACACCTTTTATGTTTTTGTTCTTTTTCAATTTCTCCTCTACCAGGGAAGGCTTTACCGCATATCCCCATTCGACCACAATTTCCTCAACATCAAGATCGTAAGCCTGGCAGATTTTTGTCCATCTTTCCCCGAATTTCCCGCCGTTTACCACGAGAACCTTATCGCCTTTATTAAAGAAATTATTCACAGAGCCCACCATGCCGCCTGTTCCGGTAGAGCAGAGGATAAGAACGTCGTTTTTGGTCTGATATAACCACTGCAGGCCCTTCTTAGCTGCATCCAGAACCGGAAGAAAATCTGGCGAGCGATGATGAATGATCGGCGCTGCCATTGCAAGGAGCACATCCGGGGGAACAGGCGTAGGACCTGGCGCCAAGAGATAGCGTTTTAACATGAAAAACCTCCTGAAAACCCTTATTTAAAAATATTTTTAAAAGATTAGCCAGACTTTGGAAATTAGCACAATATGGGTTCTTTGGTCAAGGGTGACACTTTACAATATCCTAAAATCGTTATTATAATTAATGCTATGAAGAAGAAAATTCTTATCGGCATATCAATTCTTTTAATAGGATTCCTTCTGGGCGGGATTACGTATTACCTCCTCGGGAAATTTTCCGGACAGAGTACCTACAAAACTTACCCGGGCACACCGAATGTACCACGCCAGATAATCGAGACAAGTAAGGCTTTTTCCGAGATTGTCAATGCCGTATCTCCGGCAGTGGTAAATATCTCTACAACAAAAGTTGTACGACGTGAGCAGGGTCCATTTCTTGAAGATCCTTTTTTTGAGTTCTTTAATCCCTTCCGTGAGTACAACACGCCGAGAAAATGGAAGGAAAAAAGCCTCGGATCAGGAGTTATTGTCTCTCCTGACGGATATATTATTACCAATAACCATGTCGTCGAAAAGTCGGATGAAATAAAGGTAACCCTTGTTGACCGAAGGACATTCAAGGGAACAATTGTCGGTGCCGACCCAAAGACCGATATCGCTATCTTAAAAATAGATGCGGGAAGCCTTATGACGTTAAAGTGGGGGGATTCAGACAAGTTGCAGGTGGGAGAGTTCGTACTTGCGATAGGAAGCCCTTACGGATTGAGCAATACGGTGACCATGGGTATCATCAGTGCAGTTGGAAGGGCAAATGTAGGGATAGCAGACTATGAGGACTTTATACAGACCGATGCCGCAATAAACCCGGGGAACTCAGGAGGCCCCCTGGTGAACATACAGGGAGAACTTATCGGGATAAACACGGCTATATTTTCAAGAACCGGGGGATATCAGGGAATAGGGTTCGCCGTACCGAGCAATATGGTCCGGCTTGTCATGGACCAGCTTATTCAAAAGGGGAAGGTTACCCGTGGATGGATCGGTGTTACGATACAGGAACTTACCCCGGAACTCGCCCAGGAATTTAAATTGAAACAATCCGGGGGCGCTTTAGTAAGTGATGTTGCAAAAGACAGTCCTGCCGCAAAGGCAGGGGTCATGAGGGGTGATGTCATCCTTGAATTCAATGGTAAGCAGGTGAAAGACGTCAGCAGCCTGCGCAATATGGTTGCCCAGAGCAAGGCAGGCACCGAAATCAGCATGAAGGTATTACGGGCAGGGAGAGAATTTACGGTGAAAATTTTCATAACAGAATTGCCGAGAGAGACAGCGGAACTTACGAATGAACAAATGCCCAGTGAACCAGAGTCGAAGATCCTTACCGGCCTTACAGTGATGGATCTCTCGAAAGAAATTAACCGGCAGCTTGGGTTTAGTAAAGACGAGAGAGGAGTTGTGGTTGTCCGGGTAGAACCCGGAAGCCCTGCAGATGAGGCGGAAATGAAAAAAGGGGATATCATAAAGGAGATAGATAAAAGAGAGATAAACAATCTGAATGACTATACGAAAATTGCCTCGAATATAAAAAGAAATTCTTCGGTTTTACTGTTTATCAATCGTGGCGGCAAAAAGTTTTATGTAATTCTCAACTCGATATAGAGGCAATGAACCCCATACGATACATACCCTCATCTGTTTTATATCAACAGGGATACTACTACCCATTTTCAATATAGAGATACAGAACTTCTAAAAAGAAAGGAGGTGAAAAGAAAATGTTTCTTTTTTCACGCATAGCATTTTTTCTCCTCTTTGCACTCTCAGGATATTTTGTGGGGGCTCAATACGCCTTTGAATGGTATGGTCTTATTATAGGCGGAATTTTTGGATTTGCAGCAATTGCTGCGGAAATGAAACTTAAGAAGATTGAATTTGGTTCTTTCATTGGCGGATTGTTAGGTCTTTCCTGCGGACTTTTGTTTTCTTACCTTCTTTTACTCCCCCTGAAACTCTTTCTTGGAGAAGATATCAAGATAGGATCCTTTGCTTTGATGGCGGTTCTCGGATATGGAGGGCTTCTCTTTGGTTTCAGCAGGGGTAAAGCGATATCATTGGCCGGTATTGTCAGACTTTTCAGAGGACAGGGTTTAGAGGAGAACCTTAAGATTCTCGATACGAGTGTAATCATAGATGGGCGTATTGTGGATGTCTGCGAGACCGGGTTTCTCGAAGGGGTATTCATTCTTCCCCAGTTTATCCTTCAGGAATTGCAGCATATAGCGGATGCTTCTGACCCCATGAAAAGAGCAAGGGGAAGGAGAGGACTGGATGTCCTGCACAAGATTCAGAAGATGTCCCGTATCACAGTCCGGATTGTTGATGAAGAGTTACCAAAGGTAAAGGAAGTTGATGCAAAGCTTGTTGCTCTGGCAAAACTCCTCCATGCAAAGGTCATAACCAATGATTTTAATCTCAATAAAGTTGCAGAGCTTCAGGGGGTGCCGGTACTGAACATCAACGAACTGGCCAATTCGCTGAAACCTGTTGTCCTTCCGGGAGAAGCCATGAAAGTCTTTATTCTCAAGGAAGGGAAAGAATATAACCAGGGAGTTGCCTACCTCGATGACGGTACAATGGTGGTTGTGGAGAATGCAAGGAGACTGATCGGAAAAAATACAGATGTAACAGTTACCAGTGTATTGCAGACAACTGCCGGAAGGATGATATTCTCAAAGCTCAAAGAAGACTATGAGCGGGAGGAATTGAAGGCAGTAAAGTAGAATTGGACAGAGCAACCTAAAAGGATATGCGGACTAGAAAGAGATACCCTGATGTTATTGCAATCATTCCTGCGGCTGGTATCGGGAAGCGGTTTGGAACCGGTACTCACAAGCAGTTTGAGACCTTGCAGGGCAAACCCATTCTCATATGGGCGTTGGAAATATTCCAGAGTATTCAGAATATCAGAGAGATCATCCCGGTGCTTGCACCGGGGGATATGGAACATGGGAAACAAGCGTTTGATAAGTACCGGATAACAAAAGTCAGGAAGATAGCTCCGGGTGGGAAAGAACGGCAGGATTCCGTATGGAACGGGCTAAAACTCGTTCAGGACAAACACAGCCTGGTGCTTATTCATGACGGGGTGAGACCTCTGATAGAAAAACGGCTTGTGGAATTTTTGATTCAACAGATGATGGAAAATCTCGCCAATAAGGGTATCTGTGACGGAATCATTGTAGGCGTGCCTCCCAAGGATACCATCAAAGAGGCGCCGGGGCAGGTCATAAAAAAGACATTAACACGGGATAGGCTCTGGGCTGTACAAACACCGCAGATTTTCCCGTACAAAACAATTTATAATGCATATAACAGCGCTATGCTGGAAGGATTTTACTCGACAGACGATGCAGCGCTTGTTGAGCGCTATAAAGGGAAAGTACATATTGTTCCGGGGTCTTACAGGAATGTTAAGATCACAACACCTGAAGACCTGATGATCGCAGAAGCACTGACGCAGTTCATCTGTTCATGAGACCATAAGATTATTACCTATAAACTATTGTGTTATGCTGGCTTGTCCAGCATCTTTCTTAAGAATCCCGAAGGCATTCGGGACAGACAAGCTGGAATGACAGAAGCGGGTGATCTTATGAGGTATCTTCATAAAGGAGTAAGGAATGCGTATCGGTTTCGGATATGATTCTCACAGACTGGTAGGGGGGCGGAAACTCATTATCGGTGGTGTGACGATTCCTTATGCAAAGGGACTGTTCGGTCACTCGGATGCAGATGTCCTCTGCCATGCAATCATAGACGCCATTATCGGTGCGCTTGGACTCGGGGACATCGGAAAACATTTCCCGGATACCGATCCGCAATGGAAGGACGCATCAAGTGTGGAACTCCTCAAATATATACTTGAGCTTACAACTGCCAACGGATTCGGAGTTGCCTGGATAGATGCAACCATTATCGCTGAAGAGCCGAAACTCGCACCCCATATCGAACCGATGAAGGTAACCTTGTCACAATGGGGCGTTCCTCATGGATTACTCAATATCAAAGCCAAGACGAATGAAGGAATGGGGTTTGTCGGCAGGGGTGAAGGAATCGCAGCATATGCAGTCTGTCTGTTAAAACGTCTCCCCTAATACACCGAATAATGCAAACATTGTTCAGTTGGGTAGTTTTATTCCTTTAACAACAACTTCCTTACGTCGCCGACCCGGAGGGTAATTTTGTTCGAATCAAGATATTCGAGAAAAGGCAGGGCATATTTGCGCGTAGTATTGAGGATGTCTCTGAATTCAGCCACTGTCATCTCTGATTTCTTGCTGTAGAAGTTCTTCAGGCTTTCTATCATTGTCCGGTACACGGAAGAGGTTACATATATGGTATCAATGATTCTGATGAGGCTGCCTTCCTTTGCCATCAGCTTCAGGATATCCGTCAAGTGTTTCTGGTCGATCTTCAATGACTGACCGAGCTCTTCCCTGGTCGGCGGCTGGAAACCGGCTTTATCCAGGAGTTGAATGATTTTTGTTTTCACTGTTTCGTCAACCTGAGACAGTGCCAGTTTGAATGTTGCGAGGCGTGTTAATTCCTTGTCGATCACGATATCCTTAACCGTAGTGATAAGATTACCGAAATGCCTCGGTTCGATATTGAGCAACGCCCTGAGTTCCTCCTTGGGCATACCAGGTTTCAGAGGATTTTTTTTGTGGAAATCGGAGAGAATGCGAACCGCTTTTTCTCTTGACTGATCAAAGATCGTGGTATGAACAAGAATGTCTTCAAACTGTTTCAGGATGCCCTGTTCTTTGAGGAACTTGACGGATTCCCTGATCAAAGGAATTTCTGCATTGATCCATCCTTCAATAACCGACAGAGAGATTCCATATATCCCGGCCCGTTTTACCTTTATCGCGATTTTATCGGACAAAGTTCCTGTTTCGAAGACCTGCAGGTCTTCGAGTCCTTCTTTCATACTTCTCCTGTAAGAGAGGGGATCAATGATTACCCCGCCACCGATCGTGTCGACCGGAGAAAACCTTCGTATAATATAACGATCCCCGGACATGGCGATGACAGGTTCCTGAAGTCTGAACTGACAGTAACACTGTTCCCCTGCTTTCAGTTCGTTTCTCCCGTAAAGGATAACGCGCGCTATGGTCTCTGAAGTGACAAGATGGAAATGGACAAGGCTTTTATTCTTAAGGGGAGGAGCATCTTTTAACAATTCAACCTTCGCATCTATTTTCCTTGTGGAAATGAATCTGCCCGGAACGACAACGGCATCTCCCCTCCTCAACGCCTCTTTTTCAACCCCCTGCAGGTTTATCGCCACCCGCTGGCCGGCAAATGCTGTCTGTATGGATTTTCCGTGACTGTGAAGTCCCCGCACCTTGCTTTGGATGTTTGTCGGCAGTATTTCTACCTCGTCATTTACTGAGATGCTTCCGGAGACAGCTGTGCCTGTAATGACAGTCCCAAACCCTTTCAACGTAAAAACTCTGTCAATCGGGAGCCTGAAAAGGCCCTTGGTGGGTTTTGGTTCAACTGTCAGAGCCAGTTGATGGATCTTTTCTTTCAAAAGGTCGATGCTCATCATGGTTTTTGAAGAAACGGGAATAATCTCAGCGCCTTCGAGGAAAGAGTCTTTTACAAAATTTCTCACTTCATCCTGAACCAGCTCAAGCCAGTCGTTTTCCACGAGATCGGCTTTTGTGACGGCAATGAGTCCGGATTTGATTTTCAGGAGGTTGCAGATGTGGAGATGTTCACGGCTTTGAGGCATGATTCCCTCGTCGGCAGCGATGACAAGAAGGACAAGGTCTATGCCCCCTGCACCGGCGAGCATGTTCTTTACAAGTCGTTCATGACCGGGAACATCAACTATCCCGACTGTGAGCCCATCGGGGTAGGTAAGGTCTGCAAAGCCGAGGTCGATCGTGATACCGCGCTCTTTCTCTTCCTTCAGCCTGTCAGGGTCGATCCCCGTAAGGGCCTTTACGAGAGCGCTTTTTCCATGATCGATATGACCTGCGGTTCCAAGGATTATATATCGCATAGAATCATGAACCTTTATTTTTTAGTAATCCACCCTCGCCCTCCTTTATAAAAGGAGGGAACCGATCATAGCCCTTGTGCTTATTAATATGACCCCTCTTTTCTAAAGAGGGGCAGGGGAGATTACTCATGTTTGCCTCGAGAATAATAAACTCCTTTGTTATAAATACAAGGATCAAAAAAGCATTTTACCATTTTTTAGAATCTGTTTTTTGCTGCCATCACTGTAAATCACGGTTACTGTCGGTTTAAAAAATACAAAATCCTGATGGAACGGGGTTTTCACCTTTCCCCCGAAAGAACTGTTATCACCAAGGGCTATATGGATAGTGCCGAGGATTTTTTCCGATTCAAGGATGTTGTCAGGCCGTTTCGCAGCGTTGTTTGTGCCGATACCGAGTTCAGCGATATTCGCATTTTCCACTCGTTCGGAAAGTTTCTGACGAAGATATGAGACATAAACGTCATCCCCTGCCATAGCGACAACAAGACCGTTTTTTACCATGAGGGTTATTGGGGAAAGTAATTGTCTGGTCGGCGCCCATTCGAGTACCATTTTGCCTGTTGCTGTCCCTTCAACCGGTGCGGTATAGACTTCGCCGGCAGGGAGATTCCCAAAGGCGCCGCGCCTGGTCAGAATACCGGTGTCAGGGAGGGCTTTCCTGTCTTTTTTTGAAAGAGAAAGCGATGTCCCGTTCGGCGTCTTTATATGAATGTATTCGGCTTTGTCGATGATACGTGCAAGGTTTTTCGTTGTCTTTGCAAGTGCTCTCCAGTCGACATTCATAGCGCCTTCAAGCATGAAAGTATCAAAAAGCGGCATGCTGGCATATCTGCAACCACAGACTCTTGTAAGGAAATCTCTGAACCGGGTATGACTCGTTGAAAAGTTTGAGAGAGCAATCACACAGTCAACAGCATGTCCCTTATATTGTTTGATGATCTGCTCCGCCTTTTGTATTACAGAATCGCTGGCGATTTTTTTCATAATGGGACGCAGAAGACGCTCATTCTGCAGGTTCTCTATGGTTTTTGTGCCGAATGCAAGTTCCCAGAGTTTCAGGGGAGGTTCAGCACCATGGCTTCCGGTAGCTTTATATTCATGATGAAGAACGGATTTGCAGAAGATATTTCCTGTATCGGCTGCAAGGATTGCAAGGCTTCTCAGGGCAGCTCTTCTTTCATCGTCTGCTTCGGTCACCTCTTCTTTAGCGGTTACTCTGTCGTTGAAGACGAGAACCCGCTCGTGTTTTCTGACACCGAGGTTTACCCTGAATATATCTCTGATTGTATTTTCGAACAAGACGGTTCTTATTTAAACAAAAATTCCATCTGTTTGAGATGTTCGCCGGGAAAACTGATGGGATAATCGCAGTCAAAACATGCGGTACAAAAGTTGTGAGAATCCGGCACGATTTTTTTCAGCCCGTCAATACTGAGATAAGAAAGGGTATCTGCCGTCACATATTTCTTGATCTCATCAAGGAGATGGGTGGAAGCGATGAGTTCTCTTCTTGTCGGCGTATCAATGCCATAGAAACAGGGGCCGATAGTGGGGGGAGAACTGATTTTCAGGTGTACCTCTTTAGCACCCCCACCTTCCCGAAGCATTTTGACGATCTTTTTGCTGGTCGTACCCCGTACGATTGAATCGTCAATAACAATAAGCCTTTTCCCTTCAAGGAGTTTCCGTACGGGATTCAGCTTGATCTTTACTCCGAAATGACGGATGCTGTGTTGTGGTTCTATGAATGTTCTTCCGACATAGTGATTTCTGATAAGCCCGAAGTCGAAGGGGATCTTGCTTTCTTCAGAAAACCCTATCGCCGCAGGAACGCCGGAGTCAGGGACCGGTATGACAAGATCGGCATCAACGCCCGATTCACGTGCAAGCTGCCTCCCGAAATCTTTTCTCATCTCGTTCACGTTCAGTCCTCCGAATATATTGCTGTCAGGTCTTGAAAAATATATGAACTCAAAAATGCAAAAAGCCTTTCGGTGACTGTTCAGGATTTTGAGCGATTCAAGGCCCTGTTCGCCGATAATGAGTACTTCGCCTGGTTCAATGTCACGGATAAATGTTGCTCCGATAAGATCAAAGGCGCACGTCTCTGATGCAATAACGTAAGCACCGTCCTTCATACCGAGACTCAGTGGTCTTACTCCATAGGGGTCGCGTACTGCGATGAGTTCTTTTTCCCTGAGGATCAGCATACTGAAAGAACCGCTGATCTGAGTTACTGCGTGGGCTACTCTTTCGTAGAAATCCGTTCCCTTGGACTGGGCAATAAGATGGACAATTACCTCACTGTCTGAAGACGATTGGAAGATGGCCCCCTGCTCCTCAAGCTTTGCCCTGAGATCGATTGCGCTCACAAGGTTTCCGTTGTGCGCAATTGCCAGTGTGCCGAGAGCAAAATTTGCAACTATGGGCTGAACGTTCTTGAGGACGCTGCTGCCTGCTGTGGAATAACGGTTATGTCCGATCGCCATATAACCGGGCAGTCTTTTGAGCCTTTTTTCACTAAAGATATCGGCAACGAGACCCATGGATTTTTCAAGGAGAAGCTGCCTCCCGTCCGATGAACAGATTCCAGCTCCTTCCTGGCCTCTGTGCTGGAGGGCGTATAAACCAAGATAGGTGAGGTTGGCAGCCTCGGGATGACCGTATATGCCGAATACGCCGCATTCTTCATGAATATCATGGAACATAGATTAATTATTTTACCATATCACGAGGCATCAAAAATTAAGCAAAAAAAATCCTTTGATTTTGCTGTTTTGATATAATAGGAAAATACATGAACGAAAAGCAAAAGCTTTTATCAACCCTGCCCTCTGTAGATGAGTTCCTTAAAGGTGAACAGGGAACGGAATGGTTGAAGCATTATCCGCGCAAGTATGTTCTTCTGGCAATACGGGAAGCGATTGACAGCAGAAGAAAGAACATCCTCGATGGAAAGACAGTTGATCTCTCCGGAGAAATCATGGCTGCTGATATAGAGAGCATCCTTGAAAAACTCTCATCGTACAGCCTCAGGCCGTTGATCAATGCAACAGGCGTTGTTATCCATACAAATCTCGGCCGTTCAGTGCTATCCGAGAGGGCGCTCAAAAATATCAGGAAGGTTTCAGAGAGCTATTCCAATCTTGAATATGATATCGATGAAGGAAGACGCGGCAAACGATACGTCCATGTGAAAAGGATACTCAGAGAGGTTACCGGTGCTGAGGATGCCCTTGTCGTCAATAATAATGCAGCTGCTGTCCTCCTCTGCCTTAATACCTTCGCAAAAGGCAAAGAAGTAATTCTTTCCCGCGGTGAACTGGTAGAGATAGGCGGATCGTTCCGTATACCTGATGTTATGGCTGCGAGCGGAGCGATTCTCCGGGAAGTGGGAACGACCAACAAGACCCACCGCTATGATTATGAGAGGGCGATTAATGAAAATACCGCCCTCATCGTAAAAATCCACCGCTCTAATTTCAGGATCGTAGGGTTTACCGATGAAGTCGATATTGAAGAATTGGTGAATCTCGGGAAGAAACATACTATACCGGTCATGTTTGATCTGGGAAGCGGAAGCCTTATTGATATGAGACCATATGGCATTCACATAGAGCCGTCTGTACAGGAGGTTGTGAAGACAGGGGTGGATTTAACGACTTTCAGTGGAGACAAACTGCTCGGTGGCCCCCAGGGCGGAGTAATAGTGGGGAAGAAGGAACATATTGAACGGATTCAGAAAAACCCGATTACAAGGGCTGTTCGGATTGATAAACTGACTCTTGCCGGTTTTGAAGCAACACTTTCTGAATATATTGACGAAGAACAGGTGATTCAACAGATTCCTACCCTCAGGATGCTCCTCCAAAAGCCTGAGGAGATAAAAAAGCGTGCAAAGACTATCGCCGAAAGGTTGAAGAGAGAAGTCAAAAACGCTGATATCCGGGTAATAGCCGATACATCAAGAGCGGGAGGAGGGGCCCTCCCTGAGATAGACCTTCCAACCTATGCAATTGCAGTTCAGTCTGCTGCCCTTTCTGTGAACGAATTTGAAGAACGATTGAGAAAAGGGAACCCATCTATCATCGCGCGCATAAAAGACGACAAGCTGATACTCGATGCGCGAACCATTATGAAAAAGGATTTTGACAGTCTCACAAAAGGAATTAAGACAGCCTTGTCATAGGAATAGTTTTTTAGTGGTATCAGGTTTTAATTCATCATTTTTTTGCCGGGAGATACGCATGGTGATGCATGAAAAAGGCTGAACAGAAGCTCCCCTGGCATCTTCTCCTTATTTTCCTTATCTTTTCCTTAAGTATCTGGGCTGCAGGATATTATTATTACAATAAAGAGAAAGAAGCTATAAAAGAGGACAAGCAGGAAGACCTCCTTGCGATTGCTGATCTGAAAGTAAAACAGATTGAAGACTGGCGAAGGGAACGTCTTGCTGACGCAATTGTTCTCTTTAATAATTCATTTTTTATTAAACCGATTCAACAGTATATGCAAAGCGATTCTCAGGGAATCAGGCAGGAAATTCTCTTCATAATGGATGCTCTGCTCAAGCAATATCAGTATACAAGTGTTATCCTCCTTGATGCACAAGGACATATAAAATTGGCTGTTCCCGGGGAAAAAGAAATCCTCGGGCCTGAAGCAAAAAGGTTGGCTGCCGAAGCATTCAATACAAAGAAAGTAGTTTTTTCCGACCTTTACAGGAGCAAAATAACAAATGCTATACGCCTGACAGTCGTTGTCCCGATTCTTGTGCAAAGGGGGCGGGATACCACTCCCGTCGGTGTTCTGCTGCTGCGGAATGATCCTTATCAGTTCCTTTATCCGCTGATTCAGACATGGCCTACACCCAGCCGGACAGCAGAAACAAGTATGATACGCAGGGAAGGAGATGAAGTAGTTTATCTGAATGAACTCCGCCATCAAAAAGATACCGCTCTCACCCTGAGATTTCCTGTGACACAAAAAGATCTGCCGGCAGCGATGGCACTACGTGGGATTGAAGGAATTGTCGAGGGCATAGACTATCGTGGTGTGCCTGTGCTTGCAGCACTTAAACGAGTCCCCGATTCGCCATGGATTTTAATTGCCAAGGTTGACAAAGAAGAAATATATGCGCCTATCCGACACAATTTATGGGTTACTACAATATTCGTGAGCATAATGATTTTTGCTGCAGGCGGTTTTATTGGGTTCCTGTGGCGACACCAGCAGGCAGTATTTTACCAGGAGCGCTATGAAACTGAACAGAAGCATCTTGCTTTTCTTCAGCATTTCGAATATCTCACACAATATGCAAATGATATTATTCTGCTCTCTGATAAAAACATGAGGATAATCGAGGTGAACGACCGTGCGTCAATGACGTATGGGTATACCGGTGATGAATTGACCCAAATGAATCTCAAGGACTTACGAGAGGCTGAAACCCGGTCACTTCTTGAGCAGCAGATAAGACAAGCTGAAGAACAGGACGGCGTGATTTATGAGACCATGCATCAGAGGAAAGACGGGACAAAATTTCCTGTTGAAGTCAGTGCCCGTCTTATTGATATTCAAGGTGAAAAGTTTTATCAGCATATCATTCGCGATATCTCCGAACGAAAAGAGGCTGAAGCACGGGTACTCAAAGAAAAGCAATTTTCAGATTCAGTAATCAACAGCCTTCCGGGCTTGTTCTATCTTTTTGACCAAGAGGGGCGTTTTCTTAGCTGGAATAAAAATATGGAGATGCTCACAGGGTATTCAGGCGGAGAAATTGCGAAGATGAGCCCCCTTGAATTCTTTTCGGTTGATGAACAGTATCGTGTAGCAGAGAAGATCAAGGAGACTTTCATGAAAGGTCAGTCAACAGTTGAGGCCTACCTGATTTCAAAAAATGGCGAAAGGACGCCTTATTACCTTATTGGGTTTCATCTGAAATTGGAAGAACAAGACTACCTCATTGGAACGGGGATTGATATTACGCAGCGCAAACAAATAGAGGAACAATTAATGATATACCGCGAACATCTTGAGGAACTGGTGCACGAGCGCACGATTGAGCTTGAGTCAGCCACCCGACAGCTTCAAAAAGAGATGAATGAAAGGATAGTCATGGCGGATGCCTTAAGGGAATCTGAAGAAAAATTCCGGAGCATTGTTGACAACATCGGGATTGGTATTTCTCTTATCGGTCCGGATATGGAAATACTCTCATTGAACAGGCATATGCAGCAGTGGTTCCCTCATATCGAAGCCGCGAAAAAGCCAGTATGCTACCGTGCTTTCAATACGCCGCCAAAGGATGAAGTCTGTTCTTATTGCCCTACCTGCAAGACCCTGCAGGACGGACAAGTGCATATCTCTGTGACAGAAACTCCGGTGAACGGAGAAATCAGGAATTACCGGATTATCTCATCACCTGTCAGGAATAAGGAGGGAACCATAATTGCTGCAATCGAAATGGTCGAGGATGTCACGGAAAGGAAACGTTCAGAGGAAGAGATTATCCGGCTGAATGAAGCGCTGAGAAATAATATCCTCCAGCTCGAAAATACCAACAAGGAACTTGAGTCATTCAGCTATTCGGTTTCGCATGACCTCCGGGCACCCTTAAGAAGCATAGACGGTTTCAGCAAGATATTGGTGGAGGATTACGGCGAAAAACTGGATGGAGAAGGCGGGCACTACATTCAGCGGGTCAGGAACGCGAGTCAGCGCATGGGTCAACTGATTGATGACCTCCTGGATCTGTCACGGGTTTCACGGCAGGATATGCAGGTTGAACAGGTTGATCTGAGCTCATTGACCAATACTATTGCAACAGACCTCCGGAATTCGTCCCCGGAGAGGAAGGTGGAATTCATTCTTCAGGAAGGCATTGCAGTCTACGGAGACAATCGTCTCCTCCAGATTCTGCTTGAAAACCTTCTCAGTAACGCCATGAAATTTACGGCCAGGACAGAAGAGGCAAAGATAGAATTCGGTGCAGAAGACCAGGCAGGCGAATTGGTGTATTTTGTGCGTGATAACGGCGCAGGCTTTGATATGACCTATTCAGATAAATTATTCGGAGCATTTCAGCGGCTGCATTCTCAGGACGAATTTCCCGGAACCGGGATAGGCCTCGCAATCGTTCAGCGCATTGTAAACCGTCATAAAGGCCGCATCTGGGCACATGGGGTGGTCGGCGAAGGAGCGACGTTCTTTTTTACACTTCCCGGCAAGTGATGAAAAACTGGATTATTTTCAAAATATTGATATCATTATAAATAAGAGATGAGAGGAATTTATGAATAAGAAAATAATTCTCCTTGTAGAAGACAATCCCGATGATGTGGATCTTACCATCCGCGCTCTCCAGAAAAACAATATCGCCAATGAAGTGATAGTTGCACGGGATGGCGTTGAAGCGCTTGATTACCTGTTCGGTACCGGTTCTTTTGCAGGGCGTGATACCACTCTTACTCCGGAGCTAATCCTCCTGGATTTAAAACTGCCCAAAATTAACGGTATCGAGATGCTCAGAAGAGTCAGGGACCATGAGCTTACAAAACTTCTTCCTGTTGTTATTCTTACGTCCTCGCGGGAGGAACAGGATATAGTGAACGGATACAGTTCCGGCGCAAACAGTTATATCAGGAAACCTGTGGATTTTGACCAATTTATGCAGGCTGTCAAACAACTTGGATTATACTGGCTGGTTTTAAACGAGCCTCCGCCACAGGAAAAATAATAACGGCCATCTGGAAGAGAAACCAGGGGTTGGAGTGCGAACCTCTCATTTTGAAGGGGGATTTATGGACATTCCCATCAGGATTTTGATTGTTGAAGACTCGGAGGACGACGCGTTGCTTATAATCCGCGAATTAAAGAACGGCGGGTACAAACCGGTTTTTGAACGCATACAGACGGCCAAGTCAATGAAGGAACTGCTCTATTCCGAGCGGTGGGAT
>WSSedA1B3DRAFT_1000147_pt1 | contig 20073 bp, 14 predicted proteins | sample WetSurSiteA1Bulk_FD_9468 | JGI IMG/M metagenome (IMG submission 9468)
ATTATCTCACTAATAAAGCCCGCTCCCTGATTTCCACGACAACCCTTACTCCTCTTATTTTTTAAGGCAGTCAGATGACTGCTTTTGTATTTTTATCTGTCCCGGNATTTTCATTTAGTAATTCAGTTCNTTATTCCCGGTTTTCCATCCANAACATCTTAAAAATTGATTATATTTGATTCTGATCGTCGGAATAGAAAGATACGTAGGAAACANAGGAANCCTCTTGTCAAAAAAGGTAATCAATGAAAACATATATCAGGAGACGTGAGAAGAATGACAGTCTGATTGTTTTTTATGGAGGATGGGGTACCGATGAGAATGTTTTTACGCCCTTGTGTAACGACGATTTTGATTTTATACTTTTTTACAACTATTCAGCAGATGAAGCACTTGTCCTTCCTGAAACAAAAACTTATAAATCTATAACACTTATTGGATGGTCCTTAGGAGTCTGGGCTGCAGAATACCTGTCACCGAAAACAGGCATAAAGCCGGATCTCACAATTGCCGTTAACGGCACCCCGATACCTGCAGACGATCATTACGGAATTCCTCTCCATGTCTTTGAAGGAACATTGAACAATATCACTGAAGCCAATATGGAGAAGTTCTATCTGAGAATGTTTGGCGATAAAAAAACCTATCTCCGCAATGCGGAGAGGATACCTCACAGATCTGTTAAATCACTCCACGATGAGTTGAGATGGTTGTACAACCGGATAATGGAACAAAAAGAACCGGGGTTCAAATGGGATTACGCCATAACAAGTGAAATAGACAGGGTCTTCCCGTCAAAGAACCTGAATGAGTACTGGGAAAAGGAAAAAAGTACACGACATATTGTTCTTCCGCTTCCTCATTATTTTTTCCATGAATGGCAGTCATTCGCGGATTTCGTTGCATTTGTAAGGAGGTACAGAAAGATTGAAATAACAGAATGACAATCTGCCTTATCATAAGATTTGTGACTGTTGATTTAACCTGGGGAATCCGCTTTCTTAGAGATCCTTGATCAGAATATTGGAATCGGATTTGGAAATAAGATCCCCGAATTTATCCAGCATTGAAGTTATCTTATTGAATTCCGCCGTTTTTGCGAATATCTGGTGTTCGGTTCCTTTTTTATCCAGCCGGTTCATAACAAAGCTTACCGACAATTTGTTAATATCCAGGGCAGGCTGGTATAGCCTCTCTTCATGCTCATTTTCATGAATTACGGAAACCAGCTCAGCGTTATAAAGATCCTGCAAAATATCTCTTACAAGCCTGACTGGTATTTTAAGGTTTTTCGAAATATACTCAGAACTTATTGGTTTTTCACCAGCAAAAAAGTTCCTTACTATCATATTCAGGATCATAAGCACAAGGGCCCTTTTCTGAAATGGACTAACATTAAGGGCCTCATATTCAAACTCATATCTTGATACATTTTGGTTTGCAAAAGAGAGTTCAGCTCCGAGAAGAAGGATAATCCAACTACTCTGCACCCAGACAATAAATAGAGGGATAGCCGCAAAACTTCCATAAATGGCACTCAGCTTAGTAATTCCAAACTGAAGGTCAATGTAAATCCATTGAAGAATCTGAAGAATTGTTCCTGCAACGATCCCGGAAATAATAGCTGGCATAAGCTTGACTTTAGTGTTTGGTAATATAAGGAACAGAACCGTCAGTGCTATCCATGTAAGAAGATAGGGAGAAAATTTAATAAGAAAACCCACTATCGGTTTGAAGAAATCCATAATTGCTGACCTTGCAATAAAGTTCGTCAATTCCTGGTTTACAAAAACAGTAATACTGCTTGAAAGAATCAGGAATACTGGTGCGAAAATCATTATGGCAAGATAATCCGTGAACTTGCGATACCACGGCCTGGAAGATTCGATCTGCCAGATATGATTAAATGAACTTTCGATCTGATCGAGCAGTGACATTACAGACCATATCAGGATGATTATGCCAATGCCTGCTATATATCCTCCCCTTGTCGCCTGAATAGCACCTGTGGCCTGGGTTGTTATCCAGTTTAAAACCTCCGGCTGAGATTGAAATTCTTTTACAAATACTTCCTGAAGCTTCTGATCGAGTGCAAAACCTTTAGCGATGCCAAATGCAATCGCTGCAAAAGGTATTATGGATAACATTGTATATAAAGTTAATGCAGAAGCACGGAGCTGAACCCTGTCGTTCATGAAACCCCTGGCAGCCAGGACAATTATCCTTAACTGCCTGTATAGAAATGATCTGCCTCTTGAGATATCCGACAATGAAGTCCGCCAGATTAAATCATTAAGATATTTGCCCTTTTCAATGATCCAGGAAACAGGATTTGTCATCATTTCTTTCCTAAACTCTTAGGGTCAAATATACAAAATACCTCAGAAAAAAATTATTGCTATTTTTCAACCCAAATTAATGGTCATGAAAATTGTAATCTCAGAATTTGNGGAGGGAGCCAGGCAGGCTAAAGGATTAACTGTAATAATTGATGTTTTCAGGGCATTTTCGGTAGGATGCNTTGCAATTGATTCAGGAGCTGCAAAACTAATTGCCACAGGGGAATCAGATAAGGCATTTGAGTTGAAGAAGATGTACAGGCAGGCAGTTCTTGTTGGCGAAAGGGATGAAAGAAAAATAAAAGGTTTCGACCTGGGAAACAGCCCTACGGAAATACTTAAAGCAAATCTGAACGGGAAGATAGTTATACATACAACTACTGCAGGAACAAGGGGTCTTATAAATGCAGAAAAGGCAGACACTGTGATTACTGGCAGTTTTGTCAATGCTGCGGCTGTTTCGAGATATATCAGGATGGTTAACCCGGATCAGGTAACTCTGGTAGCGATGGGGTATCGTGCGAAAGAGTCAGCTGAAGAGGATTTACTTTGTGCCGGATATATTGAATCAATGCTAAATGATAAAAACGAGAATTTTAAAGAGAGGATCGAGAAACTAAGGTTTACCAGCGGGAAACGATTTTTTATAAAGGAGAATATCGAATTTTCTCCTCCAACTGATTTTTTTCTTTGCACCATGATGGATAAATTCGATTTCGTTCTGAGAGCTGTCAGAAGGTTAGACGGAAACGTTGATCTGGAAAGGATTGATGTTTAAATAATATCAGGAGGAATATTAAATATTGGTAATAATTTTCTTCTGCGGTGAATTTCCCTGTAAACGCAAAACATGCTTAGCTTGTAAAACTTGAAGAGAAGAAGCGACACTTTTGATGAATCGAGTCTTATTTCCATTCTTTCTCTGTAATCGGATAAACAAGCCAGCAAATATCCTGGTCAGATGGAAAAACTTCAGTATCCTGAAGTGGCGAAGAATCCTTACTGTTGACGTAAATGTCATCTTATCAGTCACATTATCGTAAAGCTTGCTAAGGTTTTCAATGCTGGATTTTGTCTTTGTCAGAAAATCCTTATTTGTTTCGAGGCCTTCATGAACCAGGCCGTTATCTATATGTAAAACATCGATCCCGGCCTTCTTTAGCTGGTAGCTGAACAGGGTATCCTCATGCCCGTATTTTTTGAGCTCTTCATAAAATCTGAACTTGGAGAAAATTGATTTATCAATCAGAACATTAAATGTTGAAAAGCTTGCATGAGGGTGCTTGTTCCTTTCAGATGCTTTTTTTTGTTCTCTTTTCCTTCCGTATTTCCATCTTAGAAATTTATCCGGATCACCAGGAGGGCTATCCTGATAAAGCACACCACCGCATATAACACGGCTGGTATTGAGATAATCAAGCCATTTAAGAAGGTAAGTTTCGGCAGTACCGCGAAACATTGCATCTGCATCCATGAAAAGGAGAAATTCTCCTTTTGCTTCAAGAATCAGACGGTTTCTGATAGATGCCCTTCCAATATTTTTCTCCGAAGAAATAATCCTGGTGTTATCCCCTGCAACAGATTGATATTTTTTACCGTATTCTTCAGAGGATCCATCATCACCAATAAGAATCTCGCAAAACTCCGGTACCTTTGTCATCCCATCCTTTATACTGTGAATGAGAGCAACAATATCAAAATCATTCACCGGAATCAGAATTGATATCTTCATTCGAACGGAATTGCAGGTTAGTATGGTCAAAAGTACAATTAATTTCCAATATTAGGAAAGAGATACTTTGGCAAAGAAATTGCAATGAGTATTTTTGCTGTCAGCATTTTCATGATATTTGTTAAATATGAGAAAAGTAATTGTTTGTCTGATGATGGTATTACTGGCTTGTTGTTCAACGGGCCAGATGAAAGAAGGATATGAAATTACAGTTAACATTTCAGGACTTCAGGATTCAACGATATTTCTTGCATATCACCTTGGTGACAAACAGTATATAAGTGATACTGTAAATCTTGATAAAAAAGGCAGCGCCATTTTTTCCGGACTGAAAAGCCTGCCTCAGGGAATTTATATGATAGTCCTGCCAGGCAAGCAGTATTTTGAAATTCTGATGTCAGACGATCAGCATTTTTCAGTATCATGTTCTTTCAATGATTATATCAATACTCTTAAATTTTCAGGATCCGATGAGAATACCGAATTTGTTACTTATCAGAAGAAATGGATAGAGATGCAGAAAAAAGCATCAGGAATCAACAAGAGACTTCAAAGCAACAAACAGAACCCTGATTCCCTTAAAATACTGTCACAAGCCCAGAAAGAACAGGAGGGAAAGATGAAATCATATTTGCACGAGGTAATTAAGGAGAATAACGGGAATCTCCTTTCAGTGCTTGTTAAGGCTATGCTTCCTGTAGAGATACCTGTTATTACTGTCCCGCCTGGAACCAGAAATCCTGATTCGACAAAATGGGTTCTCACATATCTTTATAATAAAAACCATTTTTTTGATAATATCGATATTACTGACGAGAGGATTCTCAGGACTCCCATCCTGCAGGGAAAGTTGAAAATATACTTTTCAAATGTTCTGCTGCAGTCTCCCGATACAATCAGCAAGGAAATTGATAAACTGATCAGCAAGGTCGAGGACAACCACAAAATTTTCCAGTTTGTTTCAGTGTTTCTCTATAATCATTTCAGGGAAAGCGAAATTATGGGACATGATGCAATAATTGTCAAACTTGCAGATGATATCTACCTCTCAGGAAAAGCAGACTGGGTATCAAAGGATTTTAAGGATGACCTAAGAAAAGAAATTGACCGGATGAGGCCGAATCTGATCGGGAAAAAGGCACAGGATCTGGTTATGGATTCCTACAAGGGAGTTTTTGTTTCACTTTATGATGTTGATAAAGAATTTACTATTCTTTATTTCTGGGAACCGGACTGTGGTTTTTGCAAAGAAGCTACTCCAAAACTAAAGGCTTACTATGATAAAGTTAAAAATCAGGGAGTTGAAGTATTTGCTGTATGCACTGCAGCCGATAAACCCAAATGGAAAAAATATATTGAAGATAATAAACTTGACTGGATTAACGGATGGGATCCGGAAAGAAGAACAAACTTCGGATTTTACTATAATATTGAATCTACACCGATGGTTTATATTCTTGACAGGAACAAAACCATTATTGCCAAAAAACTAAGTGTCGATGATATCCCATCATTTATTGAGACTTACAGAAAATATTTCAATAAATGAAATGTCCCTCCCTGATCCAGCTGACCAATTCATAGACAGAATAGAATTCCATTGTTATATCAGGAGTCTGAATTTTCCACTGGGTACACTGTTTTGATGGTGTCTGGACCTCGAATGTTGATTTTGAATCAGTTATTGTGTATCCTGCCCTGATAAGAGCCTTTTCAGTCCAGTATTTCTTATCCCCATCTCCCCTGACCCTTACCTGTCCTTTTTGTTCATTTCTGATTGTAAAAGTACCATCGTTTGAATTGAACATGACTTTTGATTCATCGAATAGTGTTTTTAAACTACCTTCGAGGACAAGATCTTCAGGGGCGCCCTCAAGCAGGCCCTGTTCCTTGAGTAGCCAGATTTTATCAGCCTGACTTATCGCGATAGATAGATCATGGGTAGAAAAAATAATTGTTTTATCTCTGGTACGGGTCAGTTCATGCATTAAATGAATTATTTCAAACTTGCTGCTGATATCCAGAAATGCCGTTGGTTCATCCATTACCAAAAGGTTTGTGTCCTGGGCAAGGAGCATTGCGATCATTGCTTTCTGACGCTCCCCGTCGGAAAGTTCGGTTACTGGTCTCTCCCTGAATCCAGCCATACCTGTTTTGATAATTGCCTCGTTTATAATCTTTTCATCAGCATCATTAATTTTACCTAACCAGTTTGTATAAGGAAACCTGCCCAGGGAAACAAGATCATAAACCCTCATGTTGCTGACTTTAACTATTTCAGTGGAAATATAGCCAACTTTTGATGCCAGCTGGATTCTTGGGTACTCAATTATGCTTTTACCTTCAAGTGTCATCATTCCGGAGATAAAATGCTGAAGGCCAGTGATAGTACGGAGTAATGTGCTTTTCCCTATACCATTCTTACCAATGACTGCAATCAGTTCTCCTTTATTAGCTGTACCCTTAAGCGGAGGAAGCAGGATACGCCTGAATCTCCGTGAAACGAAACCTATCACGAGATCATTGAAGGATAATATTTTACCGCTGTTGATTTCCATCAAAACATGTTCCTGTATTTTTGATCACGGAAAATAACCCATATAACAACAGGTATGCCAATTAAAGCTGTTACCGAGTTAACAGGCAACACATTATCCGATCCTGGCATCTGAGAGATAATATCCCCTGTAAGCATAACAATAGCTCCTATAAGAATCGATGCCGGAATCAGCACTTTATGATCTGATGTTCTGAACATGATTCTGGCAAGATGAGGAACTGCAATGCCAATAAATCCAATAGGTCCGCAGAAGGCTGTTATTGTACCTGTTAAAATGCTTGTCCCCGCTATTATTAGTATTCGCGACAATTTTACATTAAGCCCGATACTTCTTGCATAATCTTCACCTAAGAGCTGGGCATTAAGCATCTTAACGGAAAACAAGCTTATTATTATACCTAAAAGAACAGAAAGAACCATAACATTTAGCTGTGATGAGGTAAGATTCCCAAGGCTTCCCATCGTCCAGATTATATATGTCTTAAGCATGGATTCATTGCTGAAGTACTGCATAATGCTTACTACTGAAGAAATGGCGCTTGAAAGCATGATCCCCAGAATCAGAACTGTCATAATATTTTTCACCCGTGATGAAATGATCATGATGATTACCATTACTATACCTGCTCCAGTCCAGGAAGCTGCCACTATTGCCCAGTTGCCAATCCCATTAATAGCGTCGGGTGAAAGTTTCGCTGAAAAACCCATTATCACAAAAGCTACTCCAAGGCTTGCACCTGAGCTGAGTCCAAGCACGTATGGGCCTGCCATGGGATTCCTGAACATGGTTTGCATCTGCAATCCGCTTATTGATAAGGCTATACCAGCCAAAACCGCTGTAATTGCTTTTGGCAGCCTGAATTGAAGAAGTATTTTCCGGGATACATCATCAGCATTGGTGAAAAGAGCTTTTATGATATCATGAGGCTTAATACTTACTGATCCCAGAAAAAGATCAAGGAGGAAGCCAACGATCAGCAGGACAAACAGACTAATAAAAATCAGGCGGATCCTTTTACCNAATAACATGGTACTATTTGTCGAAAGTTCCTTGCCTGTCACTTTTACCTGCATTAATTCAATTTCCTGTAATAAAATAATTCCCTGCCTGGAAAAAGGTACGGATGCAGGATAGTGGCAATATCCTTCAGAATGATCTGCGGATTAAGAGAACCACCTTCCCAGTAATCATTGCCTCCATTTGAACTTGTCCTTTTATTATTGTTGTAAAGGTTTCCGTTTTTAAAACACGAAAGCCCGGCCAGTCGAGGATCTAAAGAGAATATTTCACTCTTGTTAACCGCACTTCCTGTATTAAGCCAGTATTCGGCAGTAAGTGCTTTCAAATAGACATTTTCGAGCCCAACAGGCATAGAAACAGATGATATCGTATTCTGCCACAGATAATCACCTCCGGCGTCAACGATTAGTTGTGATATATACGAATTGCCAGGGGAAATGAACCATTGGTCCTTAAACGGAAGTCCAAGCAGCACTTTTGGCCTGTTGGTGATATTCTCCTTTATGAATGCCTTAAGCAGGTTGTATTCATAGTCGATTGTTTTAAATATAGAGTCAGCCATGGTTTCTTTAGAGTAAAGGGCCCCTATCATTTTTATCCACTCAGCCTTTCCAAGTGGATCAGTTTCGAGGTAATCGGCATTAAATAAGACTTTAATACCAAGTTCTTTTAATTTTCCAATATATCCGGATGACTCACTTCCTATGCCGTAAACCATTATAAGATCAGGATTTAATTTCAGAATAAGCTCCTTGTTAAGGTTATCCTCATACCCAATTTCATATATACTTCCGTCTTCAACCTTCCCGGACAGGTCCTTTCCAAAAATGAACCTGGTTCCTGAAAAACCAACTAATGAGCCCGTTTCATCCAGTGCAGATATCATTGCAAGATGGGTTGNGGACATGCATATTATCTTTCGGACGGGTACCTGAATGACCTCTGAAGAATCGGGAAAAAAAGAGAGTTGCGCTCCCCTTGGAACCAGATACCATTTCTGAATAATATCACTTGCCCCCTGCCACGGATTTATAACTGAGATCTGCGAATACCCCTTCAAATGTTCAATTGTAAATCTCTTCGCGTAAGAAACAGTGGGCGCTTCGTGCAATTTTGAGTTTTCGGAGGGAAGAGTTGGTTTTCCATGGCATGAATACGCCAGAAAGGAGGTGCAGGCAATCGTTTTTAACAATTGCCCGGCGGATAATTGAATTATTTTATATGAGAAATTCAATCGGTATTTGTATCAGGATTTGCTTTAAAACATAATCCACCTGGAATAATATCAACCTGCATTGTGGATACAAAAGTTCCTGTATTTCTATATCTGAGGAGATTCCCTTTTTGCAAATAATCTACAACATCTGTAATAAATATCTCGTCATTATCAGGATTGATACCCATTTTATAAAAAGTATGGTTAAGTTTCTGAATGAAGATCGCTGGCGCCAGTTCACTCGCATTGATATCCATACGGCGGATCCCATCATTTATATAGTACAGGATTTCTCCCTTCCTGTCAATCTGCAGGCATGTCGGGGAATCCGTTTTTGAAGGGAAGGTGAACCGTTTATCAATAGTATTCGTCCTGGTATCGATTGCAATGAGCTCAGCAAAATACTCTCTTTTCCAGCCTCCGTTGCAAAGAACCCACAGTATCTCATTTTTATCGATAACCATACTTTCAGGCTCCATCCCCACTTCAATTGAATCGGTTACCTGGTTAGTTTCAGTATTAATAACCATTATCTTATTACCTCCGGTCCAATGCGCAACATAAGCATTTGAATTTATATTCACAATTGCTTCAGAAGGTCTTTTAATGTTTATATATCCCGATATGGAGTTAGCTGACAAATCAAGAATTGTAACAGAATCAGAATAGAGGCTGGTAACATATGCTTTCCTGTCATTTATAAATGAAATATACCGGGGTGAAACAATTCCGCTTATTGTGGCTATTGATTTCAGGTCATTGCTGTTAACTACTTCAATTTTACCTGAATTATTTACCACAATATATGCTTCGCCCCCCTGCATACTCATTGAGTAAGGTATATCACCCAGGGGTCGTTTATTGATATCAAGAAAAACATTATTATATATTTTCAATGAGTCGTAGGAAAAGAATGAGAGTGAACCATTACCTGACCTGAAATTTCCCTCATTAAGGACAAAAACTCCCCGTCCTGACAGGTAATTATCGTCGGGATCCGATGTGATTGGACCGGTTTCATCTGTACAGGAGATGACCATCAGCGATAGAATAAATATCAAAACAATTTTCTGCATTCCTTATTTCTTTAGTTGAAAAATTATTGTTAACAAATAGTTTCTACCAGGCATTGGATAATAAGCAATATTCTGATAATCAACGTTGAAAAGATTTTCAATAGCAAATCCAGCATCATAATATATATTTCCTGCAGTCAATTTTAATCCGATCCTAAGGTCACTGACAGAAAACGGCGGAAGATATTGTGAATTATCAGCATCAAGAAATCTCCTGCCGGTATAACCGGTATTAAAGATTGAATAGACATGATGCCAGCATATTCTAAGAAGTGTATTTATCTGGTTTTCCGGAATATAAATAAGCTGGTTCCCTGCCAATGAAGCTTTGTCATTGTCCAGATCGCTGTAAATAGCTTTTGTATAGGTATATCCGGCATTAAGACTGAGAATGAATCCGGAATTGGAATAACTGACATCAAAACCTGTTTCCAGTCCCGTGGTCAAAATATTATTAAGGTTATCAGCTTCCCAGTAAGAGAACTCACCCGGATGCCATTGTATCATATTGTTCAGATGATTCCTGAAAAATGTCAGATCATTTTTAATCCGTAAGGAGCCTGTCAGAATATTTGTCATTTCAAGTGTAATTTCGGAAAGATATCCGTTTTCATTCTTCAATTCAGGATTTCCACCAGGCGACCAGTACATGTCATTAAGTGTGGGAATCTTCGAATTCCTGGAATAATTTGCCTTAATCAGATAGTACTTCTGCCTGAATGGTTTAACTTCAGTACTTGCAGAAAAATCAGGTGGCAACAGCTTGTTGCCCTGAAGTAATTCGCGAATCAGGAAACTGGTCGTAAGCCAATTAGTAATATCAGCCTGTGCTATTACATCGGCAGATAAGACATTCCTTATTTTTTCAGCCTCGTAGTTATTTGTATTGACAGTATTAAAGTCATTATTGACTGCAAGCCTGACTTTCCACATTTCTCCGATTTTGTTCTCAAGCTCACTCCTTAACAGGATTCTTTTAGAAAAATTCCTTGAATAAACATCTGCCATTTCGTTATCATATTCCAACTTGTCGGAAATAAAAGCAGCAGTGAGATTAAAGTTAGCCGAACCCAATGAGGATTCATAGGTAACCATTGCCCTAAAAGATTCATCATCTTGTTTTTCAGGTGGACTAATTGCCTGAGTTATGACAGGAACCGGAAGAATACGTGAGGTTTTCTGGAACCATAATCTTGCAGAGTAAGTACTGTGTGCATTCTTAAGGTAGAATTCCTGAATAAATCCTTTTTGACGAACCTGGTTATTCTCCCGTGTTTCCCAATAAGGATCGGCACCTGAAACAGAATTCAGGTATCTGAAATCATTTTCCGCATTCTTAATAAATGCTTTAGTAACTGACTGAAAACCTTGCGTTCCTGTTTTGATCTTTATAAGTCCTGAATATCTGCCAAAGCTCCCGACACCTGCATTCAGATGGACTATATTCTTATCAGACCAGTCGGCCTTTGTTTCCAGATCGATAATACCCCCGAATCCCCCACTGCTGATATTCATCGATCCTCCCCCATAGAAAATATTAATATCGTCAATTAATCCGGCAGGAACCAATGACATATCGAACTGACCGACCATTGGGCTGTTCAGGTTTATTTTGTTCCATGCGATCTGAGTATGACCTGAACCAGTACCCCTGAAAGAAGCAGTTGATAACCCTCCTGAACCATAGGTTTTTATATAGATCCCGGAGTTTTCGGATATCAGATCGGCAACAGACTGATGGCTATAATTGCTTATTAATGATGAATCGAGACTGGTTATTTTGAAGCCTGCATATTCCTGCCTGGGAGTTCTTCCCTTAATTTCCACCTCCCTGATCAGTATTGTATCATTTCTCAGAGAGATCTGTCCATGCAGATGCATTGAGAAAATAAGAGCAATATAGAAAGCAGCGTTCCTCAAAATCAATCTCAGTTTTCTGCTGTCGGGAGTTGAAAAGGTGGGAATCAGTTAATGATTCTTTGCTTTTGCTCCCGAAAGCTTTGAATATTTGTGTATGGCAGGTCTTCTGACTTATCCCGGTTCCAAGAAGCCTTCCCATCGGCCGGCTGGCTGACAGTGGCAGGTATTTCTTGAAACCATCATCGCATGAACGATCGGGCATCACAGCAGCGGGTACTGTCGCGGATTCTAACCGCATTCCCTTTTCATTACAACTTATATAATTCGTTGTAACACCAAAACTTATCAAAGGTAAATGATTTTTTATTATTACCTATTATCAGATATCAACAATTGTTAATAAATGGGATGGCAATGCATTCTGGCTCCGGAAGCAGTTAATGCCGCATGATTTTCAGGATCTGTCCTCCTGTCCCGATGCTATATCCTGATGATTTATACAAAATGTTCCCATTTTCATCTGCCAGAATTATGAAAGGATAAACGATCTCAGACCGGGAGCCTGAAAGCCAGATATTCCGTAAAATTTCCATTTTATTATCGACAACAGATATTGAATTTGCCGGCAGTCCTTTTAAATCAGACAAATTAAAAGCCTGATTGCCTTTAAGTGAATCATTAACAATGAAGACAAATGGACCGCCCCATAAATCAAACTCAGATTTCAGCTGAGGCAGGTCATTAAGAAAGTGCTTACTAGGTTCCCTTTCCGGTTCTAAACAGGCTAAAAGTACTCCCTTTTCAAAATTTGGGGGATTTGAATTCTTGCTGTTCTTTAATATGTCGTTTAGTTTTGTAAGATCAATCTTACCTGATATTTCAGCAGGGATGATTGATCTCCTGAGTTTTATTTCTTTTGAAAAATGCTGATCCTGTTTAAGATCAAAAAAAGATATATTGGATAGTATTTTGCTGTCATTGAGCCTATTTCCCGTGACAATCATATAATGTCCAGCAGGAAGGGTAAGTTCTTCCGGAAAATCTGTAATCCGTTTATTATAATCATATTCAAGGGTCTTATACCGTCCGTTCTCAAACCTCGCAAGAGTAAAATGAATATAATATTCGGGGACCGGGTTGGTTTCGGAAGAGAATAATTTCAGATAGCCTTTTGCTTCTATAGGGGCTTTTTCATCTGAAAAATAGACATCAATCCATTTAGAATTGAAAAAATATTGAGGAATTTTGCTACCTGACTCAAGGCGCGAAGGAATACCCAGGCTTCTGCACAAAGCCACAAAATAAATTGCCCTTGATTTAGTATCTGCAAATTTTAACTCGTTGACTCCAACAGGAGTTAACGGTGTATTATAAAAGTTATCATCGTTTGCTATCAGGACTGACTTGTTAATAAAATTAATAATTAATCCGGGATCCTTAAGAGATTCTGTTATAAACTCTGCTGGCAAAACGTCTTCAAAATATTTGCGAAAAGGAACAAGCATCTCATCCGAAATTCTTGGGTTAAGAACATAATCAATAAATAATTTATCCCTTACATCAAGATTAAAAGGATTTCTGATATTTTTAAGATGATCTGCCAAGACATTAGATCTGGTATCCCTAAGGTCTTTTTCAGCGATGGAATTCAGTAAAGAAAGAGCCATATCCCTGTCTTTATCAGGGGTGTTTCTGACGAAGGACATAATTTCTTTGTAGTTTCCCATGCTTTTGGTTATTATTTCAGCGGTCAGGGCCGGGTCAGTATTTATTAGTCGTGCAAATGATTCAGCATCCTCAGGTCTGATCCAGGAATCGATATAAGCCTGCCGGATTGTGTTCTCTTCACTTACCCGCACCGCATTTTTTTCAACCAGTTCCTGTGCCGGATCTTCAAATGCCGGGAGAACCGGGGGAACATTAAGGTCAATATCTTCACTCCTGTTCCCCTGAGCTAAGCGATCAAGTTTTAGTGACAGGGTATCGATGTCGGGGACTGAAATCTTTCTGTAATTGAAACTATTATCTTTTCTAGCCCAGATAAGAAGATCACCAAGTCCTGTTTCAAAGCTGCTTAGACCATTTTCGTCTGTGTGAACTGATGCAAGCGGATAAAATTCAGCATAATTATAAAGCTGATACTCCACAGTTGCATTTTTCACCGGCTGACCATTTTCATCAATTACCCTTACATAAATTCTTTTTGTGATTGCATATTTTGAAAGGTTGTTGATTTCGGAGAAATACTTGTGTTTGTTTATAGCATTTTCATTTCCATACCAGGCACCGAATGATTTGGTATGGACCAGCATGGCTCTTCTTGCAGGTTCAGTAAACCAGCCCCGATCAAGTACAGGTTCTGGCTCGCAAGCTCCCATATAATGCCATTTTCCATTAACCCATATTTCAACCCAGGCATGATTATCATCAGAATGCGCCCAACGAGGTGTATATACCTGGCGTGCAGGAATTCCTGCGGTTCTAAGTGCACTGACAGTAAATGTGGACTCTTCGCCACACCTGCCCCTGGCGGAGAGAATTGTACTCATAGGACCGGATGTTCTGATATCCGAAGGCTGGTATGTAACCTTTTCGTGGCACCAGTGGTTTACTTCGAGAGCAGCCATTTCCATATCCATACCTTTTATTCTTTCCGAAATCTCATTGTGATATACTATTCTGAATGAGTCGAGGTTTTCATTATTAATCCTGCAAGGAAGGACATAGTGAAGAAATATCTCTTCAGGTATATTGTCTCCCCACGGAGAGTCTTTCCTGGCAAGCAAAGCAACATTTACATTTTCAAGGAAAAACTCGCCGTTATAATCTGCAAGGTCGCTTAAAGGCATAAAAGCGAAAAGAAATTTAAGAGCTTCAGTCTGACTTGTGCTCAATTCCTTATTAAATAAGCTGAAAAGTTGTTCATTCCTGGCAGATGCCAGTTGCTGCCTTTCGGCAAATACAGCTTCAACTGTCTTACGGTACGACCTGTCAGAAATAAGATGATCATCATCCGTGCAACCAGAGGCTAAAAATGCAGCAATGATTACCGGTAAAAATTGAAATTTTATCATTAACTATAAAACTATATTGTCCCGCAGGAGTTTCTGACGACAAGTTCAGGTGTGATATTTACCTGGCGTTTATACTTGCTTTTCCCNGAGTTTCTGACTTCTGTCCATATCATATTGGCTACCTTCAATGCCATCCCTGTCAATGGTTTCCGGATACAGGTTACCGGTGAGAACATTAGATCAAAACCTATTCCTTCCTCCATTGAAATNAAAGCAATATCCTGGGGGACACGCAATTTCTTTTTTCTCAGAAGTGACATAACCTGGTATACAAGCTCAGCATGAAGCACAATGATTATTTCTGCCCTGTGCGGTGGCCTGAGGTATTTTTCAATCTGGGCCGGATTAATTTCGCTACCAGTTATCAGTTGATCAAATTCGACAATAACAGGCTTACTGATCCCCTCTTTCCGGTCAATAGCACTTTTAAGAAATTCAATGACCGGCTTATCCTTATTAATAGAGTTTTTATCAGTTGCTATTAGAATATTTTTATATCCCAATTTCTCAATATGATCAACTACACGTTGCGAACCTCCGGCAATATCAGTGCAGACTGTATTCAGCCGCAACATTTTAACCGATTTTTCAAGCAGGACGAAAGGATAACCTGTCGCTCTCAGAGAACGGATAGTATAGTCATCGGCGGCCTCTCCAACAAGGATAAGACCACTGTAGAATTTTCTGAAAGCTCCAACAAGCCTGTTGTACCTTCCATCATCCGGATCCTTTGTCATTATTGAAAACCCGACTCCGATACTGGCAAAAGCTTTTTGCAAGAACGGGGTTATCTCGTAAATAAACGGATCGTGAAGAGATGGAACAATCATGCCTATTACGCCCGGTTTTTCCTCGACCGGGGAGACCTCATTGCGCTCCTTCAGTAAGTCAAAGTATCCCATCTGTCTTGCAAGGGCAAGAACTTTTTCCTGTGTATCCTTCCTTATTCCATGCTGGTCGGCTTTATTATTCAGAACAAGCGATACGAGTGTACTGGACACACCTAGCCGCCGGGCTAAATCTTTATTTTTAACTTTTTTCCCCATTTTCCCCTGGATTCTAAAGAAATAAATTTAGAACTATTTTTTCTAACAAAAATGACATTTAAGGAAATTTAACAAAGAATAGATTACGCCGAAAAAGCCAGGGTTAACAGACTATTCAGTAATAAATAGAAAATCAGTATCAGGTATTTTCAGAAAAGATTATCTTTTAGGAGCTTGAATTCCTCTTTGTTTTGCAGCATCCTCAAGTCGCTGCTGCCATTTGGATTTTTTTAACGGTTTTTTCTTGTTTTCCTCCAGAGTAGCTAAAACTTTTTTCTCGTCAATAAATCTCTTGGAAACGATATTTTGAAGATAAGTCAGGATATTAGCCAGAAAGTAGTAATAAGTAAGACCTGAAGAAAAATTATTCAACATAACCATAAACATCACCGGCATCATATACATCATCAACTTCATTCCAGGCTGATCCTGGCCGGGTGATGATCCGGTCATTTTCATGGTGAGCAGTGTGGAGGCAGTCATAAGAAGTGTCCAGAGACTTACATGATCACCATAAATTGGTATCTTAAATGGTAATGTCAGAATTGAATCATATGTTGATAAATCGGTTGCCCAGAGGAAATGTTCCTGGCGCAGTTCAATTGATACAGGGAAAAACCTGAACATGGCAAAAAGAATAGGCATCTGCAGAAGCATCGGAAGACAACCTCCCATAGGATTTACCCCAGCTCTTTTGTAAAGATCCATGGTTGCCTGCTGCTTCTTCATGGCATCTTCCTGCTTTGGGAATTTCTTACCAATTTCATCTACCATTGGTTTTAAAACCTGCATTTTGGCAGTTGATTGATACGATTTAAAGGTGAGCGGGAAAAGAACAATTTTTATAAGTATTGTAAGGATCAGAATAATAAGCCCATAACTGGCAATATACTTTTCAAGCCAGTTAAACACAGGAATTATAACGAATCTGCTTATCCAGCCAATTATGTTTCTTCCAAGGAAGATTATCTTTTCAAGATCAAGTCCCTCTTTCCTCAGGGTCGAAATATGGTTTGGACCATAATAAAACTTCAGTCCGAGTGATGTGGCTTCTCCAGGATTAAATGGGACGCCCAGCTCTGTGGTATAATATCTTATATATTTTTCAGAAGCTAATGTCTTTGTTGAAGCTACCGTTCCATTAAGGAAAAAATCCTTGCTGATCAGCACAGAAGAAAAGAACTGATCCTGAAATGCTACCCAGTTCAGTTTCGTTGTGATATCAGCCTTCTCAACGTCCTTTTGCTGTCTCAATCTAAGACCGTCTACATCATCCTGATAATATTTATATTTTATAGATGTATAGTTTTCTTCATTTTGCCTTCCCTTTTCCTGCTGAGGAATATACATTCTCCAGTCGAGTGTAATACTATTCTGATTTGAAGCAATAATGTTCTCCATCGATTTAAATGTCACATCAAAGTCGACCATATACTTATCAGGTGCCAGAGTGTATTTATACTCTATATATCTGTCCTCACCAGCCATCAGTCTGAGTACAACACTCTGGGGTTGAGAGGTAACAATAACAGATTTGGTGTCAGTTAAAGGTTTAAAATAGAGATCATTAGTTTGAACGGCCTTATTATCTGCAGTATAGAAATTAAAACCGAATATGGTTGAATCTCCTGAGAATAAAATCAGAGGAAGTGAATCGAAGGTTCTGTAATCTTTGAGGCGGGCAGAATAAACCCTTCCGCCCTTAGGTGTTATTTTAAGTTCAATTTTATTATTCTCAAGGACAATCATTCCGGTATCACCGCTGACGGAACCACCGAAGGCGCCATATCGGCTGGAATCAAAGGAAATTTTTTCAGCTGATTCCTGAAGACTTCCGGATTTGATATTTTTTATTTCGGCAGAATCTGCTTTTTCAGGTGTTGGAACTAAGCCCAGCAGCCGGTTTATCTCATTTACTTTCGCAATAGCTTCGGGTTGATTTGGTTTATACCGCAAAGAATTTATGTATTCTGCCCTTGCATTTTCCAAATCCCCTTTTGCATACAAAGAATCAGCTACTTCGATAGCTGCCTTGTACGTTTTGTTCATCCGGTTGCTGTTATATATGCTGAATCCGATAAATATTGCGAATATCAGAATTATACCAGTAATTGTATTTTTGTCCATTCGTACTTTATAATATTAAAAAATCTCTTTAAGCGGTCGTCATTTAATACATGCTTTAATAAAACTAACAAAAAGAGGATGAGGATTAACGACAGTACTGCTATATTCAGGGTGAAACTGAACTCCAACAAACCATTTATGAGCCGGTATTTCTATTATCTCCACAAGATTTGATTCAGGATTAATGCCGACCGGAATCATGCCATTCTTTTTAAAATCGTCGTAATACTTGTTGTTGAATTCATATCTGTGCCTGTGTCTTTCAATAATTTCGGTTTTACCGTATATTTTATGGGTCAGTGAATTCTTGGAGATAACGCATTTATAACCGCCAAGCCTCATTGTTCCACCTTTGTCAATAACACTTTTCTGCTCCTCCATCAGGTCGATGACAGGATATCTGGTTTTGGGGTTTATTTCCGTGGAATGTGCTCCATCGAGATGTAAAACATTTCTGGCAAATTCAACAACAGCACATTGCATCCCAAGGCAGATACCAAGGAATGGAATATTATTTTCCCTGGCATATTTAGCTGTTATGATCTTACCATCAATTCCGCGTGAACCGAAGCCTGGTGCAACCAGAATACCATTCAGTCCTTTAAGCTTTTCATCAACATTCTCACTGTTTATCTCTTCCGAATGGATGCATTCCACATTAACTTCACATTCATTAATTGCACCACTGTGAATGAATGACTCAGAGATTGATTTATAGGCATCAGGGAGTTCCACATATTTACCAATAAGCCCCACACGAATGGAATGTTTGGGATTTTTAAGCCTTTTAAGAAATTCCCGCCATTCAGTAAGGAGTGGTTCCCTGGCTACCGGAAGAGAGAATTTCTCCAAAACGGTCTGATCAAGTTTTTCCATCAGCATCTTAAGAGGAACTTCGTAAATAGTTGATACATCAACAGATTCAATGACTGCTTTCTCCTCGACATTACAAAATAGAGCCACCTTTCTCTTAATATCATCTGTAAGATTTTTCTCGGTCCTAAGTACAAGTATCTCAGGCTGAATACCAGCTTCGAGGAGCGCTTTCACGGAGTGCTGTGTAGGTTTTGTTTTAAGCTCTCCTGAAGCAGAAAGGAATGGCACCAGTGTAAGATGAATGACAATGCAGTTCCGGGGGCCAAGTTCCCATTTAAGCTGCCTTACTGATTCAATATATGGCAATGATTCAATATCACCTACTGTGCCGCCTATCTCTGTTATTACAATATCAAACTTATTACCTGATCCCAGAAGTTTGATCCTTCTTTTTATTTCATCAGTTATATGGGGTATCACCTGAACTGTTTTCCCGAGATAATCTCCTTTTCTCTCCTTATCAATTACTGTCTGGTAGATTCTTCCGGTTGTTACATTGTTTGCCTGGCTTGTAGGGACATTGAGGAATCTCTCATAATGACCAAGGTCCAGATCAGTTTCAGCTCCGTCAAGTGTTACATAGCATTCTCCATGTTCATAGGGGTTCAATGTTCCTGGATCCACATTTATATAGGGATCAAGCTTCTGAATTGTCACAGAATATCCTCTGGCCTGAAGAAGCTTTGCCAGTGAAGCAGAAATAATACCTTTACCAAGGGAGGAGGTCACTCCTCCAGTAACAAATACGTACTTGACGTCGGCCAATTGTAAAAAAATTAATTGTTATACTTATGAGTTGTAATTTCTTAATCATCAAGACCTGATTGGTCTATCATCCTAACTTTTTCTTCGAGGGTTTTAATCATTTTCTTCGCACTTTCAATTTTCTCCTGAACTTCCTTGATCATCGTATCTGCATTTGTTGATTTGGCAAAGAAACCGATATTATTTTCCCAAAGAACAATATCTCCCTCAAGCTGTTTAATCTTTGTAAAGAATTTGTCTCTTTCGTTCCGGACTTTTCTTGACGCCTTTGGATTGGATTTTAAGTTATCAAGCTTTGTCTTGTATTTCAGAATGCTTTTATCCTCATCAGCAATTTTAAGTCTGTCGAACTCTTTATTAAGCGCATTTCTGTACCTGTTA
>WSSedA1B3DRAFT_1000148_pt1 | contig 20050 bp, 16 predicted proteins | sample WetSurSiteA1Bulk_FD_9468 | JGI IMG/M metagenome (IMG submission 9468)
AGTTAGATTCTACGATCCATCTTTTATTCCTGATATGAGACTTACCTATTCTGTTATTGGAGCCAGATACAAAGATAACTGGCTTTATGTTCGTCATCAGAAGCGCAATACATGGGAAATTCCGGGAGGGCATATAGAAGTGGATGAAACTGCTGATGAGGCTGCTGAAAGGGAATTAATGGAAGAGACAGGGGCTGCCGATTTCAAAATTGAATGCGTGGCTACTTATTCGGTATTAAAAGATGGTGAAACTGGGTTCGGCCGGTTATATTTTGCTGATATTATCAAACTCGGCCCCGTCCCAGATATATCAGAAATTGCAGAAGTAAGGATAATGGATTCCCTGCCCGAAAACCTTACACATCCCGACATTCAGCCTCATTTGTACAAAAGGGTATTAGATTATTTAAAAACGAAAGCATAAAGCAGAAAAATAAATATAAAGTCATGGGTTCAACCTTGTTTAACCGCAAAGTACGCAAAGGAATTACGCAAAGACTACAAAGGGATAAAGTTTAAGGATTTGACTTAGAGAACTTTGCGACAACTTTGTGTACGTTGCGGTTAATGGATTTCTACTTTCTCAAAACGGGTAAACCTGCATCAGATATACTCAAAGCTTACTTTTTTAAGCCACTTTTCTTCCAGCAGGCGTGCAATTCTCTTTACCACTGTTCTTCTGATTTCAAGATCGACAGGAAGGTTCGGGTCCTGATGGGCAATATTTATCCTTGTTCCGATAATGAAATGGATCTCATCACTTTCCATGATGAGCTTTACTATTTTGTCTGCGGGGCCTTTACCAAGCCTGACGCTGTTATTGTATGATTTAAGTATCTCATTCACTTTTTGCAATGTCAGAATTCCTTCTGTCACAAGGTCGATGCCGTCAATAAAGCTTTCAGGAGGTAATTCAGGATCTTCAAAAATGAGCTCATCAATAATTGCCTTATTCAGTTCTCTTGCTACAATATCTGCAGTTGTACCTCCGCATATGATCACCTTCCCGGTATTTGCCTTCACCTTTGATGCAAGTTCCATATCTTTATCCTTTTCATACGGAGGACCCGTGCAGATCAGCAGTTTCCTTGGTTCACGAAAATATATTGTTGCGCAACTGATATCATCCTTGGCTTTATAGTTATCATTTTTATGAGCCATGGTTACAATTTTTCCTGAAAGCATTACAGCAGATATTGATGTTTCACTTGTGACTAGCGCAGAAGCATAAGTTGCAACATCATCCCTTCCCCAGCCGAAGGGATATTCTTCACCACCCATTCCGCTTTGCGCCACTCCGTCTGAACAGAATACTATCCTGTCCTCTTTTTCAGGAACGAAGGAACATGTTTTAAGTACTTTTCCTGCATTTTTACCCTTGTCGAGGACCACTTTCTTCCACGATGGATCGAATATTTCCTTTCCTCTTAAAATGATTGTTGATGGATTATCATATTCAAGGATATTTGCCCGGCCGCTGCTTTCGATATCAACGATGGTAAAAGTAGAATAACTGATCTTCCTCTCGCTGCATACAGGCAATGTGTTCATTATTATCTCTGCAATTCGATCCACTTCTTTATGTTCACGTGTGAAATTGAGGGCCATTGTTGCAGTAAGGGTTGCCAGTATATTGGCTTTGACGCCACTCCCCATTCCATCTGATAAGACGGCTATTACCCTGTCTTCTTCCTTTATATACCTGTAAAGAAAAACGTCACCGCAAATCCTTTCTCCGTCATGATTTTTTTGCTGGCTGTTTACTTCTATGTAAAAATCAGTGGTCACTTAAGATTATTACCGGTTATTTTGTTTTCCTATGGATTTCTTTCTGTAAGATTCAAGAATTGAATTAAGCATTTGTTCTGTTTCAGAAGCACCTTCACCAAGAAGGAACCCGATCTTCTGGACCATCTCAAGGTTTTTATCAATTACCTCACTCACCCTGTTTGTGACCTCTTCCCCCTGTACCTCAGGCGAATAAAGGTCGCGGATTATTGCTCCGCACATTTTGTTCTTTTTTATCGGGAAGATTGATATATTAAGCATGCTTTCCTCGAAATGGATGTCTTTGCTTACAACCGGTTCATCCTCCTTGAGGACAAAAGTGAACATATTATATACATTAAAGGGCATGAGAGTTTTAAGATCTGCACCTACGAGACCCGGGATAATTTCTGAGATAGCCTTNGTATCTTCGCCGAGNATATTTATAAAACTGAGGTTTGAGTGAAGTATCTTNAGGTTATTATCAACAATTACAACACCTGTAGGAAGCTTTTCAAGCATATTATTCATCATGTCGGAGGCGCTTTGAGCCATATCTTTTTCCCTCATGGCAAGTTCTTCAGATTCCTTAAGCGCCTTTTTGGTCTCTGCAAGCTTACGGTTTGTCTGNCTCAGAGTTTCAATGTACTGTTGTTTGTTCCGGAGATTAAATGTATGACACATTTCAGGAATGGCCAATCCTTTTGCCACAGTCGATGCAAATTCATGGCACGAATGATAACCACAAGCTCCGCAATCGAGCTCTTCTTCGGCGTTCTCTCTTCCTATTATCTTAAGTACTTCATTAACTGCCTCGGGTGATGGCTCAGGTATTCGCTGATCATCAGGTTTAAAAGTCCTGGTAAAATCGAGCTTTGACCATTGGTCCATATCTTTCTGCCATTGAACCTTATCCAGTTTGTCAACTCTCTTTTCAGCATACTGTCTGACCAGGGCCCTTCTTTTAAAACGCTCGTTATGATTCTCCATTCCTGGGACCCAGAAGACAGCCATGGCAGAAAAACAGGTTGAAATGATGATGTATTGTGTCGATATATTTGCTGAAATCGTTTATTGCTTCAAAGACCTCTTCTTTTCCTGATGCGGTAATGACACTGCTGGAAACCATATCGCGTTTTATGCCTCCAGCCTGGATTATCCCGGCAGGTAAAGGGTATAAGGCTCCCCAGTGACCGTATGGCGGATCGAACTCTGACATTTTAACCATCCGTTCCTGAATATCAAATTCCTCAAATAACTCCCTGAGTTCAAGGAATGTCAGAATCTCATCCACAAGCTTGCCTTCACGGTAAAGGAAAGCTTCATCTTTGTTGTCAATACACGGACCTATATAAATTGTTGCTGCCTCTTCGCCATAGATTTTTTTCACCACCATTGCCGTAGCAATCATAGGAGAGACAAAGGGTGCGAGATTCGGAACAAGTTCAGGGTGGTACTTCTCAATGAGCTTTACTATTGCCGGGCAGTTTGCAGTTATATAGTATTTACCCTCTGCCTTGCTGAATAGGTCCGCATACTCTGCAGCTATAAGATCAACTCCGAACGAGTTTTCATGCACATAGTCAAAACCAAGCGCCCTGAGCATGCTCACAAATTTCCGGTAATCGGTTATATCATCAAATTCAGAGGCAATACTTGGAGCAACAAGCGCCACAGTTTTCCTGTCGGATGCAAGAAGTTTCTTAACCTGTTCCTTCGAATCCCGGAATTCAACAGCCCGAGGAGAACATGCAATAAAACATAATCCGCATCCTATACATCTGTCAGGAATAATTGTCGGATGATCCTTTTGTGCCCTGACCTCAATGGCATTGACAGGACAAACTCTGACACAGGAGTAAGAATTCCTGCATTTATTATCGTTTATGTAGAAAATAGGTTTTCTGTCATTCATTTTGATATCCGGCGTGTTTCTCTATTTAATGTTTTCAAATTCCTTTTCAAGAATACCATCAATTTTTGAAAGAGTGACCCCTTCAATTATCCTTTCGTTTATCCTTAAGTTTGGACCGTTGCTGCAAAGGTTCATGCATCTGGCGCCTTTAAATACTATGCGGTCTTCAAGATGGTTCTTTTTTAGATACTCCCTGATAAATGCAACAACATCCCTGTTGCCTCTTGAAAAGCAAGAGCTGCCAAGACAAATCTGCATCTCGATCCTTTGTGTCATCTTCTTTTCCTCAATTAGGAAACAACAGGTTCAAATGTAATAAATATTTAAGTCTTATTACACTTAAATGATATATGCAAACTTTTTGTGTTAATAAAATAACAATGTTCAATTAATAACAATAAATTAGATTATATTTGTATTCATAACCAAATGGATTCATAATGGCGGAAGATCTTGATATTATAATTAAGAAATATAAACAGGGCAGACGTGAAGACCTTATTCCTCTTCTTCAGGAGATACAGGCAGAGAACGGTTATCTGTCAGAAGAGTCAATAATAAAAGTAGGAGGTCACCTCGGGCTGAGCACAACGAAAATATTCGGTTTGGCGACATTCTACGACCAGTTCAGGTTTGTTCCTTCAGGCAAGGTTCATATAAAAATATGCCACGGTACCTCATGCTTTATGAACGGCTCCCAGTCTATTATCGATAAAATTAAAGAAGAACTGAAAATCCTTCCAGGTCAAACCACCCGGAGTGGTAACTTCAGCTTTGAGATCGTATCATGTATGGGTGGCTGCTTTCACGGCCCTGTAATAATGGTGAACGGCGAATACCAGATACATGTTCGTCAGGAGCAGGTGCCCGATCTTATTAAGAAGCTTAAGTTTATAATTGAAAATGACTAAATGGAAGATTTAAAAACATTCCTTATACATAAGGTTCTGTTATTTGAATCAGATACTCTTCCGGCTGAAACTGAAAAGGTATTGCAGCAGGTACGTCGTGATAAGACCAACGTACCAGTGATCCACATATCATCAAACACAAGTAGCATAATTGCCGGTTCTGAAAAAACTTTAAATGCAGTCAAAACATATATTGAAGAGAATGAACCAGGCGCCCTTACAGTAATGGTGGGTTGTTCCGGTCCTGCAAACTATGAACCCATGGTCTGTATTCAGATGCCGGGAAAAAACAAGCTTTTTTTCCGGAACATTACAGAGGAAAAGGTCGAAGCACTTCTTAACGGCGTTTTTCATAATGATATAAATGAGGATGATCTGCTTGGTCAGGCAGGTACCAGGGGATTTGAATTCTGGCCTGGTATTTCCTTCATGGACGAATTGCCTTTTTTTGCACATCAGAAAAGGGTGGTTCTTGGCAACTGCGGTTGTTATGATCCTGAGAGTATTGAGGAGTATATCGCCAGAGGTGGCTACACTACGTATGTTAAAACAATCAGACACTACACCTATGAGGAGGTCTGCGACATAATTGAGCGAAGCGGGCTCAGAGGGAGAAGCGGTGGTGGTTATCTTACCGGATTGAAATGGAAACAAGCCCTGAGTACCTCCTCTAATGCAAGATACCTCATTTGCAATGCCAAGGAGAGTGATCCCGGTTCGTTCAGCGACAGGACAATCCTGGAAAGCGATCCTCACCGCCTTATCGAAGGCATAGCCATTGCAGCCTATGCTATAGGAGCCTCAAACGCCATTTTATATCTTAAATCAGGTTCAGATTATGCCCGAAAAAGGCTACAGTCAGCGATCAGTATGGCAAGGGATTACGGAATTATCGGGCATAACATTTATTCGAGCGGTTATAATCTTGAGATTTCGTTGAAGCAGGAACCGGGAGCGTTTGTCTGTGGTGAGGAGACAGCACTGATAAACAGCCTTGAAGGTAAGCGTGGGATGCCTCAGCTCAAACCGCCATATCCGACTACTTCAGGATTGTCAGGAAAGCCAACTGTTATCAATAACGTTGAGACTCTTATGAATGTCCCTCTTATAATGCAGAATGGTCCTGAATGGTTCCGAAGCATCGGAACCGAGACAAGCCCCGGAACCAAGATCTTCTCCATTACAGGAAGGGGAAGAATGTCAGGTGTGGTTGAAGTAGAAATGGGAACAACCCTTGGCTCGGTGGTTGAAGATATTGTCGATGGGATAAAAGACGGAAAGGAATTTAAGGCAATACAGCTGGGAGGAGCATCAGGAACATTTATTACATCGGAAAATCTTGATACTCCTATCGATTTTGACGCTATGAAACAGAAAGGATTCGGAATGGGAGCCGGCGGTTTCGTTGTCATAGATGAAACATCTTGCATGGTAGACATGGTCAGGTATTATATGGAATTTATAAGGAATGAAAGCTGTGGGAAATGTATACCCTGTCGCGAAGGAACGGGAAGGATGCTTGAAATACTCCAAAGTGTTATTAAAAAGCCTGTTAATGAGGATTCAGGAACCACCCTCGAGAGGTTTAAAGGGGTAATGCAGCTCGAAACAATATCATCTGTGATGAAGGATGCTTCCCTGTGCGGACTGGGACAAACAGCTCCGAATCCTTTTGTGAGTGCCCTTAAACATTTCAGGGAGGAATTTGAGGAACATATTTTCGACAGGAAATGCAGGGCAAATGTGTGCCGCGGACTCAGGACATTCCTGATTGATGTTGAAAAATGTACAGGGTGCACAGTGTGCGCCGGCAAATGTCCTGTGAACGCAATTTACGGGACACGTCTTCAGCCATTTTTCATTGTTGAGGATAAATGCATAGGTTGCGGTATATGTTTTGATGTTTGCAAGTTCAGTGCCGTGATAGTCAGGTAAAATGAATTAAGTATGCTTTTTACTATTCAGGTAAATAACAAGAAGATCAAAGCTGAAAAAGGAGAGACCATTCTTTCGGCTCTTAACCGTAATGGTATTATTATACCAACTCTCTGCAGGATGAAGGAGTTTACTCCCACTGGTGCTTGCAGGATGTGCGTTGTTGAGGTGGAAGGCAGGGAAAGACTAGTTACTGCCTGTTCCCAGCCTGTGGAGGAATGGATGAAAATAAAGACACATTCCACCAGGGTAATAATGGCCAGGAAAACCATCGTTGAACTTCTGCTTTCAAATCATCCTGACGACTGCCTTTATTGCGACCGAAACCTTAAATGTGAATTACAAAGACTTTCAGAAGAGCTTAACATCAGGGAGCGAAAGATAAAGGGAAAGAAGATAAAACCACGTCTTGATCAGTCAAGTCCGGCCATAGTGAGAGAACTTGCAAAATGTATTCTTTGCGGGAGGTGTGTGAGAGTATGTGAGGAGGTGATAACATCCACATCCCTTGATTTCATAAACCGGGGCAGACAGACTCATATAGGAGCGGCTATGGACAGGGATTTAAATTTTTCTAGCTGTATCCAATGTGGCCAATGTGTTCTGGTTTGTCCTACAGGAGCGCTTCATGAAAAACATAATATCACTGAAGTTCAGGAATACCTGAATAAACATGATATAATTAAAGCTATCCAATATTCACCTGTAGTTGCTGCAGGGATTGCCGAAGAGCTGGGAATTAAATACAACAGGGATTTTGACAAGAATCTGAATGCTATATTACGAAAGATAGGTTTTAATAAGGTTTATACCACAGGAACAGGGACCGATATATGTATAAATGAGCTGACAGGACAGCTTTCAGAAAATTTTGATAAAAAAGCAGATAAACCTCTCTTCATTTCTGCATGTCCGGCATGGGTTAAATATGCCGAACAGTTTACCCCCTCCTTAATCCCGCAGCTTTCGACAGTCAAATCACCACAGCAGATTGCAGGGATCATTATTAAAACCATTGTTGCAGGACAGCTTAATTTAAGTCCTGAACAGATATTTTCCGTTTCTGTAACGCCTTGTATGGCAATGAAATATGAAGCCAGGCGTGATGGTATGATGAGAAAGGGAATTAGTGATGTGGATTCCGTTATGACTGTTCGTGAACTTGCCAGACTTATCAGGCTGAACGGTATTGATGTTACTAATACTGAAAAAGAACCTGCTGACGAGCCATTGTCAGGGAGAAGTTCTTCTGCAGCACTTGCCGAAGTCTCCGGAGGATTGGCTGAGAGCGTCATTAGATTGTTATTTTACCAGACTTCAGGCAAGGATATTGACAAACAAGTCTTCAAAAAACTGCGGTTATCCGGAACATTCCGAGACTGTACAGTTCAGGTAGGAGAAAAGGAAATAAGGGTGGCTGTTGTTGATGGTCTTACCGGCCTTGAGAAACTCAGGTATGCTCAGGCATCAGGAACAAAATATGACCTTGTTGAGGTTATGGCTTGCCCTGGAGGATGTATTCATGGAGGAGGTTTGCCATTTGTTTCCTCAAAAGAAGATCTTAAAAACAGGGCAAAACTGGTTTACCAGTCTGATGATACTGAAGCTATTGCTCTTCCATGCAAATCACCCTCAATGATAAACCTTTATGATAAGCTGCTGAAAGAAAATAAAGAACTCTCGGATAAAAGTATATTTTTTACTCATTTTGAAAAGAGGAATGTTTTGCTATAAAAATAATGTCGTGCAGTCGTGCGGTCATGCAGTTATACGGTCTTGCCGTTACGCTATTGTGCCTTTATGCCTTGAATGATGCTAGTTTATACAATTAAAGAACTTTGCCGTACCTGCTATACATGTGTCAGGGAGTGTCCTGCCAAAGCAATCCGTATTGTTGGTGGCCAGGCTGAGGTCATAGATGAAAGATGTATAGCATGCGGTAACTGCACAAAAGTTTGCAGCCAGGGGGCAAAAGTCTTTCTTAAAACAACCGACAGGGTAATTAAGCTGCTGGAAAACAATAAAGATGCAGTTGCAATAATAGCACCGAGCTTCCCTGCTGAGTTTTCAGAACTGACCGACTACAGAACACTGGTAGGGATGATAAAAGCTGTTGGTTTTAAATATGTTATGGAAGTCTCTTTTGGTGCTGACCTTGTTGCAGACAGGTATAAGAAGCTTGTTCAGGAGAACAGGGAATATTATATTTCTTCCGATTGCCCTTCAATTGTTAATTANATAAAACACTATCATCACGACCTGGTTGATAAGCTTGCCCCGNTTGTCTCACCGATGGTTGCAATGAGCAGGGTANTTCATTCAAAATTCGGAAATGACACAAGGATTGTTTTTATAGGCCCGTGTGTTGCCAAAAAAGCAGAAAGTACTGAAATTGATGAAGCTATNACATTTACCGANCTGAGAGAAATGCTTGATCTTNTTAATATTAAGTCTNANAACATTGTACCCTCAGATTTTGATCAGCCAATAGGTGGCAGAGGTGCTATNTTCCCGGTTACAAGAGGGTTGCTCCAGACTGCCAATATAAATGATGATGCAATAACAGGTAATATTATTGCGGCGGAAGGAAGGATAGATTTCCAGGGTGCACTTAAGGAGTATGAGGCAGGACTAATTAAGAATCAGCATATGGAGCTCCTGTGCTGTGAGGGCTGCATAATGGGTCCTGGTCTGACAAAGAATGGAAAGCAATATAACAGGAGGGCTCTTGTCAGTTCCTATGCAAATGCTAAAATGCAGAATCTTGATGAAGGTAAGTGGCAGGCGGCGTTTAATGAGTTTTCGGGCCTTGATCTTACTTTCAGGCACCGGCACGAAGAGCGCCGGATTGAAACCAATGATGAGAAAGAAATAAACGAGGTCCTGGCCTCAATGGGTAAAACGACAAAAAAGGACCAGCTCGACTGTGGTGCCTGCGGCTATGAAAGCTGTGTTGAGCATGCTATTGCAATTAAGAGAGGTCTGGCAGAAGTGGAAATGTGCCTGCCTTATACTATAGAAAAACTACATAGATCGGTTAAGGACCTCGCTTTGTCGAACGAGAAGCTTTCATCGATGCGGCAGGCTCTAAAGCAGTCTGAAAAACTGGCTCATATGGGCCAGCTTTCCGCCGGAATCGCTCATGAACTTAACAATCCCCTGGGTGTGGTTATCATGTACAGCAATATCCTGCTTGAGGAAAGCGCGGAGGGTGACCCGGTAAAGGATGACCTTAAGCTGATCGTTGATCAGGCAGGAAGATGCAAAAAGATAGTAGCCGGACTTCTTAATTTTGCCCGAAAAAACCAGGTCAACCACCAGCGAACGAGTATCAGGGAACTTGCTGAGCACAGCCTTGAAAGCATTATTGCCCCTGATAAGGTAAAAATCTCAGTCATCGACAAAACAACCAATCCGGATGCTATGCTCGATACTGAGCAAATGACACAGGTTCTCACCAACCTTGTCAAAAATGCAATTGATGCAATGCCTGAGGGAGGAACGATTGACTTAATTCTTGAAGATACGCTTGGAGATGTTATAATTATAGTAAAGGATACCGGAACCGGAATTAGCGAGGAGGACAAAGGAAAGGTATTTGAGCCGTTCTTTACAACAAAAGCGATAGGCGTTGGAACAGGTCTTGGTCTTGCAACAGCCTATGGTATAGTAAAGATGCATAAAGGACAGATAACTGTAGAATCGAACACTGATCCTTCCAGAGGGCCAACGGGAACGAGCTTTAAAATAGTATTACCAAGGAGAAAGGAATAACCCCCCACCCCCTCAAGGGGGGCTAAGAACAGGTAGGGAAATTCAAGACCCCCCCGAGGGATTCAGGGGTAAAAAAGTATGGAACAGGGGGATGTGAGTTTATTAGTCCGGGGAAGGGGTTGAGTACATGAGGAATATTGGGTTGGAAAAGAAAATTTTACGACATTTATAATAATGAGAAAAAGCGATTTTACGATTCTGGTGGCTGACGATGATCCTGATTACCTTTTTCAGACTATAACAAATCTCGAAAAAGCAGGATATAAGACTATTGCTGTCGAAAGCCAGACTGAAGCTGAGTCGGTTATTGCCAGGTTCAAACCCAGCCTGGCGATATTTGATCTTATGATGGAAAACGATGACAGCGGATTCATTCTTTGTTACAAGATAAAAAGGAAATACCCGGATGTGCCGGTAATATTAGCAACCGCAGTAGCTCATGAGACTGGCATTTCTTTCAGCCTCGATTCAGAAACTGAAAAAGCCTGGATAAGAGCTGACAAATATCTCGAAAAGGGTATCAGGGCTGAACAGCTTGATCAGGAGGTAATGAAACTTTTAAAAATTTGATATGGCTGTTCTGAAAGTACTTGTAATAGATGATGAACCAGGGATCAGATCGGGAGTCTCCAGGATACTGAACAGCTTCCGGGTCAATTATCCATTTATGGATGAGGACTATACGTTTGAGGTCCAGGAAGCATCCTCTGGTGAAGACGGAATAATAATTCTTGACAGGGAAAAACCGGATATCATCCTTCTTGACAATAAACTACCTGGAATTCAGGGTATTGAAGTATTGGAATACATTAGGAACAAGAAATATGACATTGTAGTGGCAATGATCACATCCTATGCATCTCTCGATGTGGCATTGAAAGCCCACAAGTTCGGAGCCACCGATTTCATCCCCAAACCATTTACTCCACAGGAGCTAAAATCGAGCATAGAGAATATTACAAAACAACAGTATCTGAAAAGGATAACCCATACAATTAACGAAGAGGGGAAAAAGATCAGATACCAGTTTCTTTCGGTATTATCGCATGAGTTAAAAGCACCTCTGAACGCTATCGAAGGATACCTGAGGATGATGCAGGAAAAACAGTCAGGCGACAAAATTGAAGACTATGACACTCCTATTGAACGGTCCCTCCAGAGAATTCAGGGAATGAGGAACCTGATTATGGATCTTCTCGATTTTACAAAGATACGGCTGGAACGTAAAGAGGAAAAAATTGAAGAGGTTCATCTTTCAAATATAGCTTCAAACGCAATCATAACAGTCAGACCATATGCCATTCAGATGGAGGTTTCAATAAAACTGACCATAAAATCGAATGCTGTTATCATGGCCGATCCAACTGATATGGAAATTATTTTTAACAACCTGATCTCCAATTCTGTCAAATATAACAGGACAAATGGAAAGTCAGAAATTATTATTGACAGCGATGAGGATGATGTGATCATTGTTTTTTCGGATACTGGAATCGGAATAAAAGAAGAAGACCGAAATAGCCTGTTTGAAGATTTTGTAAGGATCAAGAATGAAAAAACAAGAAACATAAGCGGCAGCGGGCTTGGTCTATCAATAGTTAAGAAAGTTGTAGAACTTTATCACGGAACTATTTCTGTTGAAAGTAAAATTGATGTTGGCTCAACATTCACTGTTCGTCTTCCAAAAAAAGCAAATTAAACTTAAACATTAACATGACTTCATTACCTGGAAAAACCGTTGAAAGGCTGAGTGAATACAGAAGGACTCTTCTGTCGTGCCTTAATGAAAACAGAAACTTTATTTTCTCACACGATCTTGCAGCAAGACTTCATATCACTGCCGTACAGGTAAGGCGTGATCTTATGCTAATTGGTTATTCAAGCGTCCATCGAAAGGGATACGATGTAAAAGAACTCGTTGAAACTATAAGCAAAATAATTGATTCAGATGAGGGTATGAATGTCGCCATTATAGGTATCGGAAACCTTGGCCGGGCTCTGGCAGGCTACTTCAAGGGGAAACGATCCAAGCTTAATCTGGTAGCCTCATTTGATAATGATCCACAGAAAACAGGCAAAGTCATTTCAGGAGTAAAGTGCTATTCGTATAATGATCTGGAAAAAACTATCGATGAGCTTAAAATTCAGATCGCCATTCTAACAGTCCCTGCCGATTACGCAAAAGAGATTGCTGAGGAAGCGGTCCGATTCGGAATCAAAGGCATCCTGAATTTCACAACTATCCCTCTTAATGTGCCATCAGGTGTTTTTCTCGAGGAATATGATATGATTACTTCAATCGAGAAAGTTGCGTATTTTGTGAAGGAGAACAGGCTATAGATTTAAAATGGTTGCAGCATGAAGATATTCAGAAGCTTTCAGGAAGCCTCATCTATTAAGAATCCTGTTGTAACCACGGGTTCATTCGATGGTGTTCATATCGGACACAAAGCTATTCTTAACCGTCTTAATAATCTCGCAAAAAAAAATAATGGGGAATCAGTCCTGGTAACTTTCGATCCTCATCCAAGAAAAGTACTTTATCCTGATACTGCAGGGAAAAACCTTAAACTCATCAATTCACAGGAAGAAAAGCTTGCACTCCTTAGAAAGGCAGGGCTCGATAACATAATCATTATTGAGTTTACCAGGGACTTTTCAAAAACAACGAGTGAACAGTTTGTAAGGGATTACCTGCATGGTTTCCTTAAGGCTAAAGTTGTTGTGGTTGGCTTCAACCATCATTTCGGTTTCAATCAGGAAGGCGACTATAAACAGCTCTGGGCGATGCGCGAAAAATATCATTTTGAAGCGGAAGAGATACCTGAGCAGGACGTACAGAATGAGACTGTAAGCTCCACGAAAATACGACAAGCCATCAAAGACGGATATATACAGAAAGCAAATGCTTATCTCGATCATTACTATATTGTTATGGGGAAACCAGTCCAGTTTAATTATGAGAATCCTTTCTGTCCCCTGTCGCTTGTTAAAATACCTCTGACAGATGATACCAAACTCCTTCCGGCATGCGGTATATATGCAGTTTCATTTGAATCAGGATCTGTGAATGTCAGGGGAATGGTGATTATTAACGAGATCAAACCCGGAGAATCAGAAGTACTCCTTCACCTTTTTGATGGTGAGCCTTATCCGGTTGGAATTGATTCCACAGTATATTTCCACAAAAAGATACATGGAGCACTTAATATGTATGATTTAAAAGCTTCCGCACCAAGATTCAGAACAGCAATGGATGAGATTTCGGAGCTGATATACTGATCTGATAATGTACTCACCCCTTTTATTTTGTATCTTTGTGGATCATTTTTAAATCCAATTAAATGCGTTTTTCACCTGAAAAATTAAGCATCCCCGATCAGAGAACGAAACCTTTCATCGATCCTGATGAGATATGGAATTTGATCAATAAAGTAAAACCTGAAAAGTCAAGGGTCAAAGATGTAATAGCTAAATCGCTCGATAAGCACAGGCTCACACTTGAAGAAACTACAGTACTCATAAACTCTGTTGGAACCGAACTGTTCGATGAGATAAGGGCTGGTGCCCGTGAACTTAAAGAAAAAGTTTATGGCAACAGGATAGTTCTTTTTGCTCCCCTTTATGTAGGGAATAAATGTACTAACAATTGCCAGTATTGCGGATTCAGGACATCAAACATGAATGCCATACGGAAAACTTTAACCGACGAAGAGATTATTAAAGAGGTTGAAGCTCTGGAGGATAATGGTCAAAAGAGACTTATTCTTGTTTATGGGGAACATCCTGACTATTCAGCCGATTATATCGCCCATACTGTAAAGATAGTATATGGAGTTAAAAAGGGACATGGTGAGATACGACGTGTAAATATAAATGCTGCACCTCTTGATGTGGAGGGTTTCAGAAAAGTGAGTGAAGCAGGTATCGGAACTTACCAGATATTCCAGGAAACATATAACAAGGAAGCTTATTCATGGTATCATCTGGGGGGCAAGAAAAGGGATTATGAATGGAGGTTGACTGCACTCGACAGAGCACAGGAGGCCGGAATTGACGATGTAGGTATAGGTGCACTGTTCGGTCTTTATGACTGGCGCTTCGAAGTGCTCGGACTTGTCCGCCATACCAATCATCTTGAAGCATGCTATGATGTTGGCCCTCACACAATTTCTTTTCCACGTATAAAGGATGCGTTAAGTCTGAATATCAACAATAAATACCAGACCAATGATGAAGATTTTAAAAAGCTGGTCCCTATCCTGCGCCTGGCTGTGCCTTATACAGGAATGATCCTTACTGCCAGGGAAGCTCCTGATGTAAGGAGGGATGTGATGCAATATGGTGTCTCACAGATTGATGGAGGTACAAAACTTGAGATTGGGTCCTATGCCGACTCAAAAAATGAGGCTCAGAACCTTAACCGCGAACAATTCAGAATAAGCGATGCCAGGTCGTTGTCGGACGTAATCGATGAACTGCTTACCAGCGATTATCTTCCCTCTTTCTGTACATCATGTTACAGGATGGGAAGAACCGGTGAGCATTTTATGGAATTCTCAGTTCCCGGCTTCATTAAACGTTTCTGCACACCAAATGCCATACTGACCCTCTCGGAATATATTTGTGATTATGCGACCAATGAAGTTGCTGAAAAGGGATGGAAGGTGATTGATAAGAATATAAAGAAACTTGAACCAGGTGTTGCCCAAAATACAAAAGAAAAAATCGAGCGAATTAAAAAAGGGGAGAGGGATCTTTATTTTTGATGCTGAGAGCAGGGGGCATGGAGATGAAGGAAAAAAGTGTTTTGCTCTCCTACCTCTGCCTTCACCATCCGCTTTAAATCATCTGTTAATTAATTAACAATTAAGTACAAACATAATGATAAAGATACTCGGTATAAAAATCATCGACAGGATTAAGGAAGCCGGACTTACACAAAAAGTTCTATCAAAACATTCAGGTCTGATTACAACACGCCTGGGATTTCATGAGCTTTCAACAGAGATTTGCAGCCGTGAAGCTTATATTATCCTGCATTTATCCGGAAGTGAATCTGAATCAGTTAACCTGCACACAGAACTCAAAGCTCTTGGCGGAATCGAAATACGTGAGATGACTTTCAGTGATGATAAGCCTTTTGTAAATTTCCCCTGTGAAGAAGGATCCCTAAGATTCCTTGGATTACTTGTCAACAAAAAGGAAGATAATGCTATTGTAGAAATCCAGAAAACTCTTACTTCTTACGGTTGTGTGATACGTACCAGGATGGGTGTCAATGAAGAATTCTTCGGAAATCCGGCTGGATTAATCATTATTGAACTTATGGGGGATGAGATCCAGATGGACCTTCTGGAGAATGACCTTCAGAAACTGGATAAGGTTATCCTCCGGAAAATGGTATTTTAATCAAAGCCACTATAAAATTGTTTAAAGAAATCCACCCCAAACCCCACCAGTGAGGGCATTTTTTAAGTAAAACATTTATTTTAAACATAATACATCGCCTGTAATACATCATACATTCTTCGGCCGTTTCACCTTTATGTCTTTGCGCCCTTGCACCTATCTCATAACCTGTCCGAAGAATATGGCATTCAGAAAAACCTTATTTGTTCCGTACCATATTGCCCTGAAATTTGTATTGTCGTAAAGTGATATGACCCTGTTTTCATGTACGCTTGCAAATGATGTGCCTTTAAGCCTGGAGATGTTCTTTTTGGAACAATAACCGCTGAGAAGTGGTTCTGAAGTATATAGAATCGGGTTATTATAAATATTTGAATCTTTCTCCACTGCTGTTGTGGTCGACTTAAAAACAGGAAGAAAATCCCTGGTATAACCGAAGCAAAGAGGATGCGTCAGATCAAGTTTTGTCCCGAAGATTGAACCAGGGATCAGTTGAGTTTGTCTGTCGGCAGTTCTGTTGAGGAAGACACCATCTTTTTTACTTCCAGATACCTCCGGAACAAAAACTATCTCAGCGAGTTTATTTTTTGAAAGCCAGTTGTTGCCGCTTTCATATCCTATTAAAGTCCCTCCATTCCTGTTCCATGCCCTGATATTTTCAACCCCTGCAGTATTGATATCAGGTGATCCGGTAATTATCAGAACATTGTATCTTTTCAGATCAGCCATACTGAACCTGGAGGATGAGATCATTGTCACCGGAATCCTGAATCGTGTATCCATAAGGTGCCATATTTCTCCTGCATCGGTGCTGTTAGCCCCGTCGCCGACAACCATGGCAACAGAAGGCTTTGAAAGGACAATTATTCTGTTGCTCCCAATATCAATACCTTCTTTTGTGAGGCCCGTTCTTACACCATAAATGATAATTCCGCAATCTTTGGCAGTTTTCTCCATCAGCTCGCTTAGCTCCTTCCCTGATATGGTTTGTCCGGAAGCGGGAATGACAATTGTACCAGCTGAAAAGCTCTTTTTCAGGACTCCGTCATCATAAACAAAAGATTCCATTGAGACCCTTGTAATTAAACCTGAACTCTGCAAGGCAAATAAAGCCCTGGGTGAATAATATTCGCTCCATTCAAAAAGAAAGGCATATGGATTTCCGCAAGAAACAAGCTGGCCGGAGAACACCGGAGGTGCAGTAATTTCAGAACCAATAAGCCCATCCAGTTCCTTTGAAAGGCTCAGATCGGCAAAGTTCAGATTGAACGACAGTGGCAGGACCCAGGTTGAGATATCGTAGAAAGCGCTGTCTGTGAATTCCTTAACTGGTTCAAACAGACTTCTTATGAAGCGATATTCAGTTTGCTTCAAAGGAACGATATAACTTCTACCAGCTTTATATTGAATCCCGTTCCTGGTGATATCCCTGGATATTCCGAATACTTTTATCCGGTGTTGCAGCAGGATATTTATGAATTCAGCTAGTCTCGCATTATCTGAAGGTTCACTGAAGATATATGCCTTAACAGGATGTTTATCTGCCAGGATAAGAGCCTCCTTATAGAAATTCCTCTGACTTTCAAGCAGTTTGTCCTTCATTTTCAGTCCCGCTTCAAGGGTCGAACGAGATACTGTAAACTGGTTTCTTATAGCAAACGGAAATGATAAAATCCCTCCAGGGGTTTCCCGAAGATACCCTTTGACTCCCGCCTGTTCAAATAAGATACCTACTGAGCCATGAATATCAGGATAAGAGGATCCCTTACCAATATAAAAATCATCAAAACTCTCTTCTGTATAGTATAAGCTGCCTATCGAATCAAGGTATTTTTCATGAAATTTCGCAATCTCAGCTGTTAATTCGTAGTTTTCGCGGGGAGTCAGAGGATTGTTTCGGCTTTGAACTCCAGGCTGAAAGAAAAATGTTTCATTAGCACCTGTTTCGTGATGATCAGTGTTAATATTAGGTTTCCATTTATGAAAAGCTGAAACCCTCCCTGTCGACTCCGGTTGCTGTAGCAAAATGTAATCCCGGTTGAGGTCAAACCAGTAATGATTGGTCCTGCCTCCCGGCCAGGGTTCATTGAATTCCCAGGAAGCCGGATCCGAATTATTATTCATACTTTTTGCGAAATTGACCCATGTTGAATGCCTTTGCATTCCATCAGGATTCAGAGCGGGATCAATAAGAATAACTTCATTCTTCAGAATCTCATCAATCTCTTTCCCATCTCCTGCAGTGAGATAATATGCAACAAGAGCAGATGCGTTCTGAGCACTCGATTCATTTCCATGAATTCCGTAGCCAAGTTTAATAAATACGGGCATTTTACTGATTTCTGCCTTCTCTGATCGTGAAGGGTCACAGAGATTTATGTGTTCCTGCCTGAGTTCCTCAATGTTTCTTATGTTTTCAGGTGAACTGATGATAAGTTGTCCAAGAGGACGTCCTTCATAACTTTTACCATACTCTTCCCATATAGCACGTTCTGAAACCTTTGCAAGTTCCAGCATGTAAAAGTAAAGTTTGTCATGCGTAAGATGCCATTCACCGATTTCGTGTCCGAAAAACTGCTTCGGTGTGGGAATCGAAGAATTGTAAGCAATATTTTNCGGAAGATAATAATCAATCGTTACCTGGGATTTGAGAAAAGAAGAAATAGCAAAGAAAACAAACAGTGTCAGGATTTTTTTCATTGGGTTTAAACTTGGGAATATAAATTAAGTTCTTTTAGCCTTTGCGTATTTGCGCCTTCACGCCTTTACGCCTTCACGCCTTCACGCCTTCACGCCTTTGCGCCTTTCATCATAGTGCCTGGAATCACCCCATTCCCCATAAACAATCTCGGCATCTGCCAGGCTTACCCGTGCTTCGAGACAACTCTGACAATCCTCAGCCGAATCATCAGTGCAGGGTTTATTATCGTAAAGTTTGTAGCTGTCACGGTATTTGCCCGGAGTTATATTCGGCATAATGATATTGGCTCCTATTTTGATCGCTTTTTCCCTGCCAATCGGATCAATTGCCTGTAAGGCTGTGGCTGCAACAATATTGATATCTTTCATCATTATCCTTATAATTGCTATCATTTTTAATGTAAGGTCAAATCTTTCATTCAGTGGCAAAAGGTCTCCGGAATAAGCAATTAAAGGTGTATCCGCGTGTTCAATATAAGGTCCCATCCCGCACATATCAATATTAAACTCTTTCATGAAAAGCAGGTCTGTGGCAAGATCATCCAAAGACTGGAAAGGTAAACCGATCATTACTCCCGTACCTGTTTGATATCCTATATCCTGAAGATTTTTCAGGCATTCCAGCCTCCTTTTAAAGTCATGGTTTTTGTTTTCAGGATGGATCTTCCGGTAGAGTGATTCATTTGTGGCTTCGATGCGCAGAAGATATCTGTGGGCACCGGCATCAAACCATTTCTGGTAAACATCAGGTTTCTGTTCTCCTACAGACAGAGTAATGCCAAGCTCTCCTTTTGAAAGTTCTTTGATTTTGGTTATAAGATTCTCTATACGGTTTGAAACAACAGGGCTCTCCAGTTCACCCGATTGAAGCGCTATTGATCCGTAATGGTTATCGTATGCAAATTTTGCCGCGGTCAGAATTTCATCATCCGATAGATTGTATCGTTCCAGGTTTTTGTTACCCTTTCTGATCCCACAGTACAGGCAATCTTTACTGCAAATATTAGAAAATTCTATAAGACCCCTGAACCAAACCTTTTTCCCGATAATACTCTCCTTTATTTCAGCAGATTTTTTAAAAAGGAGAGTCCGGTCCTCACCCTGACAGTTCAGAAGACTTATGATATCCTCCCTTGAATAAGTATCCTTTTCGAGTATATGCTTAATAATCATATGATTATTCTATAAAAAATCACATCTCCCTTTAACCCTTCGCGTCTTCACGCCTTCACGCCTTCACGCCTTCACGCCTTCACGCCTTCACGCCTTCACGCCTTCACGCCTTCACGCCTTCACGCCTTCACAAAAATAGCTTTAAAATCGTTTGAAATCCTATTTTATTATCATGATCACTCTTTTGTTTTGTACTATTTATTTTTACTATATTGCTATCAGTAAACCTTGCATGATTTTGTCAGTAAATTGTTATATATCAGAAACCTATTTATTTGTTGTCGCAAATAATGTAGGTTTTCTAAAACTATTTGGCGGTCTGTGATTTAATCAGAATATTGTTCGGGTCAATGAATTATTAAATCAGTCCCAAGCCTAAAAGACAGCTATGATAAATGACAAACTAATAAATCCTTCCAGCATAGTGGTTGTTGGGGGGTCGGAAGACCTTTTAAAACCAGGC